>OLSM01001592.1_pt1 | contig 16404 bp, 17 predicted proteins | sample 1672721 | NCBI WGS metagenome assembly OLSM01 (sample SAMEA3136717, study PRJEB25190) | human gut metagenome | reverse complement strand
GCCGCATGCTGGACGCCGTGGGGCATCCGGTGATCGCCCTGCATCGCGAGGCCTTCGGCCCCCTTGCCCTGGGGAATCTGCCCCGGGGTGCCTCCCGTCCGCTCGCGGAAGCGGAAGTGGCGCGCCTCAAGGAGCTTGCGTCCTAGCTCGGGCGCCGACGAGGGCTTGGTTTGGTCCATGTTCCGGCGTCTGCGAATATCTGAGCCGATCCGCGTTCCGGCGCGGTCTGCGACGCGCGCCGACGCCGGCCCCTTGTCGGAACGCGGGTCGCAGCCGGCTCCCTTATAGATCGCAAGAATGGCGGTATCGGCAAATCTGATCGAAATCACCAACATTTTGGGATGCTGCGCCGGCGCCAGCGCTTATAATACGCGCCAGTGAAGGATACCGTTGCACCCGGGAGGGCCCGGGGCGACAGGATCGAAAGGAAGTAACCATGAGTGTTACCGTATCGACGTTTCTCAAAATGAAGGCCGAGGGCAAGAAGATCTCGATGATCACCGCCTACGACTACACCACGGCACGGCTCGTGGACGAGTCCGGCATTGATTCCATCCTCGTCGGCGACTCGCTCGGCAACGTCATTCTCGGTTTGGGCGACACCGTGTCGGTGACGATGGAGGACATGATCCACCACGGCGCCGCTGTGGCCCGCGGCGCCAAGAACGCGCTCGTTGTCGTCGATATGCCCTTCATGTCGTATCAGTCCAGCGTCTATGACGCGGTGGTGAACGCGGGGCGCCTCATGAAGGAGGCCCGCGCCAACGCCGTGAAGCTGGAGGGCGGCGTGGAAGTGGCCGACCGCATCCGCGCCATCGTCGACGAGATGGTCGCCGGACAGTTGAGCCAGGAGGATCTCAAGGCGTTGCAGTTCTCCCGGTTCAGGTTCGCGCTGGAGGAGGGCTTCGCGTCCCATCACGCCGGCATGGTCGCGCTGTTCCGGCAGATAGTCGAACGCCTGTTTGAAGAGGGACTGGTAAAGATGGTCTTCGCGACGGAGACGCTCGCGCTGGGCATCAACATGCCTGCGCGCTGCGTCATCGTCGAAAAGCTGGAGAAGTTCAACGGCAGCGGGCATGTGCCGCTGACACCGGGGGAGTTCACCCAGCTGACCGGCCGCGCCGGCCGTCGCGGCATCGATACGATCGGACACGCGATCGTCGTCGACCATCGCGATTTCGTACCTGCGACCGCCGCCGCATTGTCCAGCAAGCGCGTCTACCCGCTGCATTCGAGCTTCCATGCCACGTTCAACATGGCCGTCAATCTGCTCAACACCAGCGACTACGAGACGACTCGCGCCACGCTGGACCATTCCTTCGCCCAGTGGGAGGCCAACGAGTCGGCCTGGCAGCTCGAATCGCAACTGACCACGCTGAAACAGGCGTTGGACGGCTATGAGCAGGCATTCCACTGCGAGTACGGGGATTTCGCGTCTCTGATGCGCATCCGCATGGAGCTGTCCGACCTGGAGAAGAACGGCCGGCGCAAGCTCAAGCAGACCGCCTTCCCGACCGACGAGCAGCGCAAGAACACGTTCCGCGAGCTGGACCAGTCTATCGAGACCCTGAAGAAGCGCGACCGCGAACATCCGTGCCGGCAGTGCCCCGACATGCAGCAGCATATGAAATGGGGTCATCGCTGGATTCGCGAGATGCGCGAATACGAGCGGGTGCAGCACAGGTACGAGTCGCGCACCGGATCCGTGGCCCGGCAGTTCGACCGTATCTGCTCCATCCTGGAACAGCTGGGATACGTGAAGCGCGACGGGACGGACATGCGATTGAGCGAGCAGGGGCAACTGCTGCGCCACATCTACAGCGAGCAGGACATCGTGCTTGCCGAAGCGCTGGAACGCGGCATGTTCGACCATCTGACGGCGCGACAGCTCGCCGCGGTGCTCTCCGCCCTGGTGTTCGAAGCCAGGGGAGGCACCGGGGGAGAACCGAGGCGCTGGCCCGGCGGCATCCAAGGCCCGGTCGCCCAGACTTCGCAATCTTTGGACCGTCTGCATGCGCAGCTCACGATGCTGTGCGAGGATGAGGGGCTTGACGACCTGCAGCAACTCGACTTCGGCATCGTCGACATCATGTACGACTGGGCCAGCGGCAACAGTCTGGCATATGTGCTGCATGACCGGGACATGACCGGCGGCGATTTCGTACGCAACGCGAAGCGTCTGTCCGACATCCTCCAGCAGATCTCGGCGGCAGAGCCGTATCTGCCGCAGGGGAGCGCGCACCTCGCCCAGGTCGCGCACGAGGCCATGGAACTGGTCAACCGCGGCATCGTCGCCTATTCGGGCATCGGCGAGGGCTGACGGAATCGTCGCAGGCGGCAAGGCAGGACCGGAACGGGGAATATACGACTCGTCCGAACTGTTTTGTAGCGTGATAATAGTTTTCGGGAAAGATCGACAAGAAAGACCACAAGGAGGAACGTCATGGCGGAACGCAGCCTACGCGGTATGAGCATCGGCGCGAAATCACTGGAATCCGACGACAACGTGGACTTCGCCGCACGCAGCGAGGTGGCGTACATCTGTCCCAAGGGACACCGGACCATCCTGCCGTTCGCCGAGGGCGCCGAAATCCCCGACGAGTGGGAATGCCGCTGCGGCACCATCGCGCACCGCGAGGGCGACGGCGACGAGGAGGCCAACGAGATCGCCAAGCCCACCAGGACCCACTGGGACATGCTGCTGGAGCGTCGCAGCGAGGACGAACTGAAGAAGCTGCTGGACAAGCGTCTTGAAATGCACCACAGCGGCTGGATTCCCGACTACGAGTAAGGGGAGAGGCATGTCTCAGCATCAGGTCACGACCCGGCAGCGCAGGAACGTGGTGCTGCTCGACCTTGACGGTACGTTGACGCAATCGGACCCGGGCATCATCGCCTGCGCCACCAAGGCGTTCGAGGAGCTCAGCCTGCCGGTTCCCGACGATCAGGAGATGCATCGGTTCATCGGACCGGCCATCATCGAATCGTTCAGACGCAACCATATGCCGGACGAGCTGCTGGATCGCGGCGTGGAGATATACCGCGAATACTATGCGGACAAGGCGGTGTTCGACGACCCGAACAATCCCGGCCACAAAATTCCCGGACGACTGTACAACAGCGTGTACGCCGGTATTCCCGAGCAGCTGGCGGCATTGCGCGCCGACGGCTTGCACCTGGCAATCGCCACGTGCAAGCCGCAATATCAGGCCGAGCCAGTGTGCGAGCATTTCCATCTCGATACCATGGTCGACGGCATCTACGGCGCCAGCACAGACAATTCGCGCATCGACAAGGACCAGGTCATCCGATACTGCTTCGACAGCATCGGATTCGATGCGGATGCCGGTGACCGCGCCCTGATGGTCGGCGACCGTTGGACCGACGTCGACGGCGCCATCGCATGCGGGCTCGATTGCCTGGGTTGCCGTTGGGGGTACGCCGAAGCCGGTGAGCTTGAGGAACATGGCGCATACCGCATCATCGATACCGTCGATGAGCTTGCCGCCGCGGTGAATGATTATTTTGCGAAGTGACCATCTGACATACCGTACTATTATCCGATAATGTACGTTATGTCAGATTTATGATCTTCGGGACAATTGACGTTCCGCTTTTGCACTTTTATCCGGCGAAAGTCCCATAATCACGTCTTGAAATAGGACTTTCGCCGGATAAAGATATCTTCGTGCAGATTTTGGCTGTGTTTTTCAGGTAGATGGCGATGAGGATGAGCCGGAGGTCGGCGAGGAAGGCCTCGTCGAGCCTGTCGTACTCGTGCGCGCGGTCCATGAGCGGGCGCGCGCCCATGAACGCGTTCGATGACTTCTCATGCATCATCATCACCAGCAAGCAGACGGTCAACATGCCGGTCGTAGAGGTCAAGTTCGACAACGACGACAACGAGGTGCGGGGAGACACTTTGTTGGGGAACTGCCCATCACGTTCCAAACCGACAGCTCGGGATCATGGAACATCGAATTGGACGCGACGAAACTGACGCCGGATGCTCTTCCCCCTGTGGGAAGCGTCGATTACGTCAACGATATATTCTCGTCTCACAGACGCATGCGTCACGCCTCGGTATGCGTGGCGCCGCGGACCACACGGTCGACTTCGGTGAAATGCGCACGATGCGCCTGGATACCCATCAGCAACAGCTCCACAAAAACCAGCGCGATGACTATCGCCGCGCCGATCACCAAGTGGTCGGTGTAGAAATCGTGGAATGCGGGGGACAGTTCCTCACTCGCCATGAGATACACCATGAAGGGGATGCCCGCGAACAGCACGGACACCATCTGGGCCAGCACCACATTCCAGCTGACGGGGTTCACCTCGGGGTGCCTCTCCCCCGTGCCGAACCGACTTCTCACAATGCAGATGCCGCACACCGAGAGCATCCACACGACGGCGAACACCCACAACAACAGCGGAAGCAGATCATCCATACGCCAGCCTCCGGTTATGCCGCCTCGCGTGCGGCACGCTGGGCGGCAATCTTCCTGCGTATGCGCATGGCGGTAAGCTCGTCGATCGGCCGACCGGCGACACGTCCCGACCCTGCGGAGCCGACGTTCGCCGAGGACGACTGCAGATCGACGTAGTCCTCGGTCTCCAGCGCGTCATGAATCTGATGCCACAGCGAGCCGACGGACACGCCGAACACGGCCTTGCCGCTCTGCAGCAGTGCGATCATCTGGTCGCTGGTGGTGCATTCATGCACCTCTTCCCCATCGCACATGATGGTGACATGCTCAAGCTGGTCGACATCGCGCTGCATCAGGAACCCGATGGCCGTAGTGACGTTCTGCAGGTTCACGCCTGCATCCAGCAGCTTCTTGGACGCCGCGAGAATCACCACGTCCTTGAAGGAGTACAGCCGCCTCGACCCCGATCCGTGAGATGGGGTGATCGATGGTTCGACGATCTGCTTGCGCGCCCAATAGTCCAGCTGACGGTACGTGATGCCGGCGACCTTGGAAGCCACCGTACCACGGTAGCCCCGTGTCGGGCGGCTGGCGCCTTCGTCGACGAACAGCTCCCCCTGCACGGCGTCGGACGCACCGAGATCGAGCCTCTGCTCCAGCGGCACGACCAGATGCAGCCCGGCCGTCTGGCTCCCTGTCTGCTCAGCCATCGCACTCCCCCGTCCTGTGCATGCGCCGAACCGGCACATGCACGATCACATGAATGTCGTACCGTCCCAGTCTAACGCGCACGGCTTCGCATCATCACGCGATAACGGCGGATTTGGTGAAGAAAACCAGACGGAACTTACCGATCATGATCTCGTCGCCGTTGCGCAGCTGCTGATGGTCCACCCGCTGGCGGTTCACATAGGTGCCGTTGAGGCTGCCGGAATCGTATACCGCGAATGTGTCGCCGACGCGGCGGAACACGGCATGGGAACGGGATACCGTCGAATCGTCCAGCAGGATGTCGGCGCGGGAGTCGCGCCCGACCGTCACCTCGTCCTCATCGAGCAGGTAGCGGGACCCGGAAACGGCGCCTCTGGTCGAGATGAGCAGTGCGGTGCCCGGTGCGAGCCGCGCGATGGTTTCGATGTCCTCCTGCGTGAGGGGACGGTCACCTGTAGTGGTGATGGGAATCTGGATGGCGGGCAGACCAATGATGGTCGTCTCGCCTGCACTTGGAATCGGATCTGTCATAAACGCTATTCTACAGCCCTTGCATACGTATTGTCGGTTGACTTGCGAATTTGGCTGATGGTAATCGAATCCGAGTACGTCACGCTCACCGTCGCGCCGTACTTCACCTTCAGACTCGAACCCACGCCACCCGCGATATTGACGGCGTTCTGAAGGTTCTGGGGATCGCCGATGGCCAGGATCCGATACGGCGCGCTCAGCGCGACACCGTCGCATTCCAGGCCGTCGTCCGTGTCGCTGACATAGGTTTTCGTCACGACACGCACGCTGTTGATGGCCATCACCTCGGCGCCTGCGTTGCGCAGTTCCTCGATGAGTTTGTACATCGTCGCCGCGTCGATCTTCGTCTTCGACCCTTGGGAGATGCTGATCGACACGCCCTTGCCCGTCGCGGGCAAACGACCGGCGAGGATGCCGTTGGTCTCCTCGTTCTGCTTGGCGATGCGCTCCGCCTCCTGCGTCTTGTTCGCCGCGGCCTTGAGCGATCCCAGCTGATTGGTCAGCTCCGACTTGCGCTGCTCCAGGTTCTGCACCTGTGTGCCGGTCTCGCTGATCAGCCTGGTCAGCTCGTCCTCGCTCAGCGTCTCGTATGTGGCGTCGGCGTTGTTGATCTGGATCATGTACCCGTATCCCAGCAGCGCGCACATGATGAGGATGAGCACGCTCGTCATCAGGCGCATGCGCGCCGAGCCGTCCTTGACGGGGCGCTTCGGCTTCTTGCGCACCACGGGGAACGAGCCGGTCTCCATGCGATCGTTCTTCTTGTCCTGCGCATGCTGCTCGTGCAGCTGCGACAGCACGTCACGAGACGATTTGTGCGCCACCATGATTCATCACCCCCGGAAGATGAAGCGACGGATCGCCGACACGTTCGAGAAGATACGGATTCCCAGCACGACGATGACGGCCGTCTGCAGCTGGGATCCGACGCCCAGCTGATTGCCCAGGAACACCAGCAGCGTCGCGGTGACCACGTTCGAGATGAACGAGATGACGAACACCTTGTCGGAGAAGCTGCGCTCGAAGTACGCGCGGGCCGCTCCCAGTAGCGCGTCAAGCGCGGCGACCACCATGATGGGAAGATACGGCTGCAGAATGATGGGGATGTCCGGCTTGACGAACACGCCGAGCACCACGCCGATGATGAGACCTAGTACCGCTGCCATCTACTCGCTCCTCTTTGCATAGGACAATTCGCCGGAAGGCGCCGCTTCCAGTGTAATCGAACTCTCTTTATTCACCTGAGGGTATATGCCCGCCTGGGCGAACGAATCATACAGACTGCGCTGCGTGGACTTGCTGACCGCGGAGGCCAGCGTGTCGCGGTCCCCTATCGCCTGGATCGTGTACGGGCTGGTCACGGCGGTGACGCCGACGAGAATGTTCGATCCCGCCTTGCGCACCGATGTCTGCACGCCGAGCCGGTTGCCGTTGATGGCTATGCCCTCGGCGCCCGCCTGCCACAGCAGTCGCACCAGCAGCCGCAGGTCGGCGTCGGTGACCACGCGAATCTGCATGCCGCTGGACTCGCGTGGCGTCGATGCCCCGTCGGAGCCGGCGGCGATGGGGTCGGCCAGGGTCAGGCTGATGCCCGGCCCCTCCACGGCGACAAGCCCGTTGACCATCTCGTCGTTGACCAGCGTCGAATCCTCACCCGTGCCGCCCAGCTTCTTCGATCGTTCCGTGACCTGGTTGCGCAGATTGTTGACTTCGTTCATGAGCGTGTCGGCCTGGCCGCGCGTCTCGCGCAGCTCGCTGGCAAGGCTTTGCCTGACGACCTTGCGCGGGTCGGAATGTAGCCGTTCGATGAACAGCGACCCGTAGAAACCGACGGCGATGCACATGGCGAACACCAGAAACTTCGTCGCCCACGTCGACAGACGCGAGCGCGGACGCTGGTCGAGCTTCGAATCCGAGAACAGCGGATCCATGGGGCGGTTGGTGAGATCGTCGATGAGCTTGAGCGAATCGTCATGCAGCCGTCTGCGGCGGGCCGGCATGGTCTGCCCGCCTTCCGCGGGCCTGACATGCCGGGACTGCGACTGGGCCACGGAATCCGAAAACACCGCGCGACGTTTCACCGGCGCGTTCTCGGCCGGCACGGGAAACGACAGCGGCTTGATCGGATCAGCGTCCATCGGCACGTTTCTCTTTCACCAGCAGTGAAATGCCCTGCTTGCTGTAGATGCAACCGGCGAGCCAATACAGTCCGACGCCCCAGATGCCGGCGGCCAGCGCGGCGAGGTGCAGAAGCCCGACGAAGGGGTTCACCCAGATGTCGCAGAAAATCAGCGCGACGATGGAGACCATCAGCATGAAAGTGCCGGCCTTGCCGACGAAATGCACCGGCAGCGGGCCGTAATCGTATTGAGCAAGCCACAGCACGAGCAGCATCATCCATGCGTCCCTGGCCGCGATGATGATGATCATCCACCAGGGGATGATCCCGGCGACGCCCAATGCGAGGACGCTGCAGATGATCAGCAGGCGGTCGGCGATGGGATCGAGGATCTGCCCGATCTTGCTCACCTGATTGAAGGCGCGCGCGATGATGCCGTCGAGGCTGTCGGTGATGGCCGAAACGGCGAGGACGATCAGTGCGGGCACCATCCGGTGATCGGCGACCAGCCATGCGATAAAGGGGATGGACGCGATTCTCAGGACGCTGATGAGGTTCGGCACGGTGAAGTAGATGTCCCTCGGCTCGGGGCTGTACTCCTGGTTGAACTTCTGCTTGATCTTCTGGCGGTATCCGCCGTCGGCGTGCTGCTGTGTATCCATTGTCGAACACCGTTCGTCACATGCGGGAGGCCTGCAGCGCGGTCACGATGATGGCCCGGGCACCCACCTCGTACAGCTTGTCCATCAGCTGGTTGACCTTCGCCTTGGGCACCATCACGCGCACCGCATTCCACTGCTTGTCGTGCAGCGGGGATACGGTCGGGCTCTCGAATCCGGGGGTCACCGCGACGGCGGCCGCCACCTTGCCGACGGGGATGTCATAGTCCATCAGCACGTAGCGCTGCGCGGTCAGCACACCCTGCAGGCGGCGGCTGAGGATGGTGAGCCGCTCGTCCTCGGGGTCGAGGCGCGGGGAGCGGATGAGCACCGCTTCGGAGTGCATGATGGGGTCGGCGAAGATGCGCAGGCCGGCGTTGCGCAGCGTAGTGCCGGTGGACACCACGTCGGCGATGAGGTCGGCCACGCCCAGCTGCACCGAGGACTCCACGGCGCCGTCGAGGTGGATGGTCTCGGCCTCGATGCCGTGCGCCACCAGATAGTCGTGCACGAGCTTGTCGAAGGACGTGCCCACACGCTTGCCCTGGATGTCCTGCAGCGTATGGAAGTCGGAATCGTTCGGCGCGGCGAAGCGGAACGTGGACGCACCGAAGCCGAGCTCCATGTGCTCGCTGGCCTCGGTGCCGGAGTTCAGCAGCAGGTCATGGCCCGTGATGCCGACGTCGATGGTGCCGCGGCCGACATACACGGCGATGTCGAGCGGCCGCAGATAGAACAGCTCGATGTCGTTGTCCGGGTCCTCCACCACGAGCTGACGCGGATTGGAACGCAGACGATACCCCGCCTCGGACAGCATGTTCCAAGCGGGCTCCGACAACATGCCCTTGTTGGGCACTGCGATTCTGAGCATGGTGTTTCTCCCTCCAGACCGGCCGGTCTGTTTGTCACAGGTGCTTATAAACGTCCTCCAGGGTGATACCCTTGGCGATCATCATGACCTGGAGATGGTACAGCAGCTGGCTCATCTCTTCGGCCGTGCGGTCCGCGCCCTCGTATTCGGCCGCAATCCAGGTCTCCCCCGCCTCTTCGATGATCTTCTTGCCGATGAAGTGCGTGCCCTTGGCGAGCTCGTCCACGGTCAGGGAGCCTTCGGGCTTGGTGACGGCCTTCTCGGACAGTTCGGCGAATAGCGATTCAAACGTCTTCATGATATGTGTCCCTTGAGATTGTGCATGGTTGAGGCACTCGACGGCGTCGCCGCGATCGCGGTCCGGCATTGGTGTCGGAGCCGTCGCGTGCCATGTTCTGCGTTTCCGCCGTCAGTCGCGGTATGCGGCAGTGGCCTTGTCCCTGATCTGGTCGATGGCCAGGGCCGGGCTCTCAGCGCCGTACACGGCGGAGCCGGCGACCAGCACGTCGGCGCCGGCCTCGGCGACGATGTGGGCGGTCTTCGGGCTGACGCCGCCGTCGACCTGAATATGGGTGGACAGGCCCCGACGCGTGATCTCGTCACGCAGGCGACGAACCTTCGCCATCTGGTTGTCCAGGAACTTCTGTCCGCCGAAACCGGGTTCGACGGTCATGATCAGCACCATGTCGAACTCGTCGAGGATGTCGAAAATCGGTTCGACCGGCTCGGCGGGACGCACGGCGAAGCATGCCTTGCAGCCCATGTCACGCAGCTGGCGGGCCAGACGCACCGGCGCGTGGGTGGCGCCCATATGGAACGAGACGGAGGCGGCACCGAGCTTCGCGTATTCGGGGGCCCAACGGTCGGGGTCCTCGATCATCAGGTGCACGTCGACCGGCAGGTCGGTGACCTCGCAGATGCGCTTGACGATGGGCTCGCCAAGGGTGAGGTTCGGCACGAAGTGGTGGTCCATCACGTCGACATGCACGAGGTCGGCGTTGGCGATGGCCTTGAGGTCGCGTTCGAGGTTGCAGAAATCAGCGGAAAGGATGCTGGGTGCGATTTGTATGCTCATGGCTCTCATTCTATGGTGGAAGAACGACGAGACGGCTTGCGCCTACACGACGTTCTTGTTTGTGTGTTATGGTATTGCGGTTTTCTATGCTCTTGTGCGATATCCTGATTCGGACGGATGCGGGCGCTCAGTCCTGATGGATCTCGCTCTCGGCGGTTTCGCCGGGAGTCTCGGGCTTCGCGGTCTTGGCCGTCTTGCCGGATTTCGCGGCGGCCCGCTCCTCCAGCTGGCGCTGACGTTCCATCTCGTCGGCCGTGACCGCGCGCAGTCTGGATGTCAGGTCGCGTGTCTCACTGCCGAAGCGCCACAACACGACGAACAGGATGCACCCGGCAAGGAACACGATGATCGCGGTCCACACGTTGACTCGCAGGCCGAGGATGATCGTCGAATAGTTGATGCGGATGCTTTCGATCCAGGTGCGTCCAAGCCCGTACCACATCATGTACATGGCGAACTGCTGTCCGGATTTGAGCACGTCGACGAGTTTGTGGCCGAGCCACACGATAATCGCGGCGCCGATCAGGTTCCAGATCATCTCGTACAGGAACGTGGGGTGGAACAGCGTGCCGGTCGGGCATGCCTGTCCGTTGTAGCAGATCTCACTTTTGCCGATGGCGTCCGCATCGTTGAGCTTGAGGCCCCATGGCAGCGTGGTCGGCATGCCGTACAGTTCCTGGTTGAACCAGTTGCCCAGTCGTCCGATGGCCTGCGCTACCATCAACGCCGGCGCGATGCAATCGGCCAGCAGGGCGAACGGATAACGCCGGTGGCGGCACCACAGGAACGCGGCCAAGGCCCCCACCCCGATGCCGCCGAAGATGGCCATGCCGCCTTCCCACACCTTGAGTATGTTGCTGAGGTTGCCGGTTGGCGGGAAGTAGATGTCGGGCGTCGTGATGCAGTGGTACAGACGGGCCCCGACCAGGCCGCAGGGCACTGCGACCAGCGTGGTGTCCAGCACCTGGTCGAAGGTGCCCCCGTTCTTCTTCCATCTGACGGTGAGGATCCACACGGCGAAGATGATTCCCGTCAGGATGCAGATCGCATACATGTGGATCGTCACCGGTCCGATGGAGAACTTGGAGAACCCCGGTGAGGGGATATACGCAAGATTCATGCAGTGCCTCGTTTGTCTAGACCGCTGTTACCGCCATCTACCCTACCCCATGGCCGGCGGATGCACGGTAAAGGCAGCCCGCCGGCGCGGGGGTGTGTCAGCGTGACTCGTTGTGGATGCCCTCGGACAGCGCCTCGACCTTGGCGGCCAGGTCGCGCAGTCCTTCCTTCGGCGCCTTCGCGGTGACGTTGTCGTCGTCAAGCAGGGTGTGCACCAGAGCAGAACCGACGATGACGCCTTCGGCGTAGGCACCGACCTTCGCGCCCTGCTCCGGGGTGGATACGCCGATACCCACGCACACGTTTCTCGCCCCGGCGTTGCGGGCACGCTCGACAAGCGTTTCGGGCGATGCGCTGATGGTGTCGCGCTCGCCGGTGACGCCCATACGGGATGCCGCGTAGACGAAGCCGCGTGCGTTGCGGGCGACCAGTTCGAGACGTTCGGAGGCCGAATCCGGGGAGACCAGGAAGATGCGGTCGAGTCCGTGACGATCCGAAGCCTCGATCCACTCGCCAGCCTCATCGGGGATGAGGTCGGGGGTAATCAGGCCGGCACCGCCGGCGTTCTCGAAATCGCAGGCGAACCGTTCGACGCCGTAATGGTAGATCAGGTTCCAGTAACTCATGATGAGTGGCACGCCGCCGGCGTTGGCCACCGTCTCGACCGCCTTGAACACGCCGTTGATGCTTTCCCCGTTGTTCAGGGCGATCTGGCTGGCCGCCTGGATGACGGGGCCGTCCATCACCGGGTCGGAGTACGGCAGGCCGATCTCGACCGCGTCGGCGCCGTGCTCGACCATGGTCCTGAGCGCGTCGAGTGAGATGTCGGGGTTCGGGAAGCCATACGGCAGGTATCCGATGAAGGCCGGCTTGTTCTCGGCCTTGAGCCGGTCGAACATGGCTTCCGTCGCACTGGGCTTGTGACTGATGCCGAGCGGCTGTCCGGACGGCGTGGTTGCTGTATTCGTCATAATCAAAAACTCCTTCTGCTTCACGGGCCGGTTCAGGCGACGGTGTCGCCCTGCGCGCCGGTGACATCGAGCGCCGCGGCCTGCTCGTCGGTCAGGTATCCGAACCATTTGCCCGCGGTGGCCATGTCCTTGTCGCCGCGGCCGGAGATGTTGACGATCATCACGGCCTTGTCGTATCCCTTGGCCTTCAGATCAGCGGCGGCCTTGAAGGCGCCAGCGACGGCATGCGAGCTCTCGATGGCGGGGATGATGCCCTCGGTCTGGCTCAGGTCGCGGAAGGCGTTCATAGCCTCCTCGTCGGTGGCCCAGGAGTAGTTCACGCGCCCGATCTCCTTGAGCCAAGCGTGCTCGGGGCCGACGGAAGCGTAATCGAGACCGGCCGAAATCGAATACGTGTCGAGAGTCTGTCCTTCATCGGTCTCCAACAGGTAGCTCTTGGCACCCTGGAACATGCCGAGCTGTCCGGTGCCCGGTGCGAAACGGATCGCATGATGGCCCGAGGCCGGCCCGTTGCCGCCCGCCTCATAGCCGTACAGGTTCACGCGCTCGTCGTCGAGGAACGCGTTCATCACGCCGATGGCGTTGGATCCGCCGCCGACGCACGCGCACACCGCGTCCGGGTGGTCGATGCCGTACCAGTCCTGAAGTTGCTGCTTGGCCTCCTCGCCGATGATCTTCTGGAAGTCGCGAACCATGGCCGGGAACGGGTGCGGTCCGGCGACCGTGCCGAGCAGGTAGTGCGTGTCGGCGACGTTGGTCACCCAATCGCGCAGCGCCTCGTTGATTGCATCCTTGAGAATCTTGTCGCCCAGTGTCACTTCGACGACCTCGGCGCCCAGCATGCGCATGCGGGCCACGTTGAGGGCCTGACGTCGGGCGTCGATCTGTCCCATGTACACACGGCACTTGAGCCCTAGCATCGCGCACACGGTGGCGGTGGCCACGCCGTGCTGTCCGGCACCGGTCTCGGCGATCACGCGGGTCTTGCCCATGCGCTTGACGAGCAACGCCTGGCCGAGCGCGTTGTTGATCTTGTGCGCGCCGGTGTGGTTGAGGTCCTCGCGCTTCAAGAAGATGCGGGCGTCGAGTCCGGTCCTGTCCTTGACCAGCGCGGCGAATCGCGGGGCTTCCGTCAGCGGGCTCGGACGGCCGACGTACCGCTGCTGCAGCGTCATGAATTCCTTACGGAACTCGGGGTCGGCCTTGGCCTGATCATAGATGCGCTCCAGCTCGTCCAGAGCGGTGATCAGTGCCTCCGGCACGTATCGCCCGCCGAACTGTCCCCAATATGGTCCCTGATGCTCGCTCAACGGGGTCGATTCGGATGCTTTCACTCTCTGACCTGCCTTTACTAGTCGTTGTACGGCGGCCACATGGTCGTCGGCGGTGGCCACGCCTTCGCCCACCAGCACGGCATCCGCGCCGGCGCGACCGTAATCCTCGACCTCGACCGAACCGAACACGCCCGACTCTGCGACGCGGATCACGTCATCGGGCAGTCCTTCGGCGAGTTCGGCGTATTTGTTCACGTCAACCTTCAGGTTCTTGAGATTGCGCGCGTTGATGCCGATGATCCGGGCACCGGCCGCGACCGCGCGGCGGATCTCCTCGGTGGTGTGCGTTTCGACGAGCACGGCCATGCCGAGCTCGTGGGCGAGTTCAAGCAGGTGCGCGAGCTTGTCGTCGTCCAGCGCGGCGACGATGAGCAGCACTAGGTCGGCGCCGTGGGCACGCGCCTCGTAGATCTGGTAGTCGGTGACGATGAAGTCCTTGCGCAGCAGCGGAATGTGAACCGCCGAGCGGACCTTGTCGAAATCGTCCAGCGAGCCGAGGAACCGCCGGCCTTCAGTGAGCACGGAAATCGCGCTCGCACCGCCGCGCTCGTATTCGCGGGCCAGGGCCGCCGGGTCGGGGATATCGCTCAAATGCCCCTTGGATGGGGAGGCGCGCTTGATTTCGGCGATCACGGGGATGCCGTCCGGACGCTTGAGCCATCGCGTCGCGTCGATAGGCGCCGGCGCGGCCAGAGCGGCCCGCCTCACATCCTCAAGAGACACGACACATTCGCGGGAACGCTGGTCTTCCAACGCCCCGGCAACCAATTCGTCCAAAACCGACATAATGCTCCCTTATAGATCGTTCGGTCAGTCGCCACTGTAATTCATGGCAGACGACAACCGCGCGGTCCGTCCTACATTCTGGGCGTGGCCGCGGGCCGGAGCGGGCCGGGATCGTGGCCCGGCAACGAAGGCGGCCGCCGCGGAGGAATCCGCGACGGCCGCGCATGCACGCTCATCCGTGCAGGGAGAGACCCCGCGTCACTTGCGGCGCTTCTTCTCCCTGATGTTGACGGAGATCTGGATCGGAGTGCCTTCGAAGCCGAACTCCTCGCGCAGGGAGCGCTCAAGGAACCGGCGGTAGCCGTGCTCCAGGAATCCGGTGGCGAAGATCACGAAGCGCGGCGGACGCGTGGACGCCTGCGTGGCGAACAGGATACGTGGCTGCTTGCCTCCGCGCAGCGGATGCGGGTGCGCGGCCTGAATCTGACCGAGGAAGGCGTTGAGACGCCCGGTGGGAATGCGCTTGTCCCAGGATTCCAGTGCGTTGCGCATCGCGTCGGCGAGGCGGTTCGTGTGCCATCCGGTCTTCGCGGACAGGTTGACGCGTTGCGCCCACGTCACGCGGTTGAACTCGGTCTTCCACAGGCGCTCCAGCCGCTGCCGGCCGAAATCGTCCATCAGGTCCCACTTGTTGAACACCAGCACCACTGCGCGGCCGGCGTCGACCGCCTGGCTCATCACCTTCAGATCCTGGTCGGAGATGGGCTGGGACGAGTCGAACAGGACCAGCGCAAGCTCGGAGCGCTCGATTGCGGCCTGCGTGCGCAGGGACGAGTAGTAGTCGGCGCCGGACACCTTGTGCAGTCGACGCTTGATGCCGGCGGTGTCGATAAACAGCCAGTCCTCGCCGTCGATGTCGATGGTCTCGTCGACCGGGTCGCGGGTCGTGCCGGCGAGGTCGTTGACCACGGCGCGCTGTTCGCCGGCGAGCTGGTTGAGCAGCGACGACTTGCCCACGTTCGGGCGGCCGACGAGCGCGACACGCCGCAGATGCGTAGGCGTGAGGAAGCCCGAGGTCTTGTCCGCCTTGCGCAGCGAATCCAGCGCGGCGTCAAGCAGGTCGCCGACTCCCCTGCCATGCATGGCCGAGATCCCGTAAGGCTCGCCCATGCCAAGCTTCCAGAACTCGGCGGTCAGGTATTCGCTGGCCCCGTCGTCGACCTTGTTCACCGCGAGCGTGACCGGCTTGCCGCTGGCCCGCAGCATCTTGACGATGCGCTCGTCGGTGTCCGTCAGCCCCACGTGGCCGTCCACGACGAGGATGACCGCGTCAGACAGCTGCACGGCGATCTGCGCCTGCGAGGCGATGGCGGATTCGATGCCTTCGACGTCGGCCTCCCAGCCGCCGGTGTCGACGAGCTTGAATTCGGTGCCGGACCATTCCGCGTCGTAGCTGACACGGTCCCGGGTCACTCCGGGCGTGTCTTCGACGACCGCGGCGCGACGGCCGAGGATGCGGTTGACGAGCGTCGACTTGCCCACGTTCGGGCGGCCGACCACGGCGAGCACTCCGACGGCCTTGGGAGCCGGCGACTCGTCTTCGATCCCGTACCGGGAACCGGCGATGATCTGCTCGTCGCCCTCATCCAGTTCGTAATCGCTCAGATTGGCGGCATACTGCTCGTACTCCTGCACTTCGACCGCGTCCGCGACCAGCGTGATCAGCACATCCAGCGTCTGCTGGAAATCCATATCGGAGTTGTCGACGGTGGTCACGCCGTCCGCCGCGGTCAGGAAGCTGGTGACCTTGGAATCGGCGCGGTCGCGGGCGGCCACGTCCTCGCCCCCCACGCCGGCG
>OLSM01001587.1_pt1 | contig 16444 bp, 13 predicted proteins | sample 1672721 | NCBI WGS metagenome assembly OLSM01 (sample SAMEA3136717, study PRJEB25190) | human gut metagenome | reverse complement strand
CGAGCTGGAGCAGAAGTACACGGACGCCTCGGATCACACCTACACGCCGGACTGGTCGGAGATTCCCACCGGGCAGACGTGGAGCTATAACAGCGAATACAGCGTCAGCAACGGCTCGAAGGCTACGCTTACCAAGCAGGATTTCGCGGCGGACGGCAGTTTGCTGACCTATGCGATCTCCGGCGGCAAGGCGGGTGACAAGATCACCATCACCCTGAAATCCTCCTGCAACAACTACGAGGATTTCACCATCACCCTGACTATCACCCTGACAGAAAAGGACGATCAGCAGGCACTGCGTATTACCGGCGGAACCACCGTGGTCTATGGCCAGACCCTGCAGCTGGGCACCACCGGCGGCTCCGGCACCGGGGCTGTGACCTACGCTGTGACCAACGGCACCGGCGAGGCAACCATTGACGCCACCGGCAAGCTGACTCCCGTCAAGGTTGGTACCGTAAAGGTAAAGGTCACCAAGGCGGCGGATGCAAGCTTCAACGAAGCGACCAGCACAGAGGTGGAGATCACCATCACCAGAGCGACCCCCACCGGCGCACCCAAGTACACCGCTATCACCACCAGCGGCAAGACGCTGGCAGACGCCGGCTTGACCGTTACCGGCAGCACGCTGAACCCCAATGCCGGCACGCTGGTGTGGGTGGATAACGCAGGCAATGTCCTGCCCGGTACCACCGCTGTGGCGGCCAATACCACCTACAAGTGGCTCTTCACTCCCACCGACGCCAACTACACGACGCTGACCGGCTCCATTGAGCTGTATCACAAGTCCAGCAGCAGCGGCGGTTGGTACTACACCTACTACACCATTAAGGCAACGGCCGGCACGAACGGCTCCATCTCTCCCTCCGGCTGGACCTCCGTCCGTGACGGATGGGATCAGACCTTCACCATCACCCCGGATAAGGGCTACGCCGTAGCCAAGGTGCTGGTGGACGGCAAGAGCGTGGGTGCTGTGAAGTCCTACACCTTCAAGAATGTCACGAAGGATCACACCATCGAAGCCATCTTCATGAAGTCCAACGGCAACCCCCAGACCGGCGTATTCGTCGATGTAGCGGAAGGCAGCTACTATGAGGAAGCGATTGATTGGGCAGTGGAGAAGGGCGTCACCAACGGCGTGAGCAGTAATATGTTCGCTCCCAACGATCCCTGCACCCGCGCGCAGATCGTCACCTTCCTGTGGCGTGCGGCCGGTTCTCCCGCCCCCAAGAGCATGAGCAGCTTCACGGATGTTCCCGCTGACGCCTTCTATGCCAAGGCTGTTGCCTGGGCGGTCGAAAACGGCATCACCAGCGGCACAGGCGAGGGCAAGTTCAGCCCCAATTCTACCTGCACCCGTGCGCAGGCGGTGACCTTCCTCTATCGTGTCTCCGGCAGCCCCGCAGTCAGCGGCAGCGCCGAGTTCAGCGATGTGGCAACCAACGCCTATTATGCCGACGCAGTGGCATGGGCAGCGAAGAAGGGCATCACCACCGGCATCGGCGGCGGACTGTTCGGCTCCGACAACGATTGTACCCGCGGTCAGATCGTGACCTTCCTCTGGAGGGCCATGGCTGAGTAAATCAAGCAGCTGCCAGATCATCCATACGCTGGCATAATTCCACAACAGGCAAAGGACAGCGCGGCGGACGGTCAACAACACCGGCCTCCGCGCTGTTCCTTTTTCGCCACAGGAAACTCTGTACGCCATTCACAACCCATGAGCCATGCCGCCTTCCCACGCGGCAGGAGAAAACAATATGAAAAAGATCACTCGATTTCTGTTTTGCACCTTCGTCGCCATTATGCTGATGGGGACGGCAATCAGTGCCACCGCTTGTCATCAGAAGGAGGAGTATCCCAGCGTACCCGAAGTGACCGAGCCACAGCCCACCGGCGAGATCATCCCCACCGTGGATCGGCAAAAGGAGCTGGAGGACGCAAGGAAGAAATACGCCGACGCCGTGGCGTGGCTGTATATGCCCGGTGCCGAGGTGGACGACCCCGTGGTGCAGGCGAAGGACAACGCTTACTACCTGCAAAAGGACGAGAACGGAAACTACAGCGAATGGGGCTGCTACTACGCCCACTGTGACAACCGTTTGAGCAGCCGGAGCAAGCTGGACAGGAATACCGTCATCTTCGGTCACTCCGCCAGCAACTGTGACCCAGACGGGCCAAAGCTCACGAAGCTCCATCGGTATATGGATGCGGACTATGTGAAGGAGAACCCGTATATCTACCTTTCGGTGAAGGGCGAGAATATGGTCTTCCAGATCACGGCCTGCTTCATCACGGATATTGACTTTGATTACATCGCTCCCGACCCCACGGGTGAGGAGCTGACAGACTTCTTTGAGCAAGTGGCAAGGAAGAACTGGCTGGAATTTGACGGTGTAACCTTCGGCGAGGAGGACACCGTGCTAACCCTTTCCACCTGCTGCCGGAAGTACGATGAGTACAATACCGGCAACCAGCGGCTCGTCCTCATGGCGAAGCTGCTGCCGGAGGGTGCTATAGCGCAGGACTTCACCGTGCGCCTTGCTCCAGAACCGGAGATGCCTTAAAAAGACCAAAACGGAATACGATACCCCCCTGAAAAAGATCCGGCAGGCGTTCGACTGCAGGCGGTGCGGCGGTCATAAGGGCTGACGCACCCCCTGTCCAAGCTAACGGAACAACCATCATGTCGAAAGCGGGAGAGATTGCTGTATCGCAATCTCTCCTTTTTTCTGCCGTGATCTCCCGGCTTATCCGTAGGCGCCTCACTTGCACGGCAATGAAAAAACATTGGCTCAATGCCAGGACAGGCGGTTTTTATGGGGTATCCTCACATCCGCGGTACTGTCGTCGCTGCCGAATGGCAGCCTTCCTTCATTCACCTATGGCCGGGCATCGGATGCCCTGACTTTTTGCGGCCTTTTGAGGATACCCCGCCTCCGTCCGCCATTATTACCCTCGAATATCCTTATGCTCACAGCGGTGTCGCTGTGGGCTTTTTTGCGCCCTGTGCGCGCCCCCGCTGCCGTAGCCCTCCACCCGTTTCTGAGATTTGCAGCCAACCAAATTTTAGAATACGGAGGAACCATATATGGGCTTTAATTACGCGGCAGAAAAGAAGAAGTTTGAAACGCTGTGGGCAAGACTCCGGCGTGAGTATAGGGCGGCCGGGATGTCCGATACCGCCATCCAGAAGATGCATGACTTCGATTGGGAGGTATTCAAACAGGAGAGAATCTATCGCCTTCATACGCAGGACTTGGGCATCGGCATCTTTGATGAGCCTTCCGCCGAGCAGGAGGACAAGTCCGCATTGATGAAAAAGTTTTTGGAATCGGTCAGCCGCTGGGACGATTACACGACGGCGTCAAGGTACAGCTGGATCGAAGAAGTCGATGATCCGTCGATCTACAAGCAGCTTCAAGCATTGAGGAAGGCAGACCTTGAGCTCTTGACCCTCATTGTAGTGGATGGGTTTTCTCAAACGGAGATTGCAGCCGTTTTGGGGTGCTCCCCGCAGAACATTTTTGGGCGTCTTAAAAAAATACGAAAAATTTTTCAAAAGTGATTGAAAAAATCGCGTTCTCGCTGCCTACCACATGAGGGGATCTTTTTCATGATCCCTCTGAACCTTGAAAAACACCGCCCAGGTGGTCATATCCGGTGACTGGAATACCTTTGCTGACGGCGCGAGCGTCAGACCGGGTGCGCGAGGACCACCTGTGCGGAGCATGATCCGCATATTAGGACGGCCAATGGAAGGTGCAGAGCGATACCCACCCAGGTCAAATGCAGCTTTGGCAGGCTGCTTCGCCATGACCCCGTCAGCTTACAATGATACGCCTGTACGCAGCTTCGAGAGAACCTCGGAGGGGTGAAACTCCCGTGACGCGCGCCAGCGCGGTTCCAGCCACCGCCCTTGCCTGGGGAAGTAGTGTCGAATACAGGCAGCAACGCAAGAGCAAGAAGGCCGCTCCGCAAGGAGCAGTTCCGCCCCGATGCGGAGCGGCCTTTTCTGCTTTGCGGCAGAAGTATGGGGATCGTCCGCCTCCTCTTTTTTCCCGCCATCCATTCTCTTCTCTCTTTCAATCCTCTGAACGGCCTGCATTCACCCCCTCCTTATCGCCCCAGACGATCCTCATATTTGTGCCACAAGGCAAAATTCAGAAAAGAGGTACCGATATGGATCAGAACGTCAATTATTACGGCATCATCCTTCTGCTACGCCAGCTTCGGGAAAGCGGCAGCTTCAGCGAAAAGGAGCTGCGGAGGGTGGCAGCACGGATCGCCGCGGACAGCGGCGCGGACATTATGATTTCTCTCTGATTTCCTTCATCTTTCAGTAGCTTTCTGAACAAGGTTGTGGTAGTGTTTGTGTTGCAAAAACAGGAGGTGAGCAGGCATGGCGGAAAAGCATCTGACAGACGGCACAACGGCGCTGGCAGCGCAGCCCCGCGTCATCAAGATCGAGGCGGCAGAGAAGCCAAAGAATGCGCAGCTGCGGGTAGCGGCCTATACCCGCGTCAGCTCGGACTCCGATGACCAGCTCAACTCCTTCGCAGCGCAAAACCGCTACTACGCCGAGCTGATCTCCGGCAAGGCTGAGTGGCGCATGGTGGATATCTACGCCGACGAGGGCATCACAGGCACCTCCGCCGCAAAGCGGGAGGACTTCCAACGCATGATGGCGGACTGCCGCAGAGGACTCATCGACCAGATCCTCGTCAAATCCATCTCCCGCTTCGCCCGGAACACAAAGGACTGTCTGGAGGCAGTGCGGGAGCTGAAGGAGCTGGGCGTCAATGTCCGCTTCGGGCGCGAGGGCATCGACACCGCCAATGTGAGCAGCGAGCTCATCACTGCCATCTATGCCGCCTTCGCCCAAAAGGAGAGCGAATCCATCTCCGGCAATATGCGCTGGAGCTATCAGCGCAGAATGGAAAGCGGCGAGTTCAACACCTGCCGCGCCCCCTGGGGCTTCCGGCTGGACGGGAAAAGCCTTGCCGTCCACGAGGAGGAGGCCGAGATCGTGCGGCGTATCTTCCTCGAATACCTCTCCGGCAGGAATCCGCGGGAGATCGCGGAAATCCTGAACGCCGAGGATACATCGAGGCGGATGTGGAAATATAAGGCTGTGGATTACATCCTGCAAAATGAGCGTTATGCAGGCAATGCCCTGCTGCAAAAGCGATACACGACCGCCACCCTCCCCAAGCAGCAGAAGATCAACCGCGGGGAGCGCGAAATGTACTATGTGGCGGATAGCAACGATGCCATTATTCCACAGGAGCTATTCGACCGCGCAAAAGAACTGCGGCAAAGACGCAGCGTCGGGCAGGCGGTCACTCATGGAAGGCTCTGCGTCCGGATGCGCTGCTCCTGCGGCTCCCGCATCCGGGCAAAGCAAGTCAATGGCAGATGGTACTGGTGTTGCTGCCGACACGATGAAAAAGGCGACTGCACCATCAAGCCCGTGCCGGAAGCGCAGACGGATGAAGCCTTCTGCCGTCTCTTCTATAAGCTCAAGCATCAGAGCCTCCCCATTCTGGAGCGGATGCTCGAAACCCTCCGGACGATCCGTGATCGCAGGCTGCTCTGGAGTGAGGACATCGTTTCTCTCAACAAAAAAATATCCGAACTCTCCAGTCAGAATCAAACGCTGGCCTTCCTCAAGCAAAACGGCCTCGTTGATCCTGACATTTTTATATCCAAAAGCAACGAGCTGACCCGCCAGCTCCGACAGGCCAAGCTGGACAAAGAAAAGCTGATGGATGCCGAGGGGGATGCCACCGCCCAGCGGACGCGGGAGCTGATAGCACTGCTGGAGGATGGGCCGGACTTCCTCGACTACCCCGACACAAAGCTGTGCGGCGCACTCGTTGCAGAAATCATCGTGGAGAGCAATGACACCCTCCGCTTCCGCCTGCATAACGGGCTGGAGCTGCGGGAATCCATCGAGAGGACGGTGCGATAATGGGAAACCGAAAGCAGCCCTTCGGCTACCGTATGACGCTGGGCGAGATCACGATCCAGCCGGAGGAGGCAGAGCTGGTGCGGTTTATCTTCCAAGGCTACAGCACGGGAGCCACGCTGGGGGAGCTGACCAAGGCACTCTGCCAGCAGGAGATCCCCTACTATGAGGGGCGGTCATGGAACAAAAACATGGTCTCCCGTATTTTAGAGGATAGCCGCTATATCGGAGAGAAAGGATATCCGGTCCTCATCGAGCCGGAGCAGCTCCGCACGGCAGCGGAAAAGAGGACGGCAAGAGCCTGTCCGCCGCAGAAAACGCCAGCACAGAAGGCCCTGCGGCGGCTCTGCGGCGCACCGCCCTCCGAGTGGGTGGAGAAGATCGTCACCAGTCTGCTCAACGAGCTCATACGCTGCCCCGACCGTGTCCAGCCAGTGGCATTCCAAGTGGTCGCAGCCGGTGGAAATACACAGGAGGAGCTGAACTCCGCACTGGAGCGGCAGCCCATCGACGAGGACAACGCCAGAGCACTTCTCCTTCAACTGGCGGCAGAGCAATACGACACCATTGGGAACACGGAATACGAAACCGTGCGGCTGCGGCGGCTGCTCACCGGCCGCAAACCCATGACGGAGTTGGACGCGGAGCTGCTGCAAAGCGCGGTGTCAAAGGTGCGCGTGACGAACAAATGCGTGACCGTGATGCTGAAGAACAGACAGGTCATAGAGAGGAGAGATCAGATGTGAACGAAACCGCCCCAAGAGTCATTAAGATCCCCGCAAAGCCGGAGTCGGTCCGGCAGGCGGAACTGCAAAGACAGCTACGAGTCGCCGCCTACTGCCGGGTCTCCACCAAGGAGGAGGATCAGGCAAACAGCTATGAGACGCAAAAGGAATACTACACCGACAAGATCATGTCCAACCCCGCGTGGACCATGGCAGGCATCTTCGCCGACAAGGGCATCACCGGCACCTCGGTGAAAAAGCGTGAGGACTTCCAGCGCATGATCCGCCACTGCCGCCAGAAGAAAATAGATGTTGTCCTCACCAAGTCAGTCTCCCGCTTCGCCCGCAACACGGTGGACTGCCTCTACTACACACGGGCGCTCAAGGAGCTGGGCATCGCCGTCATCTTTGAAAAGGAGAACATCAATTCGCTGGAGGAGGACAGCGAGCTGCGCATCACGCTCTCCGGCGCCTTCGCGCAGTCCGAGAGCGAATCCATCTCCGCCAATGTCACATGGGGGAAACGCCGCGCCATGGAGAGCGGAAAGGCGACCATCCAGTACAAATACCTCTACGGCTACCGCAGGGGCGCGGACGATAAGCCGGAGATCATCCCGGAGGAGGCGGAGGTCGTCCGCTGGATCTACGAGCGATACCTCGCCGGAGCCAGCACACGGATGCTGCGGGACGAGCTGCATGAGCAGGGCGTGATATACGCCGAAAATTCACCGCAATGGACGCTGCCTCATATCAAGAGCATCCTGCGGAATGAGAAATACTGCGGCGATGTGCTGATGCAGAAGACCTTTCAGCAGGATGTCATCAACCGCAGGGTCATCAAAAACACAGGGCAGCTCCCTATGTACCTCATAGAGAACCACCACGAGGGCATCGTCAGCCGCGAGAAGTACAACGCGGTGCAGGCGGAGATGGCGCGGCGCAAGGCAGCAAAAAGCCCCTCCAAGAGAGCATCCACCGGTCTTGCCGCCTACACCAGCCGCTACGCCCTCTCAGATCGTCTGGTGTGCGGCGAGTGCGGAACGCTGTACCGCCGCTGCACATGGACGCGCCCTGACGGAAAGCGCGTCGTGTGGCGCTGTGTGAGCCGTCTGGACTATGGCAAGAAATACTGCCACAGCTCGCCCACGCTGGACGAGGTGCCGCTCCAGCAGGCGATCATAGCCGCCCTCAACACCGTCCTGCCGGACTTGGATGGCCGCATCCGCCAAATCACGGAGGCGTTGGAGGCGGAGGTCATCCCGTTCCCTGGCAGCGGCATGAGCCTTGGTGACATCGACCGCAGACTGACGGAGCTGGAGGCACAGTTCCAAAGGCTGCTGGAAAAGGCGGCGGATGATCCCATCGCCTATGGGGATCAGTTCAAGGAGATATTGGACGAGCAGACCGCGCTAAAGGAGCTGCGGGCAACCATCCTTGCCGAGAATAAGAAACACGCCGAAGCGGATCGGCGCATCAGGGATGCCGCGGGGATGCTGGAAAACGCCGTGCCCCACATCGCGGAATGGGACGAGAGTGCCATCCGGCAGCTGGTGGCGCAGGTGAAGGTGCTGTCCAAGAACGAGATCAGCGTGACGCTCAAGAGCGGCATTGAGATCCGCCAGAGCATATCAAACTAAAAAAGGAGATGGGAAAATGGTATTTGTGACCGGCGACCTCCACGGAAATTTTGAGCGATTCAAACCAAAATACTTTCCCGAACAGGCGCGGATGACAAAGCAGGACATTATGATCTGCGCCGGAGACTTCGGGGGTGTGTGGTTTGGCGACAGCCGCGACGATGAAACGCTGGACTGGCTGGAACGCCTGCCCTTCACGCTTGCCTTTGTCTGCGGCAACCATGAAAACTATGACGCGCTGGAACGATACCCTGTTGCGGAGTGGCACGGAGGCAAGGTGCATCGCGTTCGTCCCCATGTTCTGCACCTGATGCGCGGGCAGATCTTTGAGCTGGATGGTTACCGCTTCTTTACCATGGGCGGCGCAAAAAGCCACGACATCGAGGATGGGATTCTGGAGCCGGATGCCCCGGATTTTGAGCAAAGGCTCACGATGCTCCAGCGCAAGCCCAGAGCGAGGTACCGCGTCAACCATATCTCGTGGTGGGCACAAGAACTGCCCTCCGATGAGGAATATGCCGAGGCACGGCGAAACCTTAACGCGGTCGGCTGGCAGGTGGACTACATCATCACCCACTGCGCTCCCACCAGCATCGCCCTCATGGGGAGCCGCCACAACGAGGCGGACCGGCTCACAGACTTCCTACAGGAGGTACGGGAAAGAGCAAAATACCACTACTGGCTGTTCGGCCATTATCACGACAACCGAGCCATTGATGAAAAGCACATCCTGCTGTGGGAGCAGATTGTGCGGATCATCTGAAGCAGGTCAAAGCAGAGAAAAACACGGCTGAGTCACCGTGCTTTTCTCTGCTTTGAGCGTTGATCAGGCGCGCCGCGCCGGAAAGGAGAAGCTATGAATATCCGCAAGCCCACAGATTACACCACCCTGTTCGCCGCGCTGGACGCCGCTGTTGCGGCGCAGCTCCCGCAGATGGAGCTGTACTGCGAGATTGGCAGAGTGGTCAGCGGCAGGGGCGAAAAAGGCGCAGCTGTTGCGGCGTCGGAATACCTGCAAGCGGCCTATCCTGCGGTCGATGGCTTCTCGCCCCGCAATGTGCGCCGGATGCGGGGCTTCTACCGGATGTACGGCGACACGCCGGAATTGCTGGCGGAGGCAATGCGTCTGAACTGGACACAGAATGTGGTCATCATGGAGGCCGGATTGACCATGGCCGAGAGGTGTTGGTACATTCGGAAGGTCGCTGAAAGCGGCTTATCCAAAACGGAGCTGCTGCGGATGATTGAGAGAGCCGAACATTCGGAAATTGCTCTTGGCGAAAGCGTGGATACCTGCTATACTGTAGAAAATGATGAGTTTTCGGAGAAGAATCGGTATGAAGAGTATCCTGTTTATCTGCCACGGGAATATCTGCCGCAGCCCCATGGCCGAGTTCGTAATGAAGGACTTGGTGAAGAAGGCTGGGCTGGCGTCACAATTCCATATCGAGTCAGCGGCCACCAGCCGGGAGGAGATCGGCAACCCGGTCTATCCTCCGGCACGGCGCAAGCTGGCGGAGCACGGGATCTCCTGCGACGGCCATGTGGCGCGGCAGCTCACCAATCAGGACTACGACAAGTACGACCTGCTGATCGGCATGGACGGCGCGAACCTGCGGAATATGCACCGCATCTGCGGCGGCGACTTTGCAGGCAAGCTACACCTCCTGATGGACTATACCGACCACCCCCGCGATGTTGCCGACCCGTGGTACACCGAGGACTTTGAGTCGACTTGGCGGGATGTGCTGGAGGGCTGCCAGGGATTGCTGAGAGAATTGTTGCAGGAGTGAGGTGAACAGAATGGCACAGAACGATAAGATCCAGCTATTCGAGGACAAGCGCATTCGTACTGCGTGGGACGAGGAAAAGGAAGAATGGTACTTTTCCATCGTTGATGTGGTGGCTGTTCTAACCGACCAGCCAGACCAACGCGGCGCAAGTAACTATTGGGCGAAACTGAAGCAGCGTTTGAAAGAAGAAGGCGCAGATCAGTTGCTGACAAATTGTCAGCAACTGAAAATGAAGTCGCCCAAGGATGGAAAACGCTACAATACCGATGTGGCAGACACGGAGCAGCTCCTCCGTATCGTCCAATCCATTCCCTCGCCAAAAGCAGAACCGTTTCGAGCCTGGTTAGCACAGGTTGGCCGGGAGCGCATTGAGGAAACCATAGACCCGGAGTTGACCATCGAGCGGGCGTTGGAAACCTATCTCAAAAAGGGGTACACCCGCGAATGGATCAACCAGCGGCTGCAAGCCATTCAGGTCCGTAAGGAACTGACAGACGAGTGGGACGCCCGCGGCGTTCAGAAGGGCGTGGAGTACGCCATCCTCACCGATGAGATCTCCCGCGCGTGGTCGGGGATGTCCACCCGCCAGTACAAAAATCTGAAGGGATTGAAAAAGGAAAACCTTCGTGATAACATGACCACGCTGGAGCTGGTGCTGAATATGTTGGCAGAAGCCACCACCACACAGTTTTCAAAGGATCGAAAGCCCTCGACCTTCCAAGAGAATCTGGAAGTTGCTAAAGCTGGCGGACAGGTTGCTGGGCGAACGAGGAAAGACATTGAGTCACAGTCCAATACGCCGGTCATCTCCCCGAAGAACGCCGCACAGCTCAATCAGATCGTGACTGACCTTCTGGAAGGGGCAGCCGCGGATATGAGCGAGATGCCAGAGGAAAAATAGCGTTTTCGCATAATGGTTTTTCACGCGGCCAATTAGCAGCTCTTGAAAGCACCCATTAAAAAAGTTTGAGAAAAGTTAAAAAAGAACGGAGAATTCCGACTTGCACATGAGATTTTTGAGCCGGGGGTTCAAAAATCTACAGTGGTACGGCATGACAGTGAAAAGCCCTGTAACCATGCCGGTTACAGGGCTTTTCTTCTGCGCCAGAACGGGGATTTGACCATAATTTTGACCACAAACACGCCGGTGCTTACTGACCGCGCGGGCTGTCACTCCTCCACCAGCGGCGGCTCAAAGCTCTCAATAGCACTACGAAGCTTGACGTGACGGATGACAAAATGTATGGCGGGTGATTTTTCCTTGGACACCATGGCCCACCGCCCCTCGTGCATGACGATCTGCAAATTGCGGAAGGTGCTGTCGGCGGTCAGTTCCAGGCGGCAGCGCGGGTGCACTGCCGCGAACTGTTCTGTCTGATCGATGTGTTCCAGATACTCCTGATAGGTATACGGTATATCACGTTCATAGAACGATCCTGACAGGGGCAGGGACATCGGGTATCGTTCAAAGGCTTCCTCTGTCAGTCGGGGCAGAGCCAACACCATTTCATTGTCCCGCAGGATGGTTTCGGCCTGCTCCCGGCGGCTTTTGGCGTGGGCCAGGATACGCTCCTGATCCGGCGCAGGCACATCGTGTCTTTGCAGCACCGCCGCCAAAAACGCGGGGTCCGCGGTATACAGCGGCGGCGCCGATAGGACACACCGCCGTCGGCCGGGGGTGCGGCTGTCTGCCAACAGAAACGCGTTCAGCCGGGAAGCGCCGTCGGCACGGTATATCTCCATCAGCGGCTTGGCGTTCTCCAGCAGAGCGTCGGCCCGACGGCGGTAATAGGCCACCTCTGTGCGGTTGTTGGTCAGGTAATACCGCCCCTCGCTATGGTGGCCGGACACAGCCTCGCCGGTCAGCGCGGCGGTGCCGGATACCCGCAGGAAATGCAGGAACACACCGCCCTGGGGTGATTTGAAGTAATACGGCTCGATCTGGCCGGTCATATACATGGGGATGAAGCTCTCCAATCCCAGCATCATCTCCGGCAGATTGCGGTCAATGTTGTGGATGATCTGCAGCCGCAGACCTTTTTTCAGCAGCAGCGCCATGCCGAACATCCACTTCTTGGGGAACTCCGGGTCCTGGGCCATCTCCGTCATGGGCATATCGCTGTACATAAACACCGGCTCTGTGGAGCGCGACAGCACCGCCGCCTTCATAAAGTCCAGCTCGCTGTCCATCATCTGCCGCAAACCGGAGTAACTGCGGCTGGTGGGCAGCTGGAAGGGCGCCACAGGGACCTTCAGCTCGTCAAAATGGACGGAGCGTATGTACGCATTCAGATCGAACTCATCCAGCTTGGTCAGGAAGCGGGAGACGCTGTCCTCCCGGGGCGCATGGCTGCCCAGCAGCCAATCCTGTACCCGCCGGCAGTAGACGGCGCGGTCGCCGAGATCTTCAGCGACACAGCCCAGCAGTGCGGCGGCCACTTCCCGCTGGGCGTGGCCGTCCATCTCCCGGGAAACATAGGACGCCACGGCGGCGGCGAACTGCTCCGGCTCCGCCGGCTGACGCTCGCCGCGGCGGAATCGGAAGATGGCGGACGGGTCGTAGTTGGCGCAGCGGCACAACTTCGCCACGCTGAGTCCCATGACCTCGATCAGCGTGAAGTTCTCACGCAGCATCTTCCTGTCCGTGCCGGCATATTCATCGCATTGCAGGAACGCGCTATACAGTGTGTCCGCGTCCATATCCGGCAGCGCCTTTGCTTTGGCCATATCGGCCAAAGCATCACTCAGCGCTGTGAGCACGGCGCTGTCGCGGCCCGGCGTGCGCTCGCCGATGCGGTAGCGGCTCAGGGACGGTGCGGACAGCCCGGCGGCCTCCGCCAGCTCCTTGCCCCGGCAGTCCAGCCGGGTGATGTATTCGTTCAGCTGCTCACAAAAGCGCATGGCGCACCTCCTGCGGTGAAAGCTGTGTATAGTATACGCCCATATGGCAGAAAAGTGAAGCAAAAAAATTCCAAAACCAGCAATCGCCGCAGCCGGTAATCGCGTTTCCCTGCCTCGGCCGCCGTGGTACAATAGAAAATGTAAAAAGCTTGTAAATACGTGAAAAATTGAAACAGGAGGATGGAACAAAATGGCAAAGAAAAGGTTTTTTCCGGCGCTGCTCCTTACGCTGGTCCTTGCGCTGTCGCTGACGCCGATCTCGGCGTTTGCAGATGGGGTCAACTACATGCAAAAGGTCAAGGTAGCGTATACGCATATCGGCTACAAGGCAGGGGATACGCCGCGGAAAACGGCATCCGTAACCGAGGGCAACTGTACCGTTGCCTATGAGTATTGGCGCGAAATCTACCAAAAAGTGGAAGGCGGCGTTTGGTCCGGCACGGGGCGCTACTGGTACTCCGACTCGGAAAAGATGGCATCGCTTGCGGAGGATAAGCATATCACACAGTTTGAAGCCGGTCACCACTATTCCTATAACATTGTACTTGTTGCAGACAGTGGTTATTTTTTCAGTGATGACGAGACGGTTGTTTCCGTCGGAGACTATGAATGGGGTACGCCGAGTAACCACACAAATCTTGAAATAAAGGAAATGAGCACACAGCTGCGCGTTTATGGTATTTATGCGGTTGACCTCCCGGACGAGAGCCAGTCAACCACCATCTCTGCCGCCGCCATTGAAAACGTGAAATTCGACTATCAGCCGGGCGATGCCCCGCGGGCAACCGCCAAGCGGGCAGCCAATCAGTACAATTATGATATCCTCTACGAGTGCTGGCAGCAATTTGAAAACAACCAACCCGTTGCCGCCTGGTACTCCGACAACGACTCCCACGGCTCTCTGCCCACCATCACCGCATTTGAAAACGGCAAGACCTATGTGTATTCCATCATGCTGAAGCCGAAAGATGGGTATTCTTTTAGCAGCGAAACCGTCATTACCGTGAACGGTCAAAAAGTGGCGGCACCCTTCGTCGGCGGCTCCATGTATATCCCATCCATTAAAACGATCACGATGCCCACTGTGACCGTCATTGATGTGGTGGAGATCAACGGTGTCACCGTCAGCTTTAAGGACGGCGGCAAGCCCGTGTTCACCGGCAAGGTGCCCGACGGCGCAGAATACGCCTACCGCTGCGAGTGGTGGGAACTGAACAGCACGACCGGTGCGATGTCTACAGACTTCGGCAATTTCTATGAAAACAAAATCACCGCTTTTGAGGCCGGAAAGGCCTATCATTACGGTGTGTATGTGACGACTATTTATGGCAACAGATATGTATTTGGGCCCGACACCAAGCTGAAGATCAACGGAAAATTTATGAATTATACGCGCTATGAAGGCGATACCAGCGACGGCTCCGATGGCACCATGTGGGTGCTCACCGACCTGACGATGACTCCCGAGGCAAGCACCCCCACTACCGGCGGCTACTACTATTCCCCCTCTACGCCCACCATCACGGCGCTGCTGACGGCGAAGGACGCCAAAAGCGCCACGGACTACTCCGGCGGCATCTACGGTCTGACGTTTAAGTCCTCCGCCAGTTTCGCCAGCTTCCAGGGCGTGCAGGTGGACGGCAAGACCCTTGACAAGTCCAACTACATCGCCGAGGAGGGCAGCATCGAGGTCTATCTGAAGGCCGTGTACCTCCAGACACTGGCGGCGGGCAAGCACACCGTCACCATTCTATCCACAGAGGGCGACGCCACCGCTGAGTTCACCATCGGCGGCAGCAGCGCCAGCCCCAAGACCACGGACCCCGGCGTGGCGCTCTATGCCGCTGCCGCCCTGCTGAGCACTGCCGGTCTGGCGTGGAACGGCAGGCGCCGCGGGCAGTAAACCAGCTATTCTCTCCGGGTCGATACCGACAGGGGTAAGCCGCAGAAGCGGCAAGCAAAAACGCCGCCCTTTCGGGCGGCGTTTTTGTCGATCGCGCACACGCGGAAAAACAAGCGTCATATCGGTGGAAATGCCTTAAGACCCGCGAACCGAGTCATACTTGGAATTGCCCAAAGCGCTGAGGTAGGCGTCGTAGGCCTCCTCTAACGAAGAAAACGCTTCTCCGTTTTTCAGAATCTGCTTATACTGGTTTTGCGAAGTAAGTGATTGGGAAACGGCGACATATTCGCTGCCGTTTTTCGTCCTCTTGCCGGTCGTGGTTTCGGAAACATAGTACTTCCCGTCCCCGGTCTGGACGATCACGGGAATTTCCTTTCCGGCCCCGACCTTATCCGTGTTCAGGGATGTCCAAAAGAGATATCGGTCTGCCTCTTTCCCGTCTATTCCGCTGCCGAGAAAAGCCCAGGTGCAGTCCGGCTGCTGCAAAAGACTGTTATCCAGCTTTTTGATCGCCGCGGTAATGGTCGGAACATATTCCGAATTCGGACATCTGGAGTCAAACTCAAAGTTTGAATGCGTTTGCATTTTGCTCCAAAAATCCGTATTGTATAAAAGCTGGAAGAAATCCGTCTCCTTTGTATTAAACGGGTATTTCTTCCCGGACGGATCGGCCTTCCCATTCCAGGTTAAAATAATTCCGCGATCCGCACTATAGGAGACGACACAGGTCCCGTTGGGAGAAGCAACACCCGTCCAATTATCCGTATCTCCTTGGTCTTTGTAATGGACGATGCCGCCGATATTTACCGGATCGACCGACTGCCAGTCCGCCTGCTTCTGCTTCAGATCGACCGTGACCGTGGCCTCAAAATTTCCGAGCTGCGCCTCTGTGGAGACCTGTGCATACGCGGCGCGTACATTCGCAAGGTCTGTGGCCTCCCTGCTCTTTTCAAGCTGTGACGCAAATACCGGAATCGCGATCGCGATCAGTACGGCAATGAGCGCAATGACGATCAGCATTTCCATCAATGTAAATCCGCTGCGATTTCGTTTTCGTTTCATATGATCCCTGCTTTATCTTTGATAGGAGAAACACATGGTGCACCCATCATGAATTGTTATCTTTAGAGTATAACACACCGCTGCCAAAAAATAAAGTAATCAAATGAAGCCAAAAAAGGATTTCTGCGAAAACTCTGCTTTTTCGATCCCACTTTTCAGCCGCACCGGTATTTCGCCATCGGAGAGCCACGTCTGTGCGATCATAGTCCCGATCCCAGGTAACAAACTGGATGCCGTGTTTACTATGCGTTCCCGCCAGTATCGTGCCATTGAAGTCGGCAAGGATGCGGTAGTCACCCTCCAGCCCGCTGGCTTCGGGCTGCGGAGCAGTTTCCATCGCAGTCATGTACTCCAGCGTTCGGGCGGCGATGTCCTCATCACGTGGCGCGACTCGCTGCCGGCATCCCACGAATGGCAGAGCCATTCGCAGGAGCCCTGCCGGACCTCTTGAT
>OLSM01001580.1_pt1 | contig 16505 bp, 19 predicted proteins | sample 1672721 | NCBI WGS metagenome assembly OLSM01 (sample SAMEA3136717, study PRJEB25190) | human gut metagenome | reverse complement strand
CCCGCCGCACGGGGGAGGGCCCCCGGATGTGAGCCGCAAAAAAAGTTTCCCGTTTTAATGTTCTTTTCATGTTGCTGCCCTATACTGATGGCACAGAGAGGGACACAGGTCCCTGTGAAATCGCGATACAGGAGGTAACAACCATGAAAAAGAACAACCTTTGGAAGCTGGCAGGCGCCCTGGCGCTCACCGCGGTGCTGGCGGGGTGCTCCAGCAGTATCTCCCAGGAGGAGGCCACCACCATCGCCCTGGAGCACGCCGGGGTGGCCAAGGAGGACGCGGTGTCCCTGTCCGTCCAGCAGGAGTACGAGGACGGCCGGGACATCTTCGAGGTGAAGTTCGCTACCCAGGACACGGAGTATTCCTACGACGTGGCCCAGAAGGACGGGGAAATCATCAACTACAACTACGATTCCACCGGCACGCCCCCTGCCGGGGCCAGCGAGGGCAGCTCCGCCAGCGGCACGGAAGCCCAGGCGGTGCAAGAGGAGGTAGACAAGGCCCAGCAGGACCAGAGCGCCGCCGAGAGCCAGGCCCAGGCCGTGGAGGACGCCGTGGACGAGGACACCGCCGTGAGCATCGCCTTGGAGCACGCCGGGGTCACAGAGGCCAGTTTCCACCGGGTGGAGCTGGATTATGAGGACGGCCGGGAAGTGTATGAAATCGAGTTCTTCTCCGGGAATACGGAGTACGACTACACCGTGGCCCGGGACACCGGGGAAATCCTTTCCTACGACCAGGACATTGAGGGCTGGGGCCTGGGCCAAGGCAATGGCCAGGGCAACGGCAACGGCCGGCAGAACGGCCAGGGGAACAGCACCTCTTCCACGGCGGCAGGGCCCATCACCCTGGAGGAAGCGGTGCAGCTGGTGCTGGACCGGGTGCCCGGGGCCTCCTCCGAGGATGTGCGCATCCAGCTGGAGGAAGAGGACGGCCGCCAGGTTTACGAGGGCGAGGTGATATGCAACCGCGCCGAGCACGAGTTTGAGATTGACGCCGCCACCGGGGACTTCATCCAGTGGAGCGTGGACTATCAGGATTAAAGCAGGAAGCCTCGGGAGCACCGGGGCTTTCTTGGGCAGGAGGGAAGGCCATGCGCATTTTAATCGCAGAGGACCAGCGGGACTTGAACCAGCTGCTGAAAAAGCGCCTGAAGGAGGCGGGCTACAGCGTGGACGCCTGCTTTGACGGGGCGGCGGTGTTCGACTATCTGCTGGGGGCGGAGTACGACGCCTTGGTGCTGGACATCATGATGCCCAAGGTGGACGGCATCCAGGTGGTGCGGCGGCTGCGGCGGGAGGGCAACCAGGTGCCCGTGCTGCTGCTCACCGCCCGGGACAGCATGCCCCGGGGCGTGATGGACAGGCTATGGTAGCGCATGGCCTCCGCGATGCCGGGCACGGGGCGTTCCACCACGTCCATGGTTGCCTCGGGCGCATTATCCCGGGGCGAAAAGCCCGTGCCCCCGGTGGTGAGGATCAGCTCTGCCTGACCGCCATCGCAAATTTCCCGGAGCGCCTGTGCCAGGCCCTCCCGGTCATCATTGAGCAGCAGCTGCCGGCTCACCTGGTAGCCTGCCGCCTCCACCATTTCCCGGATCACCCGGCCGCTCACGTCCTCCCGTTCGCCGCGGGCGCCTTTATCCGACAGGGTAATGATCGCCACCTTGTACATGGGCAGCGCCTCCTTCCTGATAAGTCCCATGCGGCTCTTCAGCCGCCGATTTCGTTCATTCGCCGGATCTCCCGGTCCTCGATGTCTTCGGTAAAGCCATGGCGTTTGGGCTTATGGGCAATGGCCTCCCGGAGAGCGGCTTCCAGCTCCGCCTCTGAAATGTCCTCCCGTAGCAGCTTGCGTAAGTCCAGCCCTGCCCGGTGGTTCAGGCACAGCTTCAAAAAGCCGTCAGCCGTCAGCCGCACCCGGTTGCAGCGGTCGCAAAACTCGTGGCTCATGGGGCTGATGAAGCCGATACTGCCCCGGAAACCTGCCGGGCGAACATACCTGGCCGGGCCATAGCCGTGATGGCTTTCATCCCTGGAGAGGGGACCAAAGGCCGCGGCCATTTGCGTCTCCAGCTCGTCGGAGGGAATGGGTGACAGCCCCGCGCCGCAGCCCACGGGCATCAGCTCGATAAAGCGCACGCAGATGTCCCGGTCCCTGGCCATGGCCGCCAGCTCCGTCAGCCCGGCTTCGTTCCACCCCCGGACAGGAACGGCATTGATCTTCACCCGCAGCCCCGCTTCCAGGGCATCGTTTATCACCCGAAGCACCTTGTCCAGCTCGCCCCCCCGCGTCATGCGGCGGTAAGCGTCAGGGTCCAGGGTATCCAGGCTGATGTTCAGCGCATTCAGCCCCGCCTGCTTCGCCCGGCTCACCTGGCCATCCAGGAGAATGCCGTTGGTGGTCATGGCGATTTCCTCAATCCCCGGGATATGGTGTATGCGGTCCACCAAATCCAGGCAACCCAGGCGCGCCATGGGTTCGCCTCCCGTCACGCGCACGTAGCGCACGCCCAGGTGTTGCAGGGCCCGCACCACACGCTCGATCTCCTCAAAGGTGAGGATATCCCCATGCCCCAGGCAGGTCACGCCTTCCTGGGGCATACAGTAGATGCAGCGCAGGTTGCACCGGTCGGTAATGGAAATGCGCACATAGTCAATGGTACGCCCGCAAGCGTCAAGCATCGCCGCTCTCCCCCTCAAACTCGGGATCATTGATGAACAGGCCGCTTTTGCCGCCGGTTTTCTTGGCCAGGTGAATACCGGTGATCTCCATGCGCTTGTCAATAGCCTTGCACATGTCGTAAATCGTCAGCAGGGCCACGCTCACGCCCGTAAGGGCTTCCATTTCCACCCCTGTTTGTCCCTTCAGCGAGGCGGTGCATATGGCCTCCACCTCGCACTGCTCCCTGTCCAGCCGAAAGTCCACCGAGCACTTGCCCAGCATCAGCGGATGGCACATGGGAATCAGCTCACTGGTACGTTTCACCGCCATAATGCCCGCGACCCGGGCCACGCCCAGCACATCGCCTTTCTTGGCCGTGCCCTCCGTAATGGCTTGCAGCGTTTCGGGACTAACGCGGATGCGTCCCTTGGCCACCGCGGTGCGGGAGGTTTCCTCCTTGTGGGTTACGTCCACCATGATGGCTTGCCCTTTGGCATCGAAATGGGTGAGCTTTTCAATCACAGCAGGATCACCTCCACCCGGTCTCCCCCGTGGAGCGGTCCGGTACCCGCGGGAATATCGATCAGGCAGTTGCAGCCGATCATGGTTGCCAGGGATCCGCTGGAGTGGTTGTCACCCGTCAGCGTCACACGCTCCCCCTCCATCCGCGCGCGAATCAGGCGCCGGCCCTTGCTTTCCTTGGGAAAGTCTCCTTCCAGCACGCCCTGTGCCCGGCGCAATTCCACATGCTCTTCCCCCGCCAGGCGGCGCAGCACCGGCACCGCAAAAACCTCAAAGCAGGCCAGCGCCGCAAAGGGATTTCCAGACAGGCAGATCAGCAGCTTGCCCTGATACACCCCGCACAGCAGCGGGCTGCCGGGCTTCATGGCTACCTTCCAGAAAAGGCGCTCCGCCCCCAGCAAAGGGAGAACCTGATGAAAAATATCTTTTTTCCCCACGGACACACCGCCCGTGGTTAGAAGGATGTCGCAGTGTTCCACCACCTGGCGCAGGGCTTGGGCAACCACCTCCGGGTCATCCTCCTGGCTGGTGGGAGAAATGAAGGAAACACCCAGCTCGGCAAGACGGGCGCTGAGCACCGCGCGGTTGGCATCGTAGATTTTTCCAAAGGGGAGCTCTTCCCCAGGCTGGCGCAGCTCATCCCCGGTGCACAGCAGCGCCACACGCACAGGGGCGTATACCTTCACCCCGGTAACGCCAAGGCTGGCCAGCACGCCCATATGGGCGGCGGTAATCCGTTCGCCCCGGTGCAATACCACATCGCCCAGGTGCACGTCCTCCCCGGCCCGGCATACGTTCCGGCCCGCAGGTACGGCGGCGTATATCTCCACCGTGTCCATGCCCTGGTCCGTATCTTCCTGGCGCACCACACAATCGCAGGCAGCGGGTACCGGGGCGCCGGTCATGACACGCAGGGCCTGTCCCGGGCCTGGAGCAAAGATTTCCCCGCAGCCCGCACAAGCCTCGCCGATGACCTGCAGCCGTACGGGATTGTCCCGGCTGGCTCCGGCAATGTCCGCCCCCCGCAGGGCATATCCATCCAGGGGCGAACGGTCGAAGGGCGGCACCTGGATGGGCGCGGCCACATCCTCCGCAGCCACCCTGCCCAGCAATGCCTGTAAAGGCGCGTACTCCGTGCGCTCCACGGGGTGAACGCGGTCCATCAGCAGCGCCAGTGCGCTCTCAAGGCTTTCCATAGCCACCCCTCACTTTCCGAAGCCGCAGTTAGGCCAGGTGCATACCGGGCAATTCAGGCACAAGCCGCCCTCGCCCATGCGCACCAGGTCCTCGCGCTTGATCTCCACCCCCGCGGACACCCGGGGAAGCACCAGGTCAAACACCGTGCGCTTGGCATACATCACGCATCCCGGCAGGCCCAGCACAGGGATTTCCCCGCTTTCGGTGGGGAGATAGGCCACCAGCATCATGGCGCCCGGCAGCACCGGCGCGCCGTAGGTCACCATACGCGCCCCCGTGGCACGAATGGCCGCGGGCGTGCGGTCGTCGGGGTCCACACTCATGCCGCCGGTGGTCATAATCAGCTCCGCGCCCTGATCCCGCAGTTCCAAAATGGCCGCGGTAATCTTCTGCGGATCATCGGGGCAAAGGGTGTGGCCCATGACGGTCATACCATAGTCTTTCAGCTTTTGCTCAATCACGGGGGTAAACGTATCCTGGATGCGGCCGTAGAACACCTCGTTACCGGTGGTCACAATGCCGCACCGCAGGGGGCGGAAGGGCAGCACCTGCAAAAGGGGTGTCTCCCCGGCCACGCGCTTCACCCGCTCCATTTTTTCCTTTTTAATCACCAGCGGAATCACCCGGGTACCTGCCAGTTTGTCCCCTGCCTTTACCGGCGTGAATCCATGCCGGGTGGCAATCATGATTTCCTCAATGGCGTTGACCGCCTCCAGGCGGGCGCTGTCGATGGTCAGCAGTCCGTCGCAGGTGGCGATGAGCTCGATTTTCCCCTCCTGGGGCGTGGTGGGTCGCATGTTCTGCCCCATGCAAACATCCCGCAGAATCTCCGCAGCCTCATCCTCGTGGTAGCAGGTGTCGTCCTTCTCCCACACGTAGAGATGATCCTTGCCCAGCTTGAGCAGCTCAGGGATGTCCTCTTCCGTAACCACATGACCTTTTTTGAAGGCCACGCCCTTTTTCACGTCTTTGACAATAACCGTTATATCATGGCAAAGCACATGTCCCTGTGCATGAATGGTTTCAATGTAGCGCATGAGAATAGCCCTCCTCATTCAATTCGGCATCAGTATAGCACAGGGCAATACCTGTTTCAAGCAAAAAAACGGCGCATTTCCTCAGAAAGCCCCTGCTTTCGTCACCCTTTACATCCTTGCAAATTCTGCTATAATACCACTGAAAAGCAAGGGAAATGAGGGACATTCATGCGCGTTGTCACGCCCTGGTTGGACCTGCCCAACGTGCCGGACGCATGGTGCCGCAGGCTCACGGCATGCCACGCCGGGGCACAGACAGCCGGCGCGTTTTTTCCGCGTCCCCGCCATGAAATTACCCAGGTGCATGATCTGGCCCTGACCGCGCTGGCACGCGGGCGGGTGATGGTCATCTACATAGACGGGCTGGGCTACTCCCTGTACCGGCGTGCCACGCTGCCCGCCATCAAAAAACGCTTCCGCTGCCGCCGGGCGCGGACTGCCTTTCCGCCCCTGACGCAGCCCTGCATGGCCTCCATGCTCACCGGCCTCTGGCCTGCGCAGCATGGTATATGGAGCCGCCGGGATCATCATCCCAGGGGTGCTTCGCTGCTGGCCGTGCCGGGCGCGGTGCTGGTGGAGGCGGACAGCCCGCCCCTCTCCCTGGAAAAGCCGCCGGTGCTCACCTTGCCTGGCTCAGGGGAGACCGTGGACGGCGCGGTGCTGAAAGCCGCCCTGCCCCTGTGCCGCGGGGAAGCGCCGCTGCTCATTGTGCACTTCCACGGGTTGGACGACCGGGAGCACGATGTGGGCGACCAGCCCAGGCTGCTTGCGGACAAGTTTCGGGAGCTGGACAAAGCCGTGGAGCAGCTGTGCGCTGCTTTCCACGGGCATGTGATCCTCTGTGCCGACCACGGCGCCCATCGCAGCGGCAAGGGCGGCGAGCATGGCAGTTTTACACGGCATGATATGTATATACCCTTGGGGGAGGCGGATGTATGACCGGTTTACAGCCTGGTTGGGAGGCATTGCCCCGTACCAGCGCCGTCACGCGCACTACCAGCGCTTCGGGCCAGGCGCGTGAGGAAACCCTGTCCGGCGTTCCGCTGGCGCAGGCGTTCATCTCACCGCCGCAGGAGCGGGTGCGCATTCACTGCGCTGACGGCGCGGCGCTGCTGGTTTCCGCTGCCGACGCCATGCAGGCGCTGCTGGCGCCCCTGCCGGAAGGCGGCTGGCAAGTCATTTTTCCCCAGGATGCTACCCGCCGGCGGCGCATGAAGCATCCCGTTGCCTTTATTCTGGATGAAGGAGTCTGATCTGTTCCATGAAGCTACTGACCATTGTAGGCATCCGTAAATCCGGCAAAACCAGTACCGTCACAGCGCTCATTGAGGAGATCCGCCGCCGGGGCAAGACGGTGGGGACCTGCAAAACGGTATTTTGTCCCACCTTTTCCATGGATCAGCCCAAGTCCAACACGGCCCGTCATACCCGGGCAGGCGCGAACCTGGTCTGCGCCCGCGCACGCCACGAAACTGCTCTGCTCTACCCGCAGGCGCTGCCCCTGTCCCGCTTGCTGGAAAGCTACGCGGGGCTTGACTACGTGCTGCTGGAAGGGGACTATCTCTCCCCCGTGCCGCGCCTGGTGGCTGCGCATACCCCCGAGGACGCTCTACCGCGGATGAACACGCTAACCCTGGCCTTTGTGGGGCGTATCAGTGCGTTGGAAGCGGAGCTGCCTCTTCCGCGGTTTAATGCTTTGACGGACGCTGCCGCCTTGCTGGATTTCCTTGACGCCAACGTGCCGGATATCCAGCCCAGTACTGCCCTGGATGAGCCGTTGCCCCCAGTGGCCGGGGTGACGGATGACGGTTTCTGCCAATGCGGATGCCATCACCACTTAAAAAAGCAGGCAAGCGCCGGCATTCAGCTAACGGTGGACGGGGAGGTTCTGTCCCTGACCCAGGAGCAGCAGGCCTTGATACGCGCCTGGAAAGAGGCCGCCCATGGCTGAGTCCTTGTCCTTGGCACGGCATATATTTCTTACCGGCGAAAAGCAGGTGGGAAAGAGTACCCTGTGGCAGCGCCTGATTGCCCGGCAGCAGTTGCGTTGTGCAGGATTCGAAACCCGGCTGCTCATGCTGGAAGGGCAGCGCAGGGGCTTCATCCTGCACGGCCGGGTGGACATGGACCCTGCCAGCAACGACTGTATCGTCTCCGTGCGCACCGGGCCCCGCAAAAGCGTACCGGTGCTGGACGTATTCAATGAAAACGGCGTGGAGATACTTCGCCGCAGCCTGGACAGCGATGCTCCTTTTCTTTTGATGGATGAACTGGGCAAGCTGGAGTGCCAGGCGGAAGCCTTTTGCAGCCAAGTGCGTCTGTGTCTGGACAGCGAAAAGCGCATACTGGGCGTATTGCAGCAGTGCGACAGCCCGCTGGTAGCGGAAATTGCCACCCGTCCAGACGTTACGCTGCTACGGGTAACGGTGGATAATCGGGAGGCGCTGCTGAACGCGCTGATTTCTGGACTGACGCCTGCCGCCTGTCCCCACAAGATTCGGGAGGAACTATAATGGCGTACACGGAAGCGGAACTGCTCCGTATCCGCATGGATTGCCTGTTTACCTATGAGGCCGGCCGTATGCTGTATGTAAATGAGCCCTGGCGGCAGACCGTTCCCGCTCCCCTTCTTCACGCAGGAAGGACGCTGGAGGGCGAAATATGCTACCGCTTCGGACAGCAGGTAAGTCCCGGCGCCATGTCCGGGGCTCAGGCGATGCTGGAAAGCGGTGTGTGGGACGCAGACGCATACGGGAAAGTTCTGGGCGGCAGCCGGAGTAAGCGTGAAATCTGCTTCTGGTACCCCGGCAAGCAGGTGCCTGCCGCGGATTGTCACGCCCTTGTTCCTGAGGAGGCACCCCTGCTCTCCGCCACCTTCCCTGGCTATGAGGAAGAGTTGCCCTTCGCCTCGCCTTATATGGCCTGCTTCCGTAACGGTCAGATTGTGTCCATATGCCGCAGCGTGCGCATGGGTCAGGGACATGAGGCAGGCATCGCAACCCTGCCCGCCTACCGGCGGCAGGGCTGTGCCCTGGAAGCCCTGCGCAGCTGGACTGCTGCGGTGCTGGAGCAGGGCATTGTCCCCCTGTACAGCACCGACCTGCATCATGCTGCTTCCCGTGGCCTTGCCAGCAAAGGCGGTTTTGTTGCCTATGCCCAAACCCTGGAAATATGGCTGTAAAGGCCATCTGTCTCCTGTATCCCATATGCAAAAAGGCCCTCCCGCCCCGGATGCACCGGGTATGGGAGGGCTTTCCGTTTTTGAAAGATATATCTTCGCCGCCGCGGTATTTTCCGGGGGGATGAATATACTGCACTGCCCAGCAGCCAACCACAGCTTATTTTTCCAGTACCCCGGCGCGGCGTAGGGCCGGGAACATGGCCCGTGCCAGCAGGGGCGTAACCAGCACGGCCACCGCGCCATTGAGCAGCGCGGGAATCAGTTTCCCCAGGAGTACCGCGCCCAGGGTATCCGCCGGCACCGGTTCCACAAATGACTTGTACACATAGCTTTTGAGCATGTACAGTGCAATATAGGCAACCGAACCCAGGAAGCAGGCTGCATAGTCCCTTACCAGCCCGCCTTTGCCCTCCCGCCGTGAGCCCGCCACCACTGCGCACACCCACGCCATGGCAAATTTGCTCACAAAGGTAATCAGCGCCTGTAGGGGATCGTAGCCGCCCGCCAGCAGATCATACAGGGCAGAGCCCAGGCCCGCCGCCGCGCCGCCATATCCCCCGCCCAGCAAAAGCCCTGCCAAGAGGCACATGGCATTGGCAAAATGCACCTTGGAACCCAGCAGCGGAAACCGAAACATCGTAACCACATACACCAGCGCCGCCATAACCCCCACCAGTGCCAGGTGGTACGCTGGATGACGATCCTTGCGCATTTCTCCCACTCCTCATTCGTATTCTTTCAGGACAAGATCATAGCACACTCCTCCGCCCGGAACAAGCGGCTACGGTACTTTTTGTGCGTCAAAAAAGGCCGGCCGCAAAGCTGCGTCCGGCCGTAAGCCAGCCCCTTATGCCTTTGGGGTTTTCCTCTTGAAAATGATGCCCAGGGTGTTCGGCCCGCAATGGCAGCAGATCGTGCTGCCCGCCGTGCACACCAGTGTTTCTTTAAATTCGGCCACGGAGCCCAGGTAGTTCAGCATCTGTTCGGCTACCCCCGGTTCGCAAGGCGAGTAGGCAAGCATAACCCGGCTGAAATCGACCTGCGACCGATCCTCCAGCTTGTCCTTGACATAATGCTCCAGGCAGCGCGCGAAGGAGCCGCGATATTTTTTCCCTACGACCATAACGCCCTTTTCCACTTCAATGCAAGGCTTGATGTGCAGCAGCTTTGCTCCCACCGCCGCCACGCCGGAGCAGCGTCCCCCGTTGCGCAGATAATCAACCTGATCCAGTACAAAGCTGGTGTCGATCAGGTCGCGCTCCGCTTCCAAGGCCTGGACAATCTCCTGAGGCGTCTTGCCCGCCCGGGCCATTTCCACCGCATCCAGCGCCATCATGCCCAGCCCTACCGAAAGGTTGCCGCTGTCCACCACGTAGACATTTCCGCACTGCTTGGCAGCCTGACACGCATTGTCGTAGCACGCGGAGAATTTTTTTCCGATGCACAGGTGAATTACGGCGTCGCAATCCTCTTTCACCCGGCGGAAGAGTTCCTCGTACTCGTACACGTTCACCGCTGCTGTTTTGCAGGTTTTCCCATTTTCCACCGCGTGGATGATGTCCTGGGGCGTTACGTTCACGCCATCATGAAAAGCGTCCTCGCCCAGCATTACCGTCAGCGGAGCAAGGGTGATTCCGTAGCTTGCCCTTAGCTCCGGTGAAAGATCGCACGTACTATCCGCAGTCACGCGAATTTTCATTGTTTCGCTTGCACCTCCAGCATGGCATTGATCCTTCGGCAAAAAAAAGCCAGTATCAATCCTACCACATTCTCCTGGTTTGTGCAATGCAAAAGGTCGTGTGAAATCGAATAAATTTCTGCTTTCTCCCTTGACAAGCGCGCCGGTTTGCCCTATGCTCAAAACGCACGGCGCTTATGGCGCCTTGAAAGCCATACGACGGCGGTCTCCGCCGAAAGCATTAGGAGGAAGCATCATGAAAAAGCCCGTGGTTCTTGTTGTAATGGACGGCGTGGGCGATAGCGCATCCCAGCTGGGAAACATGGTCCAGCAGGCCACCACCCCCACCCTGGATGAATTGAAAGCCACCTGCCCTTATCTTTCCATCAAAGCGCACGGCACGGCGGTAGGTCTGCCGTCCGATGACGATATGGGCAACAGTGAAGTGGGGCACAACGCCTTGGGCTGCGGCCAGATCTACTCCCAGGGTGCGAAGCTGGTCAACGAGTCCATCGAGAGCGGCAAAATCTATGCCTCCCAGGCGTGGAAGGAGCTCATCGGCGGCGTGAAGGCCAATGGCGCTACGCTGCATTTCCTGGGCTTGCTCTCCGACGGCAATGTGCACAGCAATATCCATCACCTGATCGCCATGCTGCAGCAGGCCAAGGCCGAGGGTGTGCACCGGGTGCGCTGCCATATTCTGCTGGACGGCCGCGACGTTCCCGCCACCTCCGCCCTGGAATACGTTCAGCAGCTGGAGGACGCGCTGGCAGCCCTTAACGACAGCACCTTTGACGGCCGTATCGCCTCCGGCGGCGGACGCATGAAGATCACCATGGATCGCTACCAGGCCAACTGGGATATGGTGGCGCTGGGCTGGAACACCCATGTGCATGGCCAGGGCCGCCAGTTTGCCTCCGCCAGGGAAGCGGTGGAAACCTATCGTGCAGAGCTGGGCGTTATCGATCAGGATCTGCCCCCCTTCGTTATCGCCAAGGACGGCCAGCCCGTGGGCAAGGTGCAGGATGGCGACAGCCTGATTCTGTTCAACTTCCGTGGCGACCGCGCGCTGGAAATTTCCATGGCCTTTGACGATGTGGATTTCCCCTACTTTGACCGTGGCGTTGTACCGCAGGTGAAGTATGCCGGCATGCTGCAATACGACGGCGACCTGTGCATCCCCAAGCGCTACCTGGTCAACCCGCCGGAGATCCGCCACACGCTGACGGAGCTGCTGGTGGAGGCCGGCATCAAGGAATACGCCTGCTCCGAAACCCAGAAGTACGGCCATGTAACTTATTTCTGGAACGGCAACCGCTCCGAAAAATTCTCCGAGGAGCTGGAAACCTGGGAGGAAGTTCCCTCCGACGTCCGCTCCTTTGACGAATGTCCCTGGATGAAGGCCACCCAGATCACCGACCTGGTCATCAAGGCCATGGAGAGCGGGGCATATGGCTTTATCCGCTGCAATTATCCCAACGGTGACATGGTGGGCCACACCGGCAATCTGCTGGCTACGGAAATCGCCGTGGAGAGCGTTGACCTCTGCTTGGCCCGCCTGAAAAAGGCCGCGGATGAGCTGGGCTTCATCCTGGTAATCACCGCCGACCATGGCAACGCGGATCAGATGCTGGAAAAGGACAAAAAGGGCAACGTCGCTCCCCGTACCGCCCACAGCCTGAATCCCGTTCCCTTCATCGTCTATGACAAGGATGCCCGGCATGAGCTGAAAAACGGCGCCTTTGGCCTGAGCAACGTGGCCCCCACCGTGGCGGGCCTGCTGGGAATCAAGCCCTACGATTGCTGGGACGAAAGCATGCTGAAAGACTGATTTATTTGCAAATGCAAGGCGCTGCCGCATTGGGTCTCCCCACGCGGTAGCGCCTTTTTTGTTATCCATTGGCATTGTTGGAAGGGTCAAAGATATGCAGTACCTCTCCGGTGGCCGCGTCCAGGACCACATCATAGTCGGAGATCATGGCCAAATCAGTCTCCGGCATACGCAGCGAAATCAGCCACGCTTGGGTCGGAATGATGTAACCGCACCACAGCGTGCCCGACTGCTTGTATCGGGCATCCGCCACCAAAAAGCCCGCAACCTCCTGCTCGGAGAAACCGTAGGCCTGCACCACGGCTTCCCGGGCCAAGGCAATGGCTTCCGCCTTGCTCAATTCATCAGGGGCTGGCGTGCCTTCCTCATCCTCGGAGCGTTGGACCGTTTTCTCCTGATGGTCCACAAACAGCAGCACTTCGCCGTTGGTGGCGTCCATGCGTACCTCGTAATGCGGCTCCCCTGACAGGTTATAGGTCACTATCCACATCGGCTGTTCCGGATCGCTCTCGTCCAATTTGGAAACGCTGCTCATGATTTCCGCCGCGCCGCCTGCCCGGGTTACCCGGTCCTGGGCTATCTCCCGGGCCTGCGCCATGGTGATGTAGCCCGTGGGCATGGGAGATGCAACCGATTGCGCCGTATCGCCTCCGGCAAGGCCGCTGACGCGTATCAGCGCGCGCTCCTCCGTATCCAGCAAGCTGAAGGATAGGACACGCAGCTGAGGTTCCAGCTGCACCACAAAGCGGTAGGCCCTGTCACAGTGCGTATGGCCCCCCTCGCAGGTCAGGAAGCTTCCGCTGCTGCCCACCTCCGCTTGGGTTACCTTGAGCTGGATAATGGTCACATCCGGCAGGCAGGCCTTGGTAAACGCGCGCAAATACCCATAGAGTGCTTCCCCGCGGCTGGATGTGATGAGAATCTCCGCATCCTTCAATGTCACTTCCAGGGGCTCAGCATTGCGCAGGGCGGTAATCACACCCTCATTGTTAAAGGTTGCCGTGAATGCACCGCAGCTTCCTTGCCATTTCTCCCCTTGCCATTCCATGGAAACGGGTGCATCCGCATCCGCCTGAATGAAAGGGCTACCCATGAGCCGTTGGAACCATGCCACGGCGTCCCCCTGGGTCTCCATCACCTGCCGCTGCACACGCTCCTGGGGCTGTGTAATATCTGCCATGATCAAAAAGCTATCCTCCACCGATGGGCTGTATTCCTTTTCCCCGGTGAAAAAGGAAAAAACCGCCACAGCCACGGCCAGGCTCAGGAAAAGCGCCGTTCCCGCCCGGGAGGGGTTGCCTGCCTGAAGCAAGCGTTGGCGCAGTTGAACCCGCTTGGGCTTCATGGCCACGCCGCTGGCCTGGACGCCCAATTCCGGCACGCTATGCTTCCAGGCAATGCCATCCAGCTTTTGCCTATACGCCGCACCGGCCTCCGCCGGCAGGTGCTGTATCGTCCATTGGTCACAGGCGATTTCGCCATCCGTTCGGGAAACCGATGCCCCCAGCCACACCAGTGGATTGAACCAGTGAATCACGCAGCAGAGGCAGCGCAGCAGGTTCCACCACCCGTCATGCATGCGCAAATGCGCCAATTCATGGGTGAGCGCCAGGCTGTAGGATTCCGGCCGGATATTGGCCGGCAGGGCCAGAAATGGATGCATTAGCCCCGCCACGCAGGAGGCCGGCAGTCCCTCCACGCGCCACACGGGTAAGGGACGAATATGCAGGGCAGAGCACCGCTGAACATATTCCCCCAGTTGCTCCATGGGGATCATCTCCACCCGCGCTTTCCGCAGCCTGCGGCGAAAGCGGAGGTTCCGGCTAAGCAATACGCCCAGGGTGGTTGCCGCTCCGCCACAGTACACAATGAGCAGCATGTTTCCCAGCAAGCCCTTTTCCAGGGAAACGGCCAGTTGAAACAGACGGCTTTCATCCAGCTCCGTTACATCGTTTCCCGCCATCGCCACTGAGGCATCATACACGGCGTCAATGGTCCGCACGCGAATTTGATCGGCAATGGGGCGTGCGGCATAATTTCCGGACAGCCTGGGACGAAGCTCGTTCATTAACGGATTGGGAAAGCTAAACGGCAGTAGCAGCCGCACTGCCACCAGCAGCCAGGCGGCATACACCGCCAGGCGGCTTATCCGTTTTCCAATGGTGACGCGAGCCAGTAGCAGCAGCAAAATCAAAATGCTGCCTGTGAGGGTTGCCTCAAGCAAAAAATTATAAAACGTTACGCTGCGCATGGATGCACTTTCCCCCCCAGTATTCCCGAACGCCTAGCCGGGAATCCTCTTTTGCATGTGTACGCCATCGCATGCACCTGCGCACCCGTTTCGTGCCACCGGCGGGCATGCGTCAAGCCTCTCATGCGATGTGTTCCCGAACATGTATTATGCTGTTCTCCCGCCTCTGGGGATGGTTCGTCTTTGTTATACTACCTTCCTTTGTTATGTTTTGTCAACGAAAGATTGTTAATTTTTACAAAAACAAAGCAGAAGACGCGGATTGGTTTCCTTTTTCGCCGTATCTTCTGCTGTTGGATTGATTTTTTCGATATTATTTTTCTCCCCGCAGTCCCTTGGCCAGCACTTCCACCAATTCTTCCTGCTGCTCCTCCAAGGTGCGTGCCGTATCAAAGGCGATGGGACGGGCCACCTGGAAAACATGCCGCCGGTAATCCACATGGACCGGATAGAAAATCAATGCTTTTCCCGTGGCACGATAATACATGGTGGCAATGTTCAGAAAGCCCGTATTGATCCAGCTATGATGGGACTGAAAGCCCGAAGGCTGCTCGGGGAAAATGACCAGGTGCTCACCGCTTTTCAGCCACCGCAAGCTCTGGCGCATGGTGGTCAAAACCCGGCCATCATGGTACACGGGCACAGTGGGCGCAAGGCGAAGAATGGGGGGCAGCCGCCGCCAGATAAGGCAGGGTCACATTATACAACGGTTCAAAAAAAGAACCGGGCCGCCACCAGTAATCCTGCCGCACATACGCGGGCACCTGCTTGGGGTCCAGCATCTGTGCATTCATCCATGTGTGGCAATGCTCCCGCAGGGGAAACTTGGTACACATGTCGACGGGGCCAAAGGCCCCCGCATGGTTGCACACAAAGACCGATGGCTCGCCCCGGAAAGGTTCCTCCCACTGCGTGGTCATGGCCGGCGTTACGGCGCGCACAAAGGCGCACAGCCGCTCATAGGCTTTTGACATTGTTTTTCCCACCTTCTGTACATCATCGCGCGATGCTTTTCTATCATACATGGTTGCGTACCAGGCGTCAAGGGGCGCAATGCCTGTATGCGCCAGCGTTTTTTACGGCATACTAGCCACTGCTCACAGGAAAACGGAAAGGCTGTGGAAACTGCATGAAAAGCTTTTTGCTGGGTGCGGTGGGGTATCCTCTGCTGGAATTGTGTTGGCGCGGCCGAACCCATCCCACCATGTCACTGGCCGGTGGTATCTCCTGCTGGGGGCTGGATCGCTTGCGGCGCTCCAGACTTCCCGCCTGGTCCATGCCGCTGGTGGGCTGCGGTATCATCACCGGGGTGGAAGCGGCTGTGGGGCTAATATGGAACCGGGATCATCGCATCTGGGATTATCGGAATATGCCAGGCAATTGGCGTGGCCAGGTCTGCGTCCCCTATGCCCTGCTGTGGGCTGCGTTAAGCGCCGCCACCGTTGCCCTGCTGAACGCCGCGGAGGAATAGCGCGCCGGCTCAATCATTTTTGTTAGCACTCAAAACAAATGAGTGCTAAAAAGTGCTTGCATTTGTCTCCCGGCAGTGCTACAATAGGCAAAGAAAGGCAGACTTTCTGCTCTGTCTTTCTTACCTGCGTGCATTGCAACAAGGAGGATTGATTCCATGGCCATTGAAAAGGGCAGCGTATCCATTGAAGCGCAAAATATTATGCCGGTGATTAAACGCTGGCTTTACTCTGACAAAGATATTTTCCTGCGTGAGGTTGTTTCCAACGGCTGTGATGCCATTACCAAGTACCGCATGCTTCACCTAGGCACAGAGGAGGACATGCGCGTTACCGTTACCGTGGACAAGGAGAAGGGCGAGATCCGCATTGCCGATACGGGCATTGGCATGACCGATGAGGAAGTCCGCCGTTATATCAACCAGGTGGCCTTCTCCAGCGCGGAGGAATTCCTGAAGAATTATCAAGGGGAAAAGGGTGAAGAAAAAGCCGACATCATCGGCCATTTCGGTCTGGGATTCTATTCTGCGTTTATGGTAGCGGACGAAGTGCAGATTGATACGCTGTCTTATAAAGAGGGTGCAGCCGCAGTACACTGGGTAAGTGAAGGCGGTACAGAGTATGAGATGCAGGAAGGAAACCGTACAGAGGTTGGTACAGAGATTACATTATATC
>OLSM01001578.1_pt1 | contig 16515 bp, 18 predicted proteins | sample 1672721 | NCBI WGS metagenome assembly OLSM01 (sample SAMEA3136717, study PRJEB25190) | human gut metagenome | reverse complement strand
TCGTCCATATGCACCAGGAGCTCACGGAAATGATAGAAGAAAGAAATTAAGTGAATACGGAGTTCAATTACAAGAAAAACAAAAAGTAAGAACAATGTATGGCTTAAACGAAAAACAATTCCACAAGCTATTTGAACGTGCTTCTAAAATGAAGGGCGTTACTGGTGAAAATATGTTAAGACTTCTTGAATCAAGACTTGACAATATTGTTTATCGTATGGGTTTAGCAAGTACGAGACGTGCTGCAAGACAAGTAGTTAATCATGGACATATCACTGTTAACGGAGTTAAAGTTGATATCCCATCTTACTCTTGCAAGCCAGGCGATGTTATCGCAGTTAAGGAAACTTCCCTAGATCATCCAGCAATTAGAGCAAGCTTAGAAGCTAAGGTTACTCGTCCTGCATTTGTTGAATTTGATAACAACAAAATGACAGGTACTTATGTAAGATATCCTGAAAGAAGTGAACTTAATCAAGAAATTAATGAATCACTTATTGTTGAATTCTATAACAGATAATAAAATCCAAAAAAGCTATCGTTTGATAGCTTTTTTCATTTAAAATCATTTTCATCGAGTAAAGGAATAATATCAATTCCTGGTTCTTCATATGGATGAACCTCTCTAATAACCTGTAATATTTTTTTGACATCTACTACATTAACCATAACTTCTAATTTTGCTTCTTCCACATATTCAATTTTATTATTCTCACCAATAAAAGGATTAGCTTCCCTATTGGGTTTAAAAGTCCCAATTCCCTCAAAAGAAGTAGAACAATGAGTATAATTGCCAATAACTCCTGCTCCCATATCAAGTACAGCTTTTCTTACTTCCTCTAAATAATCCTTAGGAACCATCACAATGATTTTAACTTTTTTTACCTCAAAACTCACAATAAGTCAACTCCACCAAAAATAGTTGTATGATTAATATAAACAGTTACTTTCGCATTCTCATGATTATGATATTTATTTTCTACGCCTCCAAATATAGGAAGACCATTTACTTCTACTTTAATATCTTTCGGTAAACGAATATCAATCCCACCAAATAAAGTAAAACAATCAATGACTAAATCTTCTCTTAATTGAACATCTCTTAAATCTAATTTCACTCCACCAAATACGGAAGTAACTTTAAAATCACTTTTTATATCTCCAATAACTTCATCTATACTAGAAAAAATAGCCGTATATTCTTTCGCATTTGTTTTCGGTTTTTTCACACTTTTATTAGCAAAAATAATAGATAATCCAACAACAATAATAATAATTGGTACAAACAATTTCCAAACAGTATCCCATAAAATAATATCTTGACTAGCCAGAAGCATTAATACACCTAATACGAAAATCAAAAAAGAAGTCCCCATACTTTCCCTTCTAAATATTGAAATAATAGAAGGTACAATGAGAAATAAAGTCCACCAACCTCGAAAGAAAATAGAAAAATCCCACCAATCCATATTTCTACCTAAAAACAAAATACCAACAAAAATTAAAAGAACACCCCAAAATATATTTCTCTTATTCATATTAGTTCCTCCTAATAAAATTATACTAAATAACAAATTAAAAAGCCACTATAAAGTGACTATTTTTGTTTTTTCATCGTAACAATGGTCATTTCTTTTGTACTAATCGCAGCCATTACCTCATTTACTTCTTCTAAAGTAATACTTTCATATATTTCTTTTAAATTAGGAATAATCTCATGATAATAAACAAGATAATTTTGAATCATATTATTAACATTTTCTACATCTTCATAATTAAGTACCAAAGTTGCAATGGAAGAATGAATTTTTCTTTTTAAATCTTCTTCACTCATTACTAAATGCTCAAGTGCATTCACAATTCTTTTAACTGCTTCATCTAATATTTTACTTTCAATTGTAACATCAATCATAACATAATCATCCAAAACAAAACGAGAAGCACTTAAAAATGTAATAATTCCATTTTGTAATAATTCTTCTTTTAAATCTGAAGATTCCCCAAAATTATTAGATAAAATCAGATTTAAAATAATATTAAGCTTAATATCATTTAATCCTTGAAATTCTTTTTTAGGAATTTTAAGACCAATTTTTGCTTTCTCTACTTCCACATTAGCAAATATTTCTACTTCTTTTTGAACAACATACTTTGGTTCTTTCACAGGTAATATTTTAGGATTTAAATATTCTTTAAATTCTTTTTGTTCTAAATTATCATTTACTAATTGTTCAATTTCATAAGGATTTACATTTCCTGTTACAATCAAAAACATATTTTTAGGATGATAAAAAGCATCATAAATAAGTTCAATATCATCAAGTTCAATTTTTTTTATATCTTCTACTTCTCCGGTAATCAAATATTTATATTTTTCTTTATGATACATAGCCTCATTAAAAGCAAAATAAAGTCTATTATATGGTTGATCCTTTCCCATATTAATTTCTGAAGTAATAATTCCCTTTTCTTTTTTTATCATTTCTTTCGTAAAATAAGGATTATATACATAATCTAATAAAGCATTTAAATTTTCTTTTACTTTACTAGTTCCATAAACTAAATAACTAGTATATTTAAAGGTAGTAAAAGCATTAATATCACTACCAAGTGGATCAAACAAATCATTCGCAGTCGTATCTTTGTCAACATTAAACTTGATATGTTCCATAAAATGGGCAATTCCCTGAGGAACTTTATATTTTTTGCCATCAATACTAAATTCCGTATGAATAGATCCGTAATTCACATTAAGTGACAAATAAAAACTTTTTGCATATTCTTCTTTCCATATATAAATTGGAAGACCACATTTAGCAGTCGTAAAATAAATACTTTCATCAATACCTTTAATTTTAATTATTTCCATGATCTTCCTCACCTTCCAACACAAAAGAAATATTAGGTTTAATTTTACTAGCTACAGCCACAATTTCCTCTTTTGTAATTTCTTCTATCATTTTAATTCTATCTTCTATTAAAGGAAGATGATCTAATATATGAAAGACATAATTATTTAAAATACCACCTGGATTATCCAAAGAAAGATTTAAAGAAAAAATAAAACTTTCTTTCGCATTTTGAAGTTCTTCTTCACTAAATTCTCCCTTTTTCATTTCCAAAAATGCTTGTTTAATTAACCTTTGTGCTTTCTTCACATCATTCTTATTAATAGACGTCTGAATAAGAAGCAAATTATCATACTTTAAATACACACTCTTAACACCATAACACAAAGAATTCTTTTCTCTTAAAAGTTGATATAATTTAGTATTGAGTCCTCCCCCTCCAAGTAAGAAATTATAAAAATAAAGGGTAGTGATTCTTTCCTTTTCAGTTAAATCATCTAAACTATAAAGTTGCACTAAATTTGTTTCTAAAAATTTAGATTTTTCAGAAAAACTTCTAACTCTCTTGAAAGCTGGATTAGAAACATATAAATCTGGCAATTCTTTTGTTTTTACTACTGGATTTTTAAAATATTTAAATATAATATTAGCTACTTGATCCATATCTAAATCACCAATAACGTAAATATCACAATTAGAGGTAATTAAATCCTGATAAGCATCAGCCAAAGTTTTAGGACTAATATTTTCTAATTCTTCTACTGTTCCCAACACTCCATAACTAGTTGGTGACTTTGAATCTAATTTTTCTAAAGCTTTTTTTAAGCTAACTCTACTGATATTCTCACCCACACTTAATATTTCATCATAAAGTCTATTCTTAACAACATTAAAATTTTTAATATCAAATTCTTTTGCTTCAATCGCTGGATTTAAAATCATTTCAAATGGTAATTCTAAAACATGATCTAAATAATTAGCATCATTCACATACTTTGGATTTAAAAAATTAAGAATGAAAGAAGTCATCATTAAATTTCCAGTTTTATTTGTTAAACTATAAAAACTTGCTTGATAAAGTTCTTCCAAATATCTAGCAACATCTTTTCTAGAATGATATTTATGAGAGCAATCACTCATCAGATCAGCTAAAAAGGTTTTTAACATAACATCTTCCCTTCTAGCTTCCTCTTTAAAAATGATTTCCATTTGACAAGTTTTAAATCGATTTGTCTTTACCGTATACAAATTAAATGAGGGATACTCAAACTTTTTATACTCCACTTACTTCACCTCATTTGTTATTATATCACAAAAATCATATTTTATTAACGAACATAACATGAAGTTTACAATGTTACTCATGAAGAGCAACCATTTCATCATTTATAGACGAAAAATCTTGATTTACATCACTCACTCTCGAACAGATAGCTACAATTCCAAAAAAGATAACTGCATAAAGCATAATTGCTCCTCCAAATTTTTTTAAAACATTTACCATATACCTCACTCCTTACACGAACATTATATCGCAAATACATTTGTTCGTTCAATACTTTTTTTAAAATTTTACAAAATAAATACATTTGTTTGACAACCGTACGTTTTTATGATAATATGTTATTGGAGGTAAACAAAAATGGAGAAAAAATTCAAAGAACTAACCGAAAAACAAAACAATGTTTTAGATTTTATTAAGAGATTCACAGCTACTCACGGTTACCCACCATCTATCCGAGAAATAGGAAAAGGCCTAAATTTATCTAGCCCTGCAACGGTCCATACGCATGTTAAAAATTTATGTAAAGCTGGATACTTAAAAGTTGATAATAATAAATTTAGAGCCATGGAAATTCTCGTTGACAACGAATATGAAGATAAAAATGAAGAACTAGTAAAAGTTCCTCTTCTCGGTAAAATTACGGCCGGAAGCCCAATTGAAGCCATTGAACGTCCAAATGAATTCTTTAATTTACCGGCTTCTTTAATTCCTGCTAAAGAAACAATATTTACTTTAAATGTTAGTGGTGAATCTATGATTAATGCTGGTATTTTTGATGGTGACATTGTCATTGTTCAAAAACAAAGTACAGCGAGAAACGGCGATATTGTCGTAGCTATGACTAGCGAAAACGAAGTAACATTAAAAACATTTTACAAAGAAAAAGATCACATCAGACTACAACCAGAAAATGATACCATGGCTCCAATCATCTTGCCAAATGTTACAATTTTAGGTAAAGCAATTGGTTTATATCGTAAATTCTAGCCAACAAAAAACTGTCAATTAATTTGACAGTTTTTTTAATGCTTAAGCATTTTTTCTTTTAAGATAAATGACTGCACCAGCAATACCAGCTATACTAACAAGTCCAATACCAGCATAAATTCCTAAAGCATCAAAGGTTTGAGGAACTTCTGGAACTTCTTCACTTGGTACTTCCTCACTAGGAGTACTTGGAAGTAAGTTTGTAGCACTAAGTACATAAGTACCATTCTTATCAAATGTTAATGAAGCATTATTAGGATTAGAAACTAATTGTAATCCGTTAGCCTCATCATAATAATATAAATATAAGGTACCAACAAATTCTTCACCTAATGAACTAATATCAAAGCTCATTCCATCATCAAGTAAGTCAATACCACTAACAGTAAAGAACATTACTCCATCACCCATATATTGTTTTAAAGCTTCAATTGTTGTTTCTTCAGATGGAACAATTTCAAAATCATCTAATGATGCTCCTAAATCTTCATCTAATAATGTTTCTCTTGAAATAGTGAAAGTAACACCTTGATAACTTACAGCAAAACCTGCTACATCTTCATCTAATAAAATAGCAGCCATTTCTTCATCAGTAAGTGCATCAATATTATCTTCATTAACGATATAATATAAATTTTCATCTAATTCATATTTCTTACTATCTGCATAATTTAATTTGTAATTTCCATCTAAAACTTCTTCTGCTCTATCAACTGTTGAGAAGTTACCAACATTCATTTTACTATTATTAACAAGTAAAACATCTAAATCAGCAGTAGCACTAGCTGTTGTACCACTAGTTGGATCGTTTGTTCCAAGAACTAAATCTCTTTCATTATTTTCAAAAGTATTTCCTTCAATTCTAATTGTTCCAATACCAACCAAATTAGTAGCATCTTTTACTTTAATCTTAATTGCACCAGCTGTTGAAGTAGCTTGATCAGGCTCTTCTACTACAACATTTTTAAAAGTATTATTTGAAATTGTAATACTTTTTACATCAATTGTTTTTGCGCCATTACCTAAATTAAGATCAATACCAGCAGCACTTCTCAAAATTAAATCTTCATCTGGATTACCAGTATAATCATTATCTCCAATATGAACGGTATCACTAGCATCAAAAGTTGAACCAGTAACACTTAAACTGTTAAAAGCGTCTGCATAAATACCATCTTTAGTGTAATTAGTAAAAGTAACATTCTCAATAACAATATCACCAGCATTACTTAAACTAAGTAAAATATCTTTTGTACCTTCTCCGTCTAAAGTTACATTTTTAATAGTAACACTAGCATTATTACTAATACTTAGACCACCAGTAATGGTATACTCTCCTTTTCCATCAATAACAAGTCCATCAGAAATTGCGATTTCAGATGCTTTCATATCTTTATCCATTTCCAATGTTTCAGCATTAACACTTGAACTAAATCCTACGGTGCAACAAATAGAAAAGAGTACAAGGCCAATACCTTTTAATTTCTTTACCATATTTTCTCCTCCTATACAATTTTTTGTAGCCACAGAAATCAAATGACTACTTTCAACTCAAGTATATCACAACTATACTTTTTTATAAATAGGAAACCATCTTTTTTTTCATTTTACACATTTTTTGACAATTATTTTCTCGAAAATAAAATTCGTGATATAATAAACATGGTGAAAGAAATGGCACATAAGAAAAAAAAGTATAAATTAAAATGGAAAAATTTAATCGCAGTTATCATTTTCTTAGTTGCTTTTATTTTCTTAATCAAATCAGGAGTAGACTTAATCAATTACTTTATTGATACAAATAAAACAAATGATGAAATAAAAGAAATAGAAGACGCAGTTAAAATTGAAGAAACAAGCGACAACGAAAATACAGAAATTATTGAACAAACAGATGAAATTCCTGAATCAAATCCATATTGGGATTATATTAAAATGAATTTAATAAGCGTCAATTTTGATGAATTATTAAAATTAAATGATGAAACCAAAGGCTGGATTCAAGTAAATGGAACAAACATCAATTACCCTTTTGTTCAAACAGATAATAATGACTATTATCTAACCCACTCTTATAATAAAAGCTATAATCAAGCCGGATGGGTATTTATGGATTATCGAAATGATACTGTAAATTATGATAAAAACACCATTCTGTATGCTCATGGTATGAATAATAAAACGATGTTTGGTTCCCTACGTAACATTCTTAGTAGTTCTTGGTATAACAATACCGATAATCATATTATTAAGCTATCAACACCAACTGAAAATACCTTATGGCAAGTATTTAGTGTATATCACATCGAAACAACCAATGACTACATTCAAACTGAATTTAGAAGTGATGAAGAATATCAAGAATTTTTAGATATGTTAATTGGAAGAAGTGCTGTAACATTTGATACAACCGTAAATGCAAATGATAAAATATTAACATTATCTACCTGTTATAATAAAACCGATAAAGTCGTCATGCATGCGAAACTAATTAAAAGAGAAGCTAGAACCTAATCTAACTTCTCTTTTATCATGCAAATCAATTGCTCTACTTCTTCACCCTTCTCATCAAATAGTTCAATTCGGTAAACATCAACTTTAGAACTAATAAACTCTAGTCTAAAAGCTTGCTCACTAAACAGATGTGTATATTGATCCATAACAATTGGAAATTTCTTATGATTTGCTTCTAAATAATAAACATCATCTTTCAAATGAAGAACATCTTTCATTCGATATTTCATAATCATGTATTCTATTCTACCATAAAGAAGTGCTTCTACTTCTATATCATCATCTAAGTGATCAATTAACAAATGAAAATCATCAAACTTTAATTCCGGACTTAAAGTAACTCTTTTCACTCCATAATCATGTAATAACTCCACCATTTTACTATTAACAACATTAAGATAATAATCACTTACAACTTCATTACAAGATGCATAAGAAATGCTTCCCGTCTCTCCAATAAGTAAATGACAATCCTGGTATTCCCTATATTGTTCTTGAACACGTTCTAACCGGTAAAACACCGAATCACCTTTATATTTTTGATATAAATCAAAATCAGTAACATAAATAATATCAATATGATTTTTAATAGCAATTTCTAACTGCTCTTGATTCCGTACTAAAATACTTAATTTTGGTTTTCTTTTTGTCCTTCCATGTGGATAATCTAATAAAGGAAGAGAAATCTTTTTTCTTTTTACTTCTAGCTTTTTTAAAGTTAATTCTTGGATTAAGTCCCTTCGTAATTGATTAAGCAAACTCATTGGTATAAAAATATCTGGATCCATCTTTCCATCAATATGACTAACAACAAATGGTGTATTACCAAGTTTCGTTAAAGCAGCCTTTAAACGTTCATCACTTAATGGAGCATTCTTTGCCTTAGAAACAACTTCACTTGCCCTTCTTACCACAATATCTTTATATTGATAAGAAACAACTAAAGGACGACCAATCAATGCTTCCACCCGACATTGTACATTCAAAACAGGATTCGGTATCTTTTTAATTTCTTCTATTAAATACTTATTCGTAGTAAGAAAAACATCACCAGTTTCTTTTAATTCTACTTTATTATCAACATAAATAATAGATCCCTTTAATGCATGATTTACTAACAACATATTTTTATCATATAAAAAATTAACAATCATACCTTTTTGATTTGGAAGCCGAATGCCATCTTCTTGATATAAATCATGCGTTAGTTTTATCTTTATTTTCTTTTTATTTACTTCTACTACTTCACCAATTTTAACCCCTTGATGATTAGAAGAAGATAAACTAATCCAATCACGATCACTTTCATGAAACAAAAATCCTTTGGTAAATCCACGATTATATAAACTTTTTAATTGAAAAACTTCTTCTTCCGTTAAATGGTAATTTTCTTGATCTAAAAGTTTACGATAAATATGGGTTACAAAATAAACATATTCTGGACTCTTCATCCTTCCCTCTATTTTAAAACTAACAATGCTTGACTCTTTTAATGCTTCCATATAAGAAGTGGTATTAAGTTCTTTTGGACTTAACAAATATTGATCTTTTAAAATTTCTTGATTTTCATTTTTTAATGAATAAGGAAGACGACATAATCCAGCACATTCCCCTCTGTTTCCACTCCGATCTCTTAAAAAGGAAGAAAACAAACACTCACCCGAATAACTAATACATAAAGCCCCATGGATAAATACTTCAAGTTCCATAGAAGTATCAAGTTTATTTATTTCATCTATACTCATTTCTCTTGCAAGTACGACTCTTTTAACACCAAGACTTTCCAAAAACTGAATCTGTTTTAAATTATGCGTATGTGCTTGGGTAGATGCATGAATTGGAAAATCAGGAAAATACTTACGAACTAGTTTAATCATTCCTAAATCTTGCATAATTAAAGCATCTACCCCTATTTCATATAAATAACCAATATAAGATAAACAATCTTGTAATTCTCTTTCATAAATAATGGTATTAACGGTTACATATATTTTCACATCATATAAATGAGCATAATTAACAGCTTCCCTTAATTCCTCATTTGTAAAATTAGCAGCATATTTCCTTGCACCAAATAATTTACCAGCTAAATATACCGCATCAGCACCACCTTTAACTGCTGCCACTAATGCATCCATCGATCCAGCCGGAGCTAGTAACTCTTTCATTGGCATCACTCCCAAAAGTATCCCAATTATATCATAAAAAAAAAGAATAACCAACTAGCTATTCTTTGAAAAATTTTTATATGGATTAAACAACTACATAAGAATCAGACATAGTTCCTGTTCCTGTTAATGTAACATCGGATGATATATTAATAACGGGACGAACACCATATGTACTATTCATTCGATAATATCCGATTGAAGTAGCATTGCCGCCAGAATAAAACATACTACCAATACTACCAATATTTACAAAAGAATATGGAGACATAGTCCAATCAGCATTTCCGGTATATAAATAATAAAGTGTATTCGCCACATCATATACTCCCCCAGCCATACTTACTTCATCCGCTGTGATTAATCCCACTTTTGTGGTATACAAGTCATTAGTTATTGTACACTGTAAAGTAGGTTTTTTGTTTGTAACTAACCTTACATATGCAGCATAGTAAATTGTAACTCCACTTGCTGCCCAAGATTCTGTTGTCCCATTTTCATCTGAATATGACACTCTATCATTGCAAAAACCTGGGGTACTTACTACTTTACTATCATACCCCTTATTCATTATATTTGTTGTATACCAATTATCTAATACTCCTTTGATTGTACTTACCGTCCCTCCATTTTGGGTACTTGGCCTTTGTACACTTTGTTGATATGTATAGCCTACATAGAAACTAGAATAATAATCATTATACGCGCTTGTATTAATCCGCCTGGCTGTCGACGATTCACCATTTGGATGAGCTATAATCCCATCATAAATCATTCTTATAGATCTGTCGCCATTGATTCGAATGATTCGCCAATAATATCCCGCAAATTGAACATAATTATTTGTTACTGCTCCCCGGAAGTAATAACTGGTTCCTAAATTATCTTCTGCTTTGTATACCCCTTCATCTGTTGTTGCTACTTGACTAAAATCTGGAGTACCCTCATTTACTGTTACATTTCCAAGTATTATATCAGCTGCCGTTACTTTCTCATCAAAATATAGTGTACACTTTGTCCCTTTATTTGTATATGGACTTATACTTATTCCACCAGTTTCACTATCATAACCAATTGTTAAATTAGAAATAGTACTACCATCTTTATAGGTACAAGTACTCTGATTTGTATCTAGTGTATATGTTTTAGAGCTATCTAACTTATCTGCTTCCACTCCATCAATATACAAACCTACTATATTCAAATCTGCCAAACTATAATTAATCGTTCCATTTACAAGTGGTATACTTTGTGTTACCCGGTATTTAGCTCTGGTAAAATTAAGCACAATGGCACTAATAATTAGTACTGCTACTACCCCTATGATAATATTTCTCTTTAAATGGCTTTGTTTTAAGGTCTGAAACTCCATCTTTTCTCTTCCTTTCTTTCTTCGCATCATATCACATTTTATTTAAGATTACATGCCTTTCGACAAACGTTGTCAAAACTTCTCTTTTTATTCTCATATATTCTTCTATGATATATTTCTAGTATACAATAATATTGAGGATAAATCAATAATTTTGTGAATATAAACTGCTTTTAATCCTAATATCTTTTAATCATAATAAAATACTCTTAAAGAGGCTAAAAGAGAGGAATTTTTATGAGATTAAAAGAAATAAGAGAAGAAAGTGAACGCAAACAGTTTACTGTAAGTGAACAACTAGGAGTATCTAGAGGAACTTATTCTTTATGGGAATTAGAATTAGATCCCATTCCTTTAAAAAGATTAAATAATTTTTGTAATATATTTAATTGTAGTATTGATTATGCTCTTGGATTTACAAACATTAAAAATTATAAACGAAGCAAAAAAGAAATAAATCTAAATTTAAGTGCTAAAAGACTCAAAGAAATACGTAAAGCTCATAAGCATACCCAAGACTATTTAGGTAAAAAACTATCACTCAATCGTAGTTTAATCAGCAAATATGAAAGTGGTCATACACTAATAAGTACAACCTTCTTAGTAGAATATGTAAAACTATATCATATATCTAGTGATTATCTACTTGGTAAAATTGATGAAGAAATTATAATAAATGAATCTAATTATATTAATTTATAAGTAGTAACATATATTTCTTTATTAGTTACATATTCTATAACATATTGATTCTTCTTTTTAACAATTAATAATCCAATTGTTTTATTATGATGTTGTAACCTCATATTCTTATCTACATAATCCACATAAAACTCTAATTGTCCAACATCTTTAGGATGATATTCCCTTATCTTTAATTCTACTACTACATATGCATTCAAATTAACATTGAAAAAGAGCAAGTCTATTTTAAAAGTATGATTATCTATAACTATTTTTACTTCATGTCCCATCAAAGCAAAACCAGTTCCCAATTCTAAAAACTTATCTTCAAGCATAGCTATCATATATTTATGTAAAGCTTTTTCATCTAACTTTTGAGTTTGTTTATTTGTTTTAATTAAAATAGGATTTTTAATCATATCTTCTATGGTTAAAGAAGTAAGATTATTATCATCTATTAATTTAATATTTTCTTTATCTGCATAACTTAATCGATCATATGCTTTACTTTTAATCATATCTTCTAATTCTCTTGTAGATAAATGATTTAATACAACTTGATTGGTATAATAAGTACGTTCATTTTCATTTTTAATAGGCATAAGCATTCGATAATGAGTCCAAGTTAATTGGTCACGCAATGAGTGACTTATTGGATAAAGCAAGTAAAATTGCCTCATATATTTTAAATTTGTATAACTATAATTTGTTCCATATAATTCAGATAATTTTTTGACCATTTTTTAATTAAACCATCACCATACTTTGCACGATTTAAACCACCTTGCGCTTCTACTAACAATCGTCCAACATTCCAGTTCATTTGTAATTTTTCGCTATTATCTTGGAAAGCACGTACTCTATGATTTACTTCGTAATTTTCTATTAATTCTCTTATTTCTGAATAATACTTTTCTTCATTCATGATAGTCCCCCTAAATGAGATATATCACAAGAAATGATTGAAGTAAACACTGAAATTAAGTAGAAAAAACAAACTTTTAGTTAATCGACAAGATCTGGTAAAATTCGTGTCAAATAAAAAGATTATACATCAGTACAACCTTCAAACAATATCCGCACTACTACTAACGTTTAGAGAGTAATCACTAAATTCACCCTTTAAGTATTTTGGATAAGCAGCAGCCCCAATCATCGCTGCATTATCAGTACAGTAAAGCATTCTCGGAATGAGTAACTCTGCATCATATTTTTGACACAATTTATTCATCTCACTCTTTAAATACTCATTTGCTGATACTCCACCAGCAATGACTAATCTTTTAATACCCGTATTTTTAAATGCTAATTCTACTTTTCGAACTAACTCATCAATCGCAACATCTTGAAAAGATCTTGCTAAATCAGCTTTTCGAATATCATTGCCTCTTTGTGTTTCATTATGAACCAAATTAATAACAGCACTTTTAAGTCCACTATAACTAAAGTGATATGACTCATCCATTACAGGATGAGGTAAATCATAAGTGTGTTCTCCTGTTTTAGCAAGTCTTTCAATATTTGGTCCACCCGGATAAGATAAACCAATTACTCTTGCCACTTTATCAAACGCTTCGCCAATCGCATCATCCATGGTTTCCCCGAGTCTTTTAAACTTGTAATCATCTTCCATAACTAAAAGTTCGGTATGACCTCCACTTACAACCAAAGCTAGTAATGGATATTCCATCTTATTTTCTAAATTATTAGCATAAATATGACCAATTAAATGATTAACTGCAATTAAAGGTTTATGATACATGTAAGAAAGAATTTTAGCAGCTTCCACTCCTACCATTAAAGAACCAGTAAGTCCTGGAGCATAAGTAACTGCAATCGCATCCATATCTTCCATTTTCATATTTGTTTTTTCTAGACAATCTTCAAGCACCAAAGTAATTGCTTCCGTATGCATACGACTAGCTATTTCTGGTACAACTCCCCCATATTTAGCATGAGTATCCATTTGGGTTGTAATAGATAAAGAAACGACATCACTTCCATTTTTAACAATAGCCATACTAGTTTCATCACAACTAGATTCAATTGCAAGTATATAAGTATCCATATCATCACCACTTTCTTTCAACAAAAAATTATTATTTATTTTATATCCAATTTTTTTATTTCTTCTTTTTCAATTTGCCGAATAGATTTTTCGGGTGTTGGTAATTTTTCAGGAGTAGTTCCACCAACCTTAATAATTGTTTGCCTTATTGCTTGACCAACCATATGATGAGTATTACAGGCATTTTTCTCATCTTTTACATCATTATTTTTTAAAACTTCATCTGTTTGAGTAATACGAAATAAATTTGCCGCTAATTCTGTACTACCCATATAATCTAAAATTTCTTGATTATTTGAATCAATACCCTTCCTTTTAGCAATATCTTTCGCCGTTTCACCACCATATAAACCCATATAACCATAGTCATTAAATTTTCCATAATTCTTCACACCAGCATTTTTAGCTGTATCAAACAAAATTTTATTCTTATTTTTAATATTGATTCTAGTATATAAACGTTTTTCATCTTCAGATAATTTATTATATTCCTCTTCTGTTATTTCCATTTTTCTAGTTTGAACAGCAAAATAAGTTTGGCCTAAAGCAACAGATTTGTGTCTTGCAGGATTAGCATTTTGAACAATTAAATAACAAGCATAACGAGATAACTTGTAATCAATTACTTCTTTACTTGCACCTTTTGGCATTGCTATCGTTTTCCCCTTAACAGGAAAATGTTCTTCTACATTCATTCCACTTAAATTACAACTTATTTTTGCCTTATTAATGACCTTAGCAAAATGTTCCCATTTAGAATATTCCAAAGCAATCATCAATTCTCTAGCTTCCCAATATTCATTTCCAACTTCATCAATATGCTTAATATCTTCAAATGTTTTTTCTTTATAAATTTCTAATTCATTCTTCATTGTTAACCATTCCCCTCTACATATACGATTTTGGTGTTTACACCAAAATCGACTAATTACTCACTTTCTCTTGCCATTAAATAAGCATCATCACCATTAGCATAATACTTCTTCCTTACATTGACTACTTCAAAACCAAACTTATCATACAACTTTAAAGCTGGTGTATTTTTAGTTGAAACTTCTAATGTAATCAGTTTTAAATTTTCATCTAGATCACTAATTAAATAATCGATTAAATTACTAGCAATCTTCATTCTTCGATAATTTGGATCTACTACTACACTTAAAATATCGCATGTCTCTTGTAAATCAGTTGCTAAAATAAAACCTACCACTTGATCATCTTTTTCATAAACAAAAACTTTAGAAATATTATCTTCTAACATTTCTGAAATTGAATACACTTTCGAAAAGTTCTCTTCTAGTAAACTGCCTAACTCATTCATTCTCGGAATATCGTAGATATTTGCTTCTCTTATCATTTGTACACCTCAATTTTCTTAACATAAATAGGTTTAACGAAATGAGGATGAACATCTTTTTTGTCTTTCAAATATTCATAAACCATATCTAAATTAATTTCTTCATCTATTATGATATTTTCTGGAAAACTTGCTAACTCTTGATGATTTAAATAAAAGTAATCACTCATAAGTTCATGTTCCTTATTAAAAGATCCAACAAAAGTACCATTTTTATCCTGAATCCCAACCGTAACATCATCTAAATATTTTAAAGCTACTGCTTGTAGATAAGAAATCACTTTAATTGGAATTTTTTTACAATAGCCAATCATTTTAGCAACAACAACACCTATTCTTACCCCGGTAAAAGATCCTGGTCCATTCACCACTATTATACCACTTAAATCATCGATTGTAATATGTTTTTTTTCAAGTAACTCTTGAATAGTAAAAATAAAATACTCTGTCAACTTTTCCCCTTCTTTTACAATCTCTTCAATCACTACTTCATCTTGAAATAAAGCTAAATGCAATTTCGTATAATGAGTATCAATAAAAAGTGTATACATAAAAACCCTCCTTTAGAGCACAAAATCTCACATTGTTTACGTGAGATTTATAATACAGCATTACATAGTTCTTCGTACTCTTCTCCATGTGGAACAAACACGAGAACTCTAGTGTTTTCATCTAAAATTCTAAAATTAATATCCAATCTCTCTTTCGGAAGTTTATCTTCAATTAATTCCGCCCATTCAATAATACAAACACCATCTTTATTAAAATAATCTTCTACGCCAAAATCTTCATTATCACTAATTCGATATACATCCATATGATATAAAGGCATCTCACCACTCATATATTCCTTTACAATCGTAAAAGTTGGCGAAGTAATATTATCTTCTATTCCCAGTGAAGCAGCAAAGCCTTTGACAAAAACGGTTTTTCCACTTCCAAGATCACCATTCAAACAAAGTACCATACCCGGGAACTTTTCACTTTCAATGTTTTCTGCAAGCGTTAAAGTATCTTCTACGCATTTTGATGTGAATTTATAATTCATGTTACTCACCTAACGCTATTATAACAAAAGACTCCATAAGTATACAACCACTTTTTTATAAATTTGACAAAAAATGCATCTCATATAAAAATACATTAGAAAATTCTATTCTTTATTATATTTTTAAAACATATTAAAATATATATGAGGTGTGAAAATGGATTTTGTGATTAGACAAACAAG
>OLSM01001574.1_pt1 | contig 16561 bp, 6 predicted proteins | sample 1672721 | NCBI WGS metagenome assembly OLSM01 (sample SAMEA3136717, study PRJEB25190) | human gut metagenome | reverse complement strand
AAATATATTTTCTTATAAAATATCTTTCTCTACCACAGAATATTGATTCTGTGGTTTTTTATATTATCAGCTGCATTTTGTCCAGTATCTTGTCAAAGTTTTTGTAACTGGATGCAACATAGATCCTCGTGGTCTCAATCGAGGAATGTCCCAGAATATCCGCAAGATGAGAAAGATTTTTTTCCACCGCATAAAAAGTTCTTGCGAAAAGATGCCGGAAATTGTGCGGATATACTTTTTGTTTCTCTACACCAGCTGCAGCAGACAGCCTCTTCATCTCATGAAAGATGTTAGAGCGGTCAACTGGATTTCCATTTTTGGTTATAAACACACATCCCTGGCTGATATTTTTTAGGCTCATATAATCTTTCAGCCTATTCTTCAATTCGTTTGGAAGTAGTACGACTCTGTGCTTCCCTTTCATATTTATTTCTGCGCGTCCCTGCAGCACTGCATTTGCGGTAATATACCTTAATTCACTGATCCGGATTCCTGTCCCGCATAATGTGAGAAGAATATGATACAGCCGGATATTTCCTTTCTTTTTTGCGGACATAAGCAAAGACTTATATTCATCCTCTTTTAATTCCCTATTTTCCTCTATGAATGACTTTTTCTGCACTTTTACAAATTTTACCCGGCAGTCAGACAGTCCTGAAAACTCCAAAAATGCATTGATGGCCGACAGCTTTACATTAATTGTCTGGGCTTTGTATTCCCGCTGCAATGAAGCTCTATATTCTATCAGCCGGTTCTTGCTAATTTCCCCACCATCAAGAAAGTAAAACAGATTCTCAATCTCCTTTAAATATTTTTTTACAGTTGCGGGGGATTTCTCATTTAATATCAAGTCCCTTTCAAATTCTTTCACTTTTTTAATCCATGTTTTTTCTGCCATATATTTCTCCTTCCTTTGTATTATTAAAATACAATTTTGACAGAAAAATATACATTTAAAAAGTGTTTATTTCTTTTTATTTTTTAAATGAAAGTGTTTTTATTTCGAATTCTGTTTCTACAAAAAAGACTTCACAGGAATGCCGCCGTTTGCCAGCATTCCTGTGAAGCCTTTTTTCATTCTCTATTATCCGCCATACACCTTACGAGATTCTGCCTATGTACAGCAGTACTTTTCCCTTTATCTGTTTTCTGATAACAGCGCCGAAGTCTCTGGAATCCATAGATTCCTCACGATTATCTCCCATAACAAAGAGTTTACCATCCTCTACCGTATAGGGAAACTCGACACCGCCGATCTTCTTCTCTGTTGCCCCGTTGATGTAGGGTTCCTCCATCTCTTCGCCATTCACATATAGTTTCCCCTGCCTAATGTCCACCGTATCACCGCCTACCGCAATGACACGCTTCACATAATAATCCCCGGAGGGCATCCTAACAGACAGCACATCCCCCCGCTCAAAATGCGGAATAATTCTGGTATAAAAGGCAATCTCATTATTATGAAGCGTTGGATACATGGATTTTCCTTTTACAAACGATATACCGATAATAAAATTGAACAAGATAAAGACAACAAGGAAAATGATAATAATCTCGATAATATCATGCAGCCACTTCTGCTTTTTACCGTCATATTTGCCTAATATTCTTTTTGACATGGAATTCACTGCTTTCTACTTAAATTATATATCCCTATTATACCTCGGAACAGGAATATTGCAAAGGGGTCTGACCCCTTTGCGTACCGTTTTCAGAATATTCTAAAAAAAGCCCCCGGAAGTCACTCCCAGGAGCTTTATTGTTTTTACTAATTATACTTTACTGTCAATCTCTACCGTATCGTTTGTGTAGAGTTCGGACAGCTGATCTTCCAGATCATTTTCCTCTTTTTTCATGTTGTGGTGTTTTACCGCAAATCCAACGATAACAACAATCAAAACGATTAATGCAGGAAGATCCCACCAGCAAAAACCAAGCACGGTGTGTGAAAAGATATATGACATATTGATTCCTCCTTCTCATTTTGTGCTGCCCGCCGCCGGATGGATACGGCGGCGACAGCCTTTGTTGTTATGCCTGCGCAGGCTCCTCGCCCGCTGTTCCTTCTTTGATTGCTTTCATCTTTTCTTCCAGCTCATCTTCGAAGTTGTTCTGACGTTTCTTCTGATTATGCTTATGCACTGCGAATACGACTATCATGATGATTCCCACCAGCAGCGCCGGTAAATCCCAGAAGCATAACCCTAAACTGTTGTGTATGAATTGATATAAATTATACAACATATGGTTCCCTCCTTTTCGGTCTTGCGCTGCTTTGATTATTCAGCGTCATCTTCCTTTTCCTCTCCGCCTAAGCCTCTTCTGGCCATTTCAAGCTCAAGCTCTTCTCTTAGTTCGAAGATTCTCGCCTGCCGTTTCTTCATGCTTCTTGTGTAGAATGCCAGCACAATCAGTGCGAGTAGCATCAGTAAGAAGTGGAGAATGCAGCAAGCGTGGTCATCGAGGTTCTGTTTTGCTAATGGTGTTTCCTCATCCTGGATTGGTGTTAAATCATAGTCGCCTTCGTCGTTCTCAGTTAATTCAGCGTCAATCGGTGCTGCAGGTGTCGGTGTCGGTGGTATGATTGCCGTTGGTGTGGTCGGCGTTACCGCTGCCGGTGTTACTGGCGTTACTGGTGTTGCCGGAGTCGTCGGAGTTACCGGCGGTACGATTGGTACGATGACCGGGTTCGCTGTGTAGGTTACTGTTACTTCTACATCTGCTGCAGGCATACCATCCGCGCCGCTGTTTACGGTTGCATAATTCGGTGTGTAGCCTGTAACTGCCGGTGATGCGATGGAGAATGCTGCACCCACCTCATATTCGCCGGTATAATCCGGTGCTACCGCTGTTCCGGCTGCATCTACATAATGAATGGTCAGTCTGTAGATATTTACAACCGGTGTTTCCTCTGTCTCGTCTTCACGTGGAGTCTCACCAGTCTCATCTGTTGTTACACTTGCGATATTGCTGATGGTAGCTCCTGCATCTTCTCTAACGATCAGGTATTCACAGTTCAGTACTACTGTTTCACCAATTTTTATTTCTCTGATTGTTACTTTGTTTCCTTCAACAGTATTATCACCAGCGTCTGTAAATGTTACGCTGCCGGATGCCCCCTGAAGGTTATCACTTACGACTACATTGTGCAGTGTAACATTTCCGGTGTTGTTTACCGCGATCTGATACTGAATTGTGTCGCCAACCTTGTATTCATCCTGCGGGTTCACTATGGTCTTATTCACCGTATATGCCGCATCTGCCGGCTCTGCCGGTGTTACGACTTCATCGCTTCCCTTCGGCCCTTCCGGATCATCAGTGGATGCCGCTGCCGTATTAACAACCTGGCCGTTTCTGATATCTGCTTCTGTTACAGTATATTCGTATGTGAATTCTCTGCTCTCACCCGGTGCAAGTATCGCGATGGTGTTCTCTGTGATGCTTACCAGGCTATCCTCAACCCTGATATTCTCAACCGGTACATTGCCGTCGTTTGTTACGGTTACTCTGTAACTGATCGTCTCGCCAAGTGCATATGACTCGCCATTTGCCGGCGTGCTTGTTACTTCTTTAGCCACTGCTACGCTTGGGTTCGGATCATCTGTCGGGTCTTCTTTCTCTCCCGGGTCCACTCCTGGATCTGGTTTTTCTGGATCCGGAGTCTCGCCGCCGGCTGTTGCCACGTTGAGAACTGAACCTTTCTGGATATCCTCTGTAGTTACTGTGTGTTCCGCGGTAAATGCTTCGCTGCTTGCTCCCGGTGCAAGAGATTCTATCGTCCACTCGTCTCCGGTCAACTCATCTCTTACCACTACATTCGTCAGGGTCAAATTGCCGTCATTTACTGCTACAATGCGATAGGTTATGGTCTCACCAAGCGCGTATGTCTCACCGTTTGCCGGTGTACTTGTTGTCTCTTTGGAAATGCTCAGGTGCGGATTGGAATTCTCTGTTTCAATGGTCTCAGTTCCATCCCCTGTTACTTCACTTCCATCCGGAGCCGTACCGCCCGCCGTTGCGACGTTGACTACCTGGCCTGCCAGGATGTCGCCTTCTGTTATAACATATTCTGTCGTAAACTCCTGCGTTCCGTTTGGCTCAAGGCTGTCAATTGTCCACTGGCCTCCCGTCAGCTCATCATTTACTGTAATGTCGCTGATTGTTACGTTACCGTTGTTTACAACTTTGATTGTGTAAGGTACTGTCTCTCCAAGGTTGAATCCGCCTTCCGGCCCTGCAGTTGCTGTCTTTTCTACAAACAGACTCGGCTGCGGTGTTACTGTCGGCTCTTCCTTCTCGCCTGGGTCTACTCCCGGATCCGGTTTTTCAGGATCTGGGCTTTCTCCCTTAGCGGTTGCTACGTTGAGTACAGTTCCGTTCAGGATATCCTGCTCTGTTACTTTGTATTCTGCGGTAAATACTTCGCTGCTTTCTCCCGGTTTCAAGGAATCAATTGTCCATTCATCTCCGGTCAGGTCGTCAGTAACCACTACATTTTTCAGGGTCAGGTTTCCGTCATTTGCTGCCACAATCTTGTATGTGATTGTTTCTCCAAGAGCGTATGCCGCTCCGTTCTCTGGTGTACTAGTTGTTTCTTTTGTTACGGTCAGATGGCCGTTCGGATTGTCCGTCGGATCCTCTGTCTCTCCCGGGTCTACTCCTGGATCCGGTTTGTTCGGATCCGGGCTTTCGCCTGCTGCGGTAGCTTCATTTACTACGGAGCCCTTCAGAATATCCTTCTGTGTTACCTTGTGGCTCGCTGTAAACGCTTCGCTGGTCTCACCCGGTTTCAGTGAGTCGATGGTCCATTCGTCTCCTGTCAGTTCATCTGTTACAACTACATTCTTCAGCGTCAGGTTTCCGTCATTGACTGCTGTGATCTTGTAAGTGATCGTCTCGCCAAGTGCGTATGTTTCACCATTTGCCGGTGTACTTGTTGTTTCTTTTGTTACGGTCAGATGTCCCTTCGGATTATCTGTTGGGTCTTCGGTATTGCCAGGTACGATCTCTGGATTTGGATTCTCAGGATCCGTGCTTTCACCTATAGCTGTAGCTTCATTCAATACCATGCCCTTCAGGATATCTTCCTCTGTTACCTTATACTCAGCCTTGAATGCTTCGCTGCTCTGACCTGGCTGCAGAGTTCCCACCGTCCATTCATCGCCGGTCAGCTCATCTTTTACTATCACGTTGTTCAGCGTCAGATTTCCGTCGTTAGCTGCCACAACTTTGTAGACGATTGTCTCGCCAAGAGCATATGTCTCGCCGTTTGCAGGCTTGCTTGTTGTTTCTTTTGTTACAGTTAAATGTCCCTTCGGATCTTCGAATTTGATAACCGTGTCATCTTTCTCGTAGTCTTTATTTTCGTCTGAGAACTTCGCGGTAACGGTGTTTGTGAAACTTCCGTTCAGGATATCTTCCTCTGTTACTTTGTAAGTTGCTGTTGTTGTTACTACATCACCCGATGCTACATTCACAAATTTATCATTTCCTGTGATTGTGACTCCATCCTGCTCTACGATTGTAATTGTCTTAGCCTCATCATAGATATTCTTAACTGAGATATCAAAGGTGATCGTATCGCCATATTTATAGGTCTTCTCTCCGTCATGAGTCTTTGTTACTACGTCATCAACATCGACATCCTCATCTGTTACAGTCAAAGTACCCTTTACGTAAGTAATATCATAATTGCTTGTTACATCTTTTTCTCCGGCCAGAGTATAAATCTTAGCGTCTCTTACAACATTGTCGCTTGTTCCCACAAATGTCTGACTGCCTTCTACAGTTGCCGTATATTTGTGTATCGGTAATAACTGTCCCAGGCCTACTGTGCTGACTGCTTTCACCAATGCAGTATTATCAAAGGACTTCTCAGCGCTTGCCGCTGTAATTGTGATCGGTCTTGCCACAATCTGAATCGTAACATCCTCAGCGGTCAGAGTTGTATAGCCTTCCCGTAAAGCCTTAACGCTTACTGTTACGGTTCCTTCCGATACGTTTGTTACACTTGGTACTTTTGTTGACCAGTCATTTGCTGCTGTCTTGTAGTATATAGTGTAGCCGTCTGCGCCGATTACCTCAGCACTTGCAGCATGAGCCTGACCATCATACTTCCAGCTTCCGCCTTCCGCCGTTACTTTTGCATCCTTAATAGTCGCCGTCTTAATCTCGAAGTCACCCGGAATTACCGTTACAGAATAGTTTGTATTCTCTTCATAATCTGCGGTCAGCACATCCTGATAGATGTTTACATCTTCGTCAGCATTCGTTCTGCTGTAAACCACTTCTCCAAGATCGTCTTCTGCAATTAAGTTCTCTATTGTTCCGGTAAATATAGGATCTGGCTGGTCAAAATATTTCCAATCATCATCCACTGTAATGGTAGCTGGTCTGGCTGTAATCTCAATCGTTACATTTTCTGCTTTCAGATCATCATAACCTGTTCTAGTCGCTTTTACACTGACTGTCTTCACTCCGTCTGCTACATTTGTTACACTTGGCGCTTCTGTGGTCCAGTCTGCATCTCCCACTTTATAGTATACCGTATAGCCGTCTGCTCCTTTGACCACTGCAGATGCTTCATGGGCTGTTCCGTCATAGGGCCAGCTTCCGCCGGATGCTTCCAGATACGCTCCTTCCACACTCGCTGTTTTGATCTCGAAATCGCCGGTCTCTACCGTCACTGCATAGTTGGGGTTTGCTTCATAATCCGCGGTCAGTACATCCACATAAGTTCCTACGCCTTCCGCTGCATTCGTTCTTCTGTAGCTTACTTCTCCAAGATCTCCTGCTGTAACCAGCTCGCCTACCGTTCCGCTAAAATCTGGATCTGGCTGGTCAAAATATTTCCAGTTGTCATTCACAGTAATTGTCACTGGTTTTGCAGTGATCTGAATCGTAACATCTTCCGCTGTCAGATCTGCATATCCCGTCCTGGTTGCTTTTACACTGACTGTCTTCACGCCGTCCGCTACATCTTTTACGCTCGGCGCTTCTGTGGTCCAGTCTGCATCCCCCGCCTTATAGTATACGGTATAACCTTCTGCTCCTGTTACCACTGCGGCTGCTTCATGCGCTGTTCCGTCATAGATCCAGCTTCCGCCTTCCGCATTCAGCTCTGCTCCTTCTATGCTGGCCGTCCTGATTTCAAAATCGCCTGTCTCTACCGTCACTGCATAGTTGGGGTTCGCTTCATAATCTGCGGTCAGTACATCCGGATAGGTATTTACCGCCTCATCGTTGTTTGTTCTTCTGTAGCTTACTTCTCCAAGATCTCCTGCTGCTACCAGCTCGCCTACCGTTCCGCTAAAGTCCGGATCCGGTTGGTCAAAATATTTCCAGTTGTTATTCACAGTGATTGTCACTGGCTTTGCAGTAATCTGAATCGTAACATCCTCAGCTGCCAGATCTGCATATCCGGTTCTGGTTGCTTTTACACTGACCGTCTTTACGCCGTCTGCTACATTTGTCACGCTTGGAGCCTTATCTGACCAATCTCCATTCCCAACCTTGTAATAGATTGTATAGCCTTCTGCTCCAAGAACTTCTGCCTGTGCAGAATGCGCCGCGCCATCATATTCCCAGCTGCCGCCGGCTGCTTCCAGTTTTGCATCCTTTATGCTGGCTGTCTTAATTTCGAAATCACCCGGAACAACCGTTACATTATAGTTGGAGTTCGCCTCATAATCAGCTGTCAGTACTTTCAAATATGTTCCGACTGCCTCATCTGCATTGGTCCTGCGATAGGAAATTGTACCCAGATCATTTGTTGCGACCAGGCCGGTCACGGTTCCTGAAAATGCCGGATCCGGGTCATCAAAATATTTCCAGCTCCCTGTAACTTTGATTTCTGCATCTTTCGGTGTAATCTGAATCGTCACATCTTTTGTAACCAAGTCTGTATAACCGGTTCTGGTTGCTTTCACGCTGACTGTCTTAACTCCATCCGCTACATTTGTCACGCTCGGTACATTTGTCGACCAGCCGCCGTCTCCGGTCTTGTAGTAAATGGTGTAGCCTGTAGCGCCTTTCACCTCTGCCGCTGCACTGCGGGCACTTCCATTATACGTCCAGCTTCCACCGGCGGCCTCAAGTTTAGCACCTTCGATGGTAGCCGTCTTAATTTCAAAATCTCCCTTAGCTACTGTTACATCATAGTTGGTATTTGCTTCATAATCTGCTGTTAGTACATCCGTATAGGTTCCCACTGCTTCATCCGTATTGGTTCTTTTGAAGCTGATGGTTCCCAAATCATCTGCTTTTATCAGATCATCTGCCGCACCCTTAAATTCCGGATCTACTGCATCAAAGTATTTCCAGCTGTCTTCCACCGTTATTGTAACCGGCCTTGGTGTAATGGTAATGGTAACATTTTCAGCTGTTAAATCTTCATAGCCGGTTCTGGTTGCCTTCACACTGACTGTCTTGATCCCCTCAGATACATTAGTTACACTTGGAATCTCTTCTGACCATTCACCACTACCAACTTTATAGTAAATCTTATAACCTGTGGCGCCTTTAACTTCTGCACTTGCCTTATGGGCATCTCCGTCGTAATTCCAGCTTCCACCGGCTGCTTCCAGATATGCACCTTCTATCTTAGCGGTCTTAATTTCAAAGTCACCTGGCACTACTGTTACGTGATAGTTCGTGTTTTCTTCATACTGTGCTGTCAGAACCTCCTCATAAGTTCCCACTGCCTCAGCGGCGTTGATTCTGCTATAGCTTACTTCTCCAAGATCACCCTCCGCAATCAGGTTCTCTACTTTCCCCTTAAATGTAGGATCCTGTTTATCAAAGTATTTCCATGCATCTTCTACTGTGATGGTTGCATCCCTTGGTGTAATCTGGATCGTCACATCCTGTGCAGTAAGATCCTGATATCCGGTTCGGGTTGCTTTCACACTGACTGCCTTCACACCGTCTGCCACATCGGTTACGCTTGGTGCTTCCGTAGTCCAGCCGCTGTTTCCAGTTTTGTAGTATACAGTATATCCTTCTGCGCCTTTGACCTGCCCCTCCGCTTCATGTGCTGTTCCATCATATGTCCAGCTACCGCCTTTTGCCTTAAGTTCTGCACCTTCAATGCTGGCTGTTTTAATTTCAAAATCGCCCGGCTCCACGGTGACTGCATAGTTGGTATTTGCTTCATAATCTGCAGTCAGTACGTCCGCATAGAAATTTACTGCTTCATCGCTGTTCGTTCTTCTGTAACTTACTTCCCCAAGATCGCCTGCTGCTATTAGTTTGCCTACGGTTCCGCTAAAGTCCGGATCCGGCTGGTCAAAATATTTCCAGCTGTCGTTCACGGTAATTGTCACTGGTTTTGCGGTAATCTGAATCGTTACATCTTCAGCTGTCAGGTCTGTATACCCCGTTCTGGTTGCTTTTACACTGACTGTCTTCACACCGTCTGCTACATTTGTAACACTGGGCGCTTCTTTGGTCCATTTTCCGCCGTCTGCTTTATAGTAAATCTGGTAGCCGTCAGCTCCATTTACCACTGCGCTTGCCGCATGAGCCGCTCCGTCATATTCCCAGCTTCCGCCGGATGCTTTGAGTTCTGCTCCTGTAATCGTTGCGGTTTTGATTTCAAAATCACCTTTGACGATATCTACATTATAATTCGTGTTCGGAGTATAATCTGCTGTCAGAACTTCTTTATAGATATCTACATCTTCATCCTTATTGGTTCTGCTGTAGCTGATGTCTCCCAGATCGCCTGCTGCTACAAGATTCGATACACTTCCTTCAAATGCCGGATCCGGATCATCGAAGTATTTCCATGCATCTTTTACTGTGATTACTGCATCTCTCGGTGTGATCTGGATTGTCACGTTATTGGTCGTCAGATCTTCATATCCTTCTCTGACTGCCTTTACGCTGACTGACTTTGTTCCATCCGCTACGTTTGTAACAGTCGGTGAATCTTCAGACCATGTGCCACCTTCTGTATAATATAAGATCTTGTATCCGTCTGCCCCGCTAACTGCCGCCTGTGCTGCATGTGCATACCCATCATAAGGCCAGCTGCCGCCTTCTGCTCTCAGAGAAGCTCCCTGAATACTTGCCGTTTTGATTTCGAAGTCACCCGGAAGTACGGTTACCTGGTAATTCGTATTTGCTGTATATTCCGCTGTTAGTACATCGTTATATACCTGCACCTTCTCGTCTGTATTCGTTCTCTTATATGTTACTTCACCAAGATCACCGGCTGCTACAAGTTCCCCTACAGTTCCGGTAAATGCCGGATCCGGGTCATCGAAGTATTTCCATGCATTGCTTACTTCAATGGTCACCGGTTTTGCCGTAATCTCTATTGTAACGTCTTCAGCAGTCAGATCTTCGTAACCGCTTCTGGTTGCTTTTACACTGACTGTCTTCTTGCCGTCTGCTACATCTTTTACGGTCGGCGCGTCTTCGCTCCAGTCTCCGCCTTCTACTTTATAATAGACAGTATATCCTTCAGCTCCCTGAACCGCTGCTTCTGCTCCGTGTGCTGTTCCGTCATAGGGCCAACTGCCGCCGGATGCTGTAAGACTTGCTCCTTCGACTTTCGCCGTCTTAATCTCAAAATCCCCCCGGTTTACAGTCACGATATAATTGGAATTATCAGTATACTCTGCAATTAATACTTCCCTATAGATTCCAACCGCTTCGTCCGTGTTGCTTCTCTTATAAGTAACAGTACCCAAATCTCCCGCATCTACAAGATTCTCAATCTTACCTGTCAATGCCGGATCTGCCTCATCAAAGAATTTCTCTTTGTCGTCTACTGTGATATTAGCTGTTCTTTTTGTGATCTTAACTGTGGCTGTATCCTGCCACACATCACTGCCTCTTTTTACCTTCACGGTTACCGGATACTCTCCAGCATTCGTAAAGCTTGGATTGCCCATCTGGAGTTTTCCGTTATACCAGTATTCGATCTGATCTGTTGGATAGGTGGTTCCGGTGAAACCGATATGATAGGAGTTTCCGTCATATTCCTTTTCGATTCCGCTAACTGCAAACCCGCTGAAATCTACCTGATAGGTAACCTTAATATTGTGCGGCGCAGTCACATTGTTGAAGGTGTAGCTGCCCGGATTCGATGCCGTAACATCCTGCCCATCCACAATCACGCTCTTTAATACGAATCCTGAGGATGGCTCATACGTATACGTCTGGCTGCCTCCCCATTTTACTTCTGTCGTACCGGAAGGCTGGATCGTGCCATTTACCACACTGGAGGTAATCGGATTCTTAATAACCGTATACTGGAATGTGATCACGTTCTCTTTAATATCTGCTTCACTTGTTTCATTTGCAAGATTTAAAGATTTTCTTACAGAATCTGCTTCGTATCCCTCAACCACAGGTGCTGTCTCCACCACACGGTTAGCACTGATCTTTTCAATTTTTTCGGTAATTAAAGCTTCTCCTGTTTCCGCATCCAGATACTGTACTTTATAATACACATCTGACGGAATTGAATAATGGAATTCAATCACATTCTTTTTGCTATCCCAGGATAATTCGAGGGATGCACTGGCCTTTGTCGGAACTAACTCATCATGTGCCTTTGGATATGCATAGACAGTATCTCCAACCTTGCCGCCTTTTATAACAGAGCCAAATAATTCACTGCCATCGCGGTCATCTATATACTTGATCGTATATGTGGTTGTTGTAATCTGTTTCCACTTTGCATAAACTGTGGTCTTTTTTTCGATTGGTTTTCCAAAGTCAAAACGTTCGCTGTAATCCTTTGATGTATACCAACCCTCAAACTTGTATCCTTCACGCTCCGGATCAGATGGCTGCATTACCGTATTGCCCGCTGGCACTGTCTGGGAAGCGACGGAACTGCCGCCTTGTGTATCGAAATCTACTGTATACTCTCCGGCTGCCCATTTCGCATAGACCATTAAATCATTGAAAGGCATCGTGGAACTCCAGTCAACCTCTGATCCATCCGTACAGTCTTCCGAAGTATACCATCCCTGGAATGTATAATATTCCGGTAAATTCGCCGGTCTGGCAGGTTCATGGTTATAGGATTCCAAGGAGACGCCAAATGTAACAGGCTGTGTTTTCTCTATACCATTATAGTTATAGAACGTTAGATCATAGGACGCCCTGTCATAGTACAGATTTACATAATACTCCTTCTTATTCCGGTCATATGAAAAGTCTTTACTCTTCCATCCGCTGTCCCTTCTCACATAACCCTGTATCGGATGATACTCTTCTTCATATGTAATGTAATTAAAATAGGTGCCGACGGATTTAATGAGTGAATACCCGTTTCCGTCTACATTCTCGCCATAATAATATATGGTTTTATATTGGTCGGATGACTTATTGTACAGATTAAACTTGATATTCTGCGCAGGCATCCGATCCAGAGTCTGCAGTGCATAATCATAATAAGAGGTTGCTTCCCATGCCCGGCCTTCATATTTTGAATCAAAGGGGAGCATCTTGGAAATATCTGCATTGTACTTTTTCGTTGCCGAATAGACCTGCTTTCTATTATCATAGAATGTTAATGTATACGTATTCCTACTATAATAAACGTTAATGATTGTGGATCCATTGGCTGCTATGGTTTTCGTTTCGGAATTCTTAAACGTAAAGTAGTCAATGGTTCCCGCCTGATTAGCCGTTACTGTCAGCTCTGTTCCTGCTTTCGCTGTTGCAGTAACGGATTTGCTGTAGCTGTAATCAGTATCATCAGCATTTTCAAGCCAATAAGAGATGGTATAATTTACATCTATGGCAGTCCATTTTGCGTAGAACGTGCGATCCTGTTTAATCACCTGCTCACCGGCCACCCGATCGGAAAATTCCGAATCATTGTACCAGCCGGAGAAATTATAACCTTCTTTTGTCGGTTTATAATTATCTACATTAATACTTTCACCATGTTTCAGATATTGTGTGGCAGCATAGCTTCCGCCATTTGTATTGAACCTTACGGTATATTCTGACAGCTTATAGGTAATAGTGATATTAATATCACGGTCTCCGCCGATCTCAACATTCTCAAATTCAGACGGTATATATGCCTCTAAGTCTTTTGCTTCTGCCTGTGTATCCTCACCGACATAACCTGTTTTTTTCTCGATCTCTTCTTTATAACTTCCATCAGTCTGTTCGAACCGGTGGGTTACCTGATATTCTACACTGTCCGGTACATAAACAACCACAAGATTCTGATTTTCGTAAATATTGTCCGTCAGCGTACCTGACACTTCCTGTCCCAGTGATCCGTCAGATTCCTGCATGTATGTTGTATATCCCTGTTTTGCCGGAATCGTTACTTCATATTTCTCACCAGTCACATATTGTGCACGGAAGGTGGACTGAACTCTTCCACCGCTTTGATATACAAACTCTACAGACAGTGTGTGAGAAGATATCACTGCCGGGTCGTGCACTGTAATCTCTATAGATGCGCTGATCTCTGGATTCTCTTTTAATGAAGCCGTAATCTCCGCCTTACCGACAGCTTTCGTTGTAATGAGACCTTCTGCACTGACATCTGCAACCTCTTCATTGCTGGAAGACCATTGCAGCTCTTTCATCTGCTCCGTCAGCCACTCCGGTTTTACTTCTGCCTTTGCCTGAACCTTATCTCCGATTACAGGATTCAGATAATCAGCGGTAACACTCACGGATGCCTGCTCCACGATTAACTTTGCAGAACCCTCAATCCCATTGGATGCTGTTGCAATGATGTTGGCAGTCCCTTTGCCCACTGTGCTGATATTTCCATCCTCATCAACAACTGCTACCTCTTCGTTGTCAGAACTCCAAGTGACGATTTTGTCTGTGGCATCGGAAGGATTCACTTTTGCGGTTGCCTTCGTTGCCGTTCCCATAATCAACTTATCAGTATCAAGGACAACTTCGACTTTTGTAACTTCCTGTGTAATCCTGATCTCAAGTTTGTCACTAAATTCTCCGCATGAAGCAGTAATCTCAACTGAACCGCCCCGCTTTGCCGTGACCAGTCCATTGCTGTCAACAGAAGCAACCTCTTCATCTGCAGATGTCCATACCACCTTCTTGTCATCTGTCGTATTTTTAGGCAGGCACTCTGCGCTTAACTGCAATGTATCTCCAGAATTCACCGTATCTTCGCCATGAATCTGAATTCCCGTCATAGGAATCCGAAGCACATGGATCGTCTTTGATGCCTTAATGTTCTTATCCACTGTTGATACTGCGGTAATAACCGTCTCGCCCTCAGCGATACCTGTAACAACGCCGTTTTTATCAACAGATGCTGCCTTTTCATTACTTGAAGACCATGTAACTGTGGTTTTGTCCGTTGTATCTGCCGGCGTCGGTGTGATACTTAATGTCTTCGAAGCGCCAATATTTACGCTGTCTTCTCCGGCAATCGTAATCCCCGTCAGTGGGACCTTGTCGTAAATCACAAGATTGAACGTCTCTGTTTGGCTACCGAACCACTTATACGTGTGGGTTATTGTTACATTACCAGCTTTGGTTGCTGTAATGCTGGCATTAGATCCGTCAGCATCAATTGTAACACTACCGCTGCCGCTGGCACTCCAGTTATGGCTTCTTCCCCAGCTGCCTTCTCCCGCTAAAGTCTGAGTGTCGCCAACATACATGGACTGCTGGCCGGAGATGCTGAGAGGACTTACACTCTTTGTACTGCTGGAAGAAATCTTTGATTTCTTTTCCGTTTTTTGTGCATCCTCCTGCTGTGCCTCTTCTTTTTGAGTTTCTTCCTTATATAAAGTGTTTATTTCTAGATTTCCTGAAACGGTAACCTGATAAGTATAAACATTTCCTTCTGAAGAGACAGGAGCGATTGCTGTTCCATTCTGATCTGTCACTCCTTCAAGCGTATATTTATCATGAACAGTTATCTGGAAATTTAACAGAGTGCCCTCTGTAATTTCTTCTGTATAATTTCCACTGCCGTATGAAATACTTTGTTTTTCGTTTCCGTCTGCCCAAACACTTAAGCTGCCCCCATCCACGGCAGGACTGTGAAACACAACACTGTATTTCTGTACTTCAGGCTCTACCTGCGCTTCTTCGGCCGGTTCAGAAGCATTCTTCTGCTCTGTCCCTGATACCTGGTCAGCTCCCCCAGTCTGTTCTGCATCGGATATAGCATCCGCCTTCTGATCAGAATTCTCTGTTTCCTGCTTTGCAGCCTCTTGATCGCCCTGTGGTTTTTCCAGTTCGATCACCTGTTTTGAGTCGGTCTCGCCAGTTTCCTGGGTCCCTGCATCCGAATCACGCATACCTGCATCAGCGCTGCCCATTCCCTCATCCACGGTCTGAGGCTCGCTCTGCTGGTCACTCTGCTCTACATTCTCCGGATCACCGGTAGCTTTCAGTGAATTTCCAGACGAATACACGGCACTTGTTGCTACCATAGCAACCGCTAAAAGAAGAGCAAGCCAGCGTTTAAAATTCTTCTTCATAATCTTTCTCCTTCCTTTTTATAATTCTCATTTATCTATAATGCCAAAATCCAATCCCTTGAATTACTCAACATTAAGGACTTACAGATTTAGACGTTTCATATATAAAGAGGGATTGATATCTGGAAAGGGATCATATTTTTTATACTTTCTTAATTTTTTTCTTAAGTTAATACGATTTACATGAACTTAATATTAAATAATTGTGTAAATTTAATGTATAATCTGAAATATACACAAATAGTAGCTTGAAAAAATATAGGTATATCCATTAAAATGTGATATAATTAAAATGTTTGTTGAACATCTTCAGTATTAATAATTGAAGATTCCGAGATTTTGTCCAGAGAAATAAGGAGGCTATATCAATGAAGAAACTAGATATTTTCAAAACAATACAACTGATCATCTACGTCTTTCTGACCGGGTTTTGTATATATAAGATTATAATGGATCCGGAGGTATATCAATATATTGCCACGAACCCGTCTATCCGGATTATTTGTGGTCTGTTATGGGCGGTGCTAGGATTGTCATTCTTATTTCTTTTTCTTGATTTTAATTTTTTCTCTTCCTTTAAAAGAGACTACCGGGACCTGGACTTTGCAGTACACTCGGATCCTCTCTCCGGTATTCCAAACCGTTTCAGCTGCGATGCACTAATCGAAAAGTATCTTGACCAGGCATTGCCTTCTGACATCGGATGTATCATGTTTGAACTGTCAAATGTAAGCGATATAAACCGCTTATATGGACACGCAGAGGGGAATGCTCTGATTAAGGATTTCTCCAACATCCTCAAAATGGCCTCCGTTGACCTCTGTTTTATCGGGCGCAATGGAGGAAACAAATTTATGGCTTTGTTCGAAAACGGAAGCGATGAGAAACTAGATAATTTCCTCGAACGGGTTTACACAAAAGTAGACTCTCACAATTCAGGATCAGGAACCCATCCAATTGCTTACAAATACGGCCGTGCTTTCAAGGAAGGTACTAAGGCCGGTACCATTACCGATCTTATTGCACTCGCAAATAAGAGGATATACAGTGCTTAAATACATACCTTATTCTGCAGCTTTGCTGCAGACCCGCCCGCAGGGCAT
>OLSM01001572.1_pt1 | contig 16574 bp, 14 predicted proteins | sample 1672721 | NCBI WGS metagenome assembly OLSM01 (sample SAMEA3136717, study PRJEB25190) | human gut metagenome | reverse complement strand
CATCCTGCTGGGTGAACTGCCGCAATGTCAGGCTGCGGATGCGGGCCTCCAGCTCGGCCAAGTGGAAGGGCTTTGCCAGATAGTCGTTCGCCCCGGCATCCAGCCCCTGCACCTTGTCCTCCACTTCGCTGCGGGCGGAGAGGATCAGCACCCGCGTCTCTCGGTCGGTCTGCCGCAGGGTGCGCAGCACCGTCATGCCGTCCTTTTTCGGCAGATTCAGATCAAGAAGTACCAGATCGTAGCACTCAACGCCCAGCAACTCCAGAGCCTTCTCCCCGTCGTAGCAGTAGTCCACGCTGTAGGCCAGCCGCCGCAGGCTGCGGACGATCGTCTCGCACAGAGCGCGTTCATCTTCAATTACTAAAAGGTGCATGAGAGTCCTCCTTTTTATTTCTCCGTTTTTGTGTTGTTTTTATTATAGCAAGAATAGATAAGGTTTGCATTAAGTTTTCGTTCTTAACAGAGACTTTAACTCTCCCGCGCTATGATGGGGGCAGAAAATCGGAAAGGGTGATGAAAAATGAGCTGCGGGAAAAAGGCTGCGGCGCAGATTGCGCTGCTGATGGCCGGAGTCGCCATGCTGTGCTTCGGCATCTGGCGGGGCGAGGCGGCGACAGTGCTGAGCAAAGCCATCAAACTATGTCTGGAGTGTGTGGGTATTGGGTAAAAAGTTTTCAGGCGTTTCGCAGACCATGTCCCGATTTCGGGGCTGGATTCAGGCGGGTGCGACGCTGCTGACCAACCTGCACCTGCCGAACTTCCTCAAGGGAGGACTGTATCAGGGCGCTGGGAAAACCGTCTGCGTGCCGGGGCTGAACTGCTACTCCTGTCCGGCGGCCTCCGGAGCCTGCCCCATCGGGGCGTTTCAGGCAGTGGTGGGCTCGTCCAAGTTCAGCTTCTCCTATTATATCACAGGCTTTCTCATTCTGCTGGGCGTGCTGCTGGGGCGCTTTATCTGCGGCTTCCTCTGTCCCTTCGGCTGGTTTCAGGAGCTGCTGCATAAGATCCCGACAAAGAAGCTCTCCACAAAGAAGCTCAGACCACTGACCTATCTCAAGTACGCTGTCCTGCTGGTGATGGTCCTCCTGCTGCCGGCGTTCCTTGTGAACGACGTTGGCATGGGCGACCCCTTCTTCTGCAAATACCTCTGCCCCCAGGGCGTGCTGGAGGGAGCCATCCCGCTGTCCCTCGCCAATTCCGGCATCCGGGCGGCGCTGGGCAAGCTGTTTACATGGAAGTTCAGCATCCTGCTGGCGGTGATCGTGCTGAGCGTACTGTTCTACCGTCCCTTCTGCAAGTGGCTCTGCCCGCTTGGCGCGTTCTACGCCCTGTTCAACCGGGTGTCCCTTTTCCAGATGAAGGTAGACAAGAGTAAGTGCGTCTCCTGTGGGAAATGCGCCAGAGCCTGCAAGATGGACGTGGATGTGACGAAAACGCCCAACCATACCGAGTGCATCCGCTGCGGGATGTGTATCCGTGCCTGTCCGACGAACGCCGTGTGCTTCCGCTACGGCTTCGGCGATGGAAAAGAGAAAGAAAACGCAGCGACACTGCGAGAAAACAACAACAAAGCTTAAGGAGAAACGAATATGAACGCAAAGAAGATACTGGCTCTGATGCTGTGCGCGATGATGCTGCTCTCCCTTGCAGCCTGCGGCGCAAAGGACAACGACAAGCAGGCGGATATGAGCGGAGACAGCTCCGCCATGACCGGCGAGCCGAAAACCGCCGAGGAGGCGCTCGCTCTGCACAAGGAGCTGCTGGAGCGGGAAAACGCGCTCCTGTCGGAAAATGCCGAACTCTGGGAGAAGGTGTTCATGGCGGCCGATAAGGGCATGACCATGCAGGAGGACGGCAAAAACTACGGCGACTTCCTGCTGGATACCGTCGAGGCCGCTAAAGAGCAGTTCACCGACAAGGAGTATGCGTGGCTGAAGGAGTCGGCCGCGGAGATCAGCAATATTGAAAACAAGCTGACCGAGTTGGAAGAGAAGTATCCCGAGATCATGCAGAAATCCATGGACGGCGATATGAGTATGCCAGCGGGCAGCGACACGAGCACCCCTCCCGACGACGGCAGTATGCAGAAGTTCCCCGCCTTTGAGGGGAAAGACCTGGATGGCAACACGGTGAAGAGCGACGAGCTGTTCTCCGGCAACACCGTCACCGTAGTGAATTTCTGGTTCACCACCTGCAATCCCTGCGTGGGAGAGCTTGCCGAGCTGGACGCACTGAATAAGGAACTCGCGGAGAAGGGCGGCTCCCTCATCGGCGTCAACACCTTCACGCTGGACGGCGATGAGGCAGCGATTTCCGAGGCGAAGGACGTGCTGGCCAAGAAGGGCGCCACCTATCAGAATGTGTATTTTGACTCAGATGGTGAGGCGGGAAAGTTTACCACCAACATCTTTGCTTATCCCACCACCTATGTGGTCGACCGCAGCGGCAATATTGTAGGTGAACCCATCGTAGGAGCCATCACAGAAAAGAAGCAGGCGGAGACGCTGCAAAAGCTCATCGAGCAGGCGCTCGCCGCCGATGTGGGCTGACCCGAGATTAAAAAAACGCCTGCTGTGCGCCGCTGCTGGCCTACTTCTATGTCATCGACCCCACGGTGCAAAACCGGCAGAGCAACGACCGCGGCAGCCAGTACCAGACCGGCGTTTACTTCACTAACGAAAGCGCGAGAGAGACGGTGAAGCGCATCGCGGAGATCGAGCGCGGCCGCAGCGAAAAATTCTTCGTGGAGATCGGCCCGGAGCGCGCCTTCACAGGCGAGTTCTGGGACAAGTTTGAAAAGGGCATCTATGTGGATGTCGTCACCGGCGTGCGCTACTGCATCAACAGCGCGGCCCTGCGCTTCGTCCCCTATGAAAAAATGGAGACCGAGGGCTACGGATACCTGCTGTACCTGTTTGAAAAATAGGACGCAAACGGTCGGCAGTTCTCATGCAAGGAACTAATTCAAACTTATTGCTGTTAGCCGATGGATTCAGGTGTGCCAAAGCATTGCAGGGCTGGAAGTATTCAGCTTCGGCAAAAGATATGTAAAACAGAGAAGCGCCCGTATCAGCATTTAAAAGACTTCTTCGATTCCTCCTACCTGTAAATATAGGGGCAGCAAAAAAGCCGTTCGCCACGCTGGAAAATCTGCGCGGTGAACGGCTTTCTGCTTCCATTGGCGCTGTTTTGCAACAGCCTGTACGAACTGAGCATCTTTCTACGCAATGTCTGTTGTTCTGATCAATCCAACTCCAGATCCTCAAAGCCGGTAACGGTTTCAAACCGGCGGGTGCGCACCTCCATCATCTCGCTGATGAGTTCGGTGGGAAGGGCGAGTGCTCCGGCCATCCGAAGCAGAGTGCTGACATCAGATGCGGTGAGCAGGTCTGTGCGGCAGAGGAAGCGGAACAGCTCTGCGTAAGCCTGTTGAGGCGGGCAGGGCATGAACTGCGCGGCATGGTCAAAATACTGTACCAAAACGGAGCAGTACCACTGGCGGTCGGCGAGGGAAAGCCCTGCAGAGGCTTCCAGCCGAGCCAGCGCCATACGGGCCGAGAAATCCAGCCGGAACGCGTCCCGGGCCAGTTGGTCAAAGTAAGGCATCGGCTGGGTGAAGAACAGCACCGGTACCCGCAGGATGGCTCCGAATTTGGCATCGCCTGCCAGAATTTTATCCCGGGCCACGGGTAGACCCAGCCGCGCCACCACATGGCCGGAAACATCGGCCTTTTCCAGCCAGAGCAGTGCGGCAGTGTGGTCAAATGCAGACACAGCCACAGTGACAGTACGACTCCAAGTTTCACACCCAGCATCCAGGGCGGTCAGGGTCGCCAGACCGGAACTGTTGAAGCTGTGAGCGCCCAGCATTTTAAGCTGTGGAGGCAGCGTCAGCTGTTTCAGGGCATGACACCCGGCAAACGTGCCCACATCCGGCATGACCTGATCCGTGGGGCGGGGCAGATAGCCCAGAGCCTGCAGCTGTTCTGGAAGATGGACGCTGGTAAGGCTGCTGCAGTCGCCGAATACACCGGCAGGCAGGGCGGAAATGGCATCCGGCAGGGTGATGGAAGTCAGATTTGTGCAGTGGTAGAACGCGTAGGGACCAATGTGAGTGATGCTGTCCGGCAGTGTGACGGAAGTCGGCCCGCCTTCGTCCAGCGTTTCGGTGGTGACTGCGCGGCCCATTCGCATACAAAATATGCTGAAACTGATAGGCGATTGCCCGAACTGAGCAAAGCAGCTCTCATCCAGATGGCTGGCAGCAAAGGCGGTAGCGGCAATGGCGGTGACAGTGCGGCCTTCTACAGTGTCGGGGACCACAGCAGGCCGTGCCAGCCGGGGCCAGCGCACCAGCGCCAAAGAGCCGTCCGGCTGAGGGGCAAAGTCTGCTGTCAGGGGCAGGGCATCGGTGTCGGCCTCTTCGTTCAGATGGCCGAGCCGTGCAAACTCTGCGCTCATGTCGGGAGCATCGCCGCCCCAATCATCCTCGTCATCCTCCTCCTGCAAGAGAGCTGCCAGCGCGGCTCCGGGCAGGGAGGAGGCCTTTTTTGTTTCCGGGGCGGGGGGTGTCCAGCGGTTGCCCAGCGTTCCGGCGTTGGTTACTTCAAATTGCAGCAGTTCCATTTTACACCAGTCCTGTCAGATCGATCTGGTGCAGCAGCTGCTCCGACTGCCGGTGCAGCAGCAGATCCCGGCTGGCTGCAAAGTAATCGGTGCTGAGAAACTGCCCCAGAAATGCGGTGGCCACGGGAGCTACGGTCAGATCGTTTACCGCCATGCTCAGCTCCGTCCCCTTACCGAAGGCTTCCTGCAAAAAACGGAGCAGATTGCCAAGCTTCTTCTGCGTTTCAGCGACCTCAGCCTGCAGGTCGGCGACCGAGCGCTGATAGCAGGCCTTGAGGGCGGAAAAGGGGGTAGAGCCGGAAAGCTCTCCGTGCCATTGGGCAGTCAGCGACAGCAGATCGAGATAGACCTTCTGCCGGGCAGAGGGGGCTTTGTTGGCTTCGGCGCGCCAGTTGTCCTCCAGCCCGGCGAGGGCGGTCAGGGCATCGCCGGGAACATCCAGCGTCCCGCGCTGGGCTTTGAGGGCGGCCACGATAAGGCGCAGCGCATCGTGGCGCAGGGTGCAGCGTTCCATCTGCAGGAACACGGCTTCCAGCAGCAGGCTGACAAGGCTCATCCGCTCGTCCATCTTGGCGCTGCGTGCCTGCGTGAGGACATCCTTATCCCACACACCCTGCAGGATGGCATCAATATTGTAGGCCTGACGATATTTCTGATAGAGTTCAGTGTACTTTGCGCCGTATCAGATCTTGCTGGTGATGGGCGCTGTTTTTGTTCTGCTGGCGATCCCATTCCTCCTGTTCTATGATCGAACAGTGCTGCCCCTATGCAACAGATGCCTGCCGCGGCAGGAATGCACCTGTATGCCAACGGCTACCGCCCTGTTATAGATGCTCTGCTGCCGCTGCTGCTCTATTGCGTGCTGCCCTGTGTTGTGCTAAAATCATTTTGTATTGAGTATTCGGAAAAGGGAGCTGTGGAGCTGGCTGCCGCGTTGGGCTTTGCATGAGTCTGAAAACAACCAACAGAAAGCAGGAGATAAGATGAAACAGTATCTTTTGATCGACATCGGCGGAACCTTCATCAAGTACAGCCTGGCCGATGAACAGGCCCGGAAAATCTCTGGTGGAAAGGTTCCGACACCGCTGACGAATATGGATGACCTTCTGGCGGCCATCGAGGGCTTTGCCGCTCCCCTTCAGGGACAGTTCGTGGGCTGCGCCATCTCTATGCCGGGCCGCATCGATACCAGAAACGGCATCGCCCATACCGGTGGAATGCTCAGTGCCTTTATGTGGGAGCAGCCCTTTGCTGCGCAGGTAGAGGCACGGCTGGGCGTGCCGGTGACCATCGCCAACGATGGCAAGTGTGCCGCAGCAGCGGAGGGTTGGACCGGTGCGCTGGCCGGTGTGGAGAATGGCCTTGTGCTGGTGCTGGGCACCGGCATCGGCGGCGGTATCATCCTGAACGGGAAGGTGCTGATGGGGGCTCACGCTGCCGCAGGCGAGGTTAGCGGCCTTGTCTCGGATATTTCAAAGATGGCCGACGATGATTTCAAACTGACCTCGGTAGAGCGGTATTCCGAAGCACCCCTCTGGTCGGGAATGGCCTCGGCAAGTGGCATGATCTTAGAGTATGCCCGGCAGAAGCATCTGCCGACGGGCAGCCCCATGCCCACCGGGGAAGAAATCTTTGCGGCTTACAATGCCGGGGAGCCGGAAGCGCAGAAGGCTCTCAAGATCTTTGCCCGGCGGGTGGCCGTTGGCATCCTGAGCCTGCAGAATGTGCTGGATGTGGAAAAGGTGGCCATCGGCGGCGGTATCAGCGCAGCGGAGGCTCTGCTGCCTGCGATTCAGGCCGAGTTGGATTGGCTGTTTGAGCGCTGCACAGTCATGCCGACGGTCAAGCCGGAGCTGGTGCGCTGCCGCTATGGCAACGATGCCAACCTGATCGGTGCCCTGAAGCTGTTCTTTGGACAGAACCCCGCCTGAACCAGAACAAAATAGGATAGGAGTAGAAACTTATGAGCGTTTTCCGTGATGATTTCCTGTGGGGCGGTGCCTGTGCAGCCAACCAGTTCGAGGGCGCATGGGACGTGGATGGCAAAGGCCCCAGTGTCCCTGACCTGTGCACCAATGGCTCTCACACCAGTCCGAAATGGGTGACAACTGCTGTCCGCTCCGACCGGCTGTATCCCAGCCATGAGGCCATCGACTTCTACCACCACTACGAGGAGGACATCGCTCTCTTCGCCGAGATGGGCTTCAAGACCTTCCGCACCTCCATCAACTGGACCCGCATTTTCCCCACCGGCATGGAGACCGAGCCGAACGAGAAGGGCCTTGAATTCTATGACAAGGTCTTTGACTGCTGCAAGAAGCACGGCATCGAGCCGCTGGTCACCATCAGCCACTACGAGCTGCCCTATGCGTTGGTGGAAAAGTACAACGGCTGGGCCAGCCGGGAACTCATCGAGTTCTATATGAACTACTGCAAGGCTATTTTTGAGCGGTACAAGGATAAGGTCAAGTACTGGCTGACCTTCAATGAGATCAACTGCGGCACCATGCCCATGGGGGCGATCTTGGAAACCGGCACCATCCGGGGCTTTGAAGGCCCTACCGACAAGGTGCCGGACAACAAGCAGGAGCGCTTTCAGGCGCTGCATCACCAGTTTGTGGCCAGTGCAGAGGCTGTTCGGTATGCCCACGACCACTACCCTCAGTTCAAGATGGGCTGCATGATCTGCTTTATCACCAGCTACGCACTGACCTGCGACCCGGCCGACGAGATCGCCAACCAGAAGGCCATGCAGATCAGCAACTGGTTCTGCTCTGATATGCATGTCCGCGGCGAGTATCCTTCTTACATGAAGCGCTATTTTGCCGAGAATAACATCACCATCCGGCAGGAGCCGGAGGATGCTGCCATCCTGAAGGCCGGTACTGTCGATTTCTACACCTTCAGCTACTATATGTCTAACTGCATCACCACCCACAAGGATGCCGATGATGTGGGCGGCAACATCATTGCTGGTAAGAAGAATCCTTACCTGAAAGCCTCCGACTGGGGCTGGCAGATCGATCCCATTGGTCTGCGCTACACCCTCAACGCGATCTACGACCGTTACCGCATTCCCCTGATGGTGGTGGAAAACGGCCTGGGCGCTTACGACAAGAAGGATGCCGACGGAAAGATCCACGACAGCTACCGCATCGACTACCTGCGCGCCCACATCGAGCAGATGGCTGAGGCTGTAAAGGACGGCGTGGACCTGATGGGCTACACCCCCTGGGGCTGCATCGATCTGGTGAGTGCCTCCACCGGTGAGATGGCAAAGCGCTACGGCTTCATCTACGTCAACAAGTTTGACGACGGCACGGGTGATCTGAGCCGCGAAAAGAAGGACAGCTTCTACTGGTATCAGAAGGTCATTGCCACCAACGGCGAAGACTTAGGATAACAAAAACAGACCTCCGGGTGCCATGTTTGCAGTACCGGGGGTCTGTCTTTTTGAAAGAAGGAGGTCATTTATGGAAAAGGCATTTTGCTGTGCGCCGGATTTCCCGGTGGTTCAGACAAATTACGGTCCGGTGCGGGGATATCGCTTCCGGGAGATCAGCAGCTTCAAGGGCATCCCGTATGGGCGGGCGGTGCGCTTCCATGCACCCCAGCCGCCCCAGCCTTGGGCAGAGCCGCTGGACGCTTCCAGTTACGGCTGCGTCTGCCCTCTGCTGAGCATCGATAAGCCCAGCGGCGAACTGCGTGTGCCCCACCGCTACTGGGTGCAGGATGAGGACTGCCTGAACCTGAACATCTGGACCCCGGCCTGCGATGCCCAAAAGCGGCCGGTGATGGTCTGGCTCCATGGCGGCGGATTTTTTGCCGGCTCGTCCATTGAGCAGGTGGCCTACGAGGGCGGAAACATGGCGCGGGAAGGGGACTGCGTGGTGGTGTCACTGAACCACCGGCTGAACATCCTGGGCTACTTGGATCTCTCCGATTTTGGGGAGGAGTACGCAAACTCCGGCAATGCGGGTGGGGATGATATCATCCTGGCACTGCAGTGGGTGCGGGACAATATTGCAGCGTTTGGCGGCGATCCCGGCTGCGTGACGGTATTCGGCCAGTCCGGCGGCGGTGCCAAAGTGACAACGCTGCTGCAGACCCCGGCAGCAGATGGCCTGTACCACAGGGCGATGATAATGAGTGGTGTGCTGGAAGGTTTGCTGAACGACAGTGTCGGCAGCGGCAGGGACTGTGTGCAGGCGCTGATGCAGGAGCTTGGCGTGCAGACAGTACAGCAGCTGGAAACTGTGCCCTACCACCAACTGGCGCAGGCTTACCGGAACGTCAGCCCGGCTCTGAAAGCAAAAGGCGCGAATGTGGGCCAAAGTCCCCACCCGAACCGCTTCTATCTTGGAGATCCGCTCCAAAACGGCAGTGGGTTTCGGCCCGAGACTGCAAACGTTCCGGTGCTGATCGGTACGGTTTATTCGGAGTTCTACGGTTTCTTTGATGGTCTGAAAGGAGTCGGCCCGGAGGAAGCAGTGGGTCTGTCTGCCGCAGAGACCCTGCGGGAGCAGTTCCGCACTGCCTACCCGCACCGCCCGGAGGAAGACCTGCTGCTGGCGGATACCAGCTTCCGCGCCCCCACGATCAAATATGTCCGGGAGCGTGCCAAGGCGGGCGGAAAGGTGTACAGTTATCTGTTTGATCAGGATTTCCCTCTGATGGGAAAAAGCACCCCGTGGCACTGTGCGGATATCCCATTTGTGTTCCACAACACAGAGCTTGTGCCGGTGTGTGCCTTTGAGGGAGCAAAGCAGCTGGAAACGGAAATTTTTGGCGCTGTGATGCAGTTTGCCCGTACCGGTGCGCCGGGCTGGGCTGCCAGTACGGATGATGTGGAACAGACCATGCTTTTCGGCCCCCAAAGCCGTCTGGTGCAGAATCACGATCACGCACTGATCGAAGCATTGGCACCCTTCACAGATTTACGGATGAAAAAAGCGACCCGGGCAGGCGGACAGATCCAGCATTAAAAAGCGCTGTTCAATACGCGGGAGTTCCGGGAAACATAAAGCAGAACAGGCATCCTGCGATACCGTTTGGCGGTATCGGGCAGGATGCCTGTTCTGCTATGATGAAGAAGAATGGGGGAGAATGGCTCAGTTGAGGAACTTTTCGTTCAGGGTCACGCCAAAGTCGCGAGCGATGCCGCCCCGGCCAGCAGTGCGCCGGCTGCCGTCAGCACGGCTTCCTCTGTGGAGGAGGTCAGTGCCATGGATGGTTACGACTACCTCAATGATTATATCGGTCTGCATTCTATAATTGCCACTTGACCCAACCCGTGGTATAATGAAAGAATCGAATACTATGGGAACAAAGGACAGGGGTCAGAACAGAAAATGGCAAAACGAAAGCGAAAAACAACTGCAAAGCGCGCGTCTGCACGCAGAAAAAGCCGGGCTGAGGAGCGGATGCCGGCGGGGCTGGGCACCCTGTTTGTGGGGCTGCTGCTCATCGTGCTGGCGTTCGTGGAGGGGGACTCCGTCTGGAAGAGTGCCCACCAGATCCTATTCGGGCTGTTCGGCTGCGGCAGCTTTGTGCTGGGCGCGGCGGTGTGCTATCTGGCCATCCTCTACACCCGGGGGCAGGACCTGCTGATGCAGGTGTTCAAGCTGCTGCTGGGGCTGATCTTTGCCAGCGGCACGGTCATCGTGTTTTCGGATATCCCCGCCGACCTGACCGCTGCCCAGATGATCGCTGCCTGCTACCAGAACGGCGCAAACGCCTGGCTGGGCGGCGGCGTGCTGGGTACTCTGCTGGGCGGCAACCTGCTCCTGCTCTGCGGGCGGCCTGCGGCCAATCTGGTCATGGCGGTGCTGGCCCTGTGCGCCAGCCTGTATATCTTTGATATCACCCCTGCCGAGTGCTGGCAGTGGCTCTGCAATGTGGGCGGCGGTGTGCATGAAAAAGGCGTGGCGGTCTATGAACAGAACGCCGCCCGCCGTGCTGAGCGCCTTGCGGCCCGGCAGGCGGAAGAGGAGTACTGCGCCGAGGAGCCTGCGGACGATTACGATGACAGTTCCGATGAGGAAGACGTGCCCGGCGGCATTCCGGTGCCCGGGTGGCTGTCCGGCGTGTTCAGCTGGGGCCACAAGGTGACCAAGGAGATGGAGGGCGAAGCGGAACCTGCTCCCGTGGACGATTCTCTGGGCTACGAGCCGCCTGCGCCGGTGGAGCCGGAACCTGCTCCCGCCCAGCCTGCCCCAGCCTTTGAGCCGGTCAAGGTGACCTCCAACCATCCCCGCGCGGCGTTTGATATCGACCTTGGGCCGGATACCTCTGTTTCCGAGGGCGGCAGCGAGCCCATTGAGCCCATCATCATCGGGCCGGGCGGGACCTTTGGGCAGGACCCGCTCCAAAAGGCCCCGCCCCGGGCCATCGTCAAACCGATGGTGCCGGATGCCGTGGAGACTGCCGCCGAGGATTTCTTCACGCCCGCCGGATCGCCTGCTCCGGCCCCTGTGGTGAACCCCACCGTGCCGCCTGCGGCCCCGGAAGCCCCTGCGGCTGCACCGGCAGAGCCCGAGCAGCCTGAGATGCCGGTGTTCCAGACCCCCACTCTGCCCACCACGGATGAGCCGGTGGTGCCGGTGCGGGTCAGCGCGGAAAACGCAGTGGCCATGCGCAGTGAGCCGGACGAGGATGGCTGGATCAGCATTACCAGCGAACCGGTAGAGGAAAAGGACCTGAATACGCTGGTGGCGGCCGCCATGGAAAAGCCCGCCGCAGGCGAGCAGGCCGCTGCCACCGCCCCGGCCGAGGAGCCGGAGGTGGTGGAGACCTTCCAGTATCAGTATCCCAGCATCGAGCTGTTTGAAAAGTCTGCTGAGGAGGGTGACCCCGGTGCCCAGGACGAACTGAAGGCCAACGCCCAAAAGCTGGTGGACACGCTGGAAAGCTTCGGCGTGCGCACCCGGGTGCTGGATATCTCGCGGGGACCCTCCGTTACCCGGTACGAGGTCCAGCCCATGGCGGGCGTGAAGATCAGCCGCATCACCTCGCTGGCCGATGATATCGCCCTGAACCTTGCCGTGGCCGATGTCCGCATGGAAGCGCCCATCCCCGGCAAGCCTGCCGTGGGCATTGAGGTGCCCAACCACAAAAAGACCCCCGTTTTTATCCGCAGTGTCTTTGAAAGCCAGGCCTTCCTGCGGATGACCTCGCCCCTGGGCGTGGCCCTGGGCAAGGACATTGCCGGCGTGGCCCAGGTGGCCGACCTGTGCAAGATGCCCCATCTGCTCATCGCGGGCAGCACCGGCAGCGGTAAATCTGTCTGCGTGAACAGCATCATCATCAGCATCCTGTTCCGCTCCAGCCCCGAGGACGTGAAGCTCATGCTCATCGACCCCAAGGTGGTGGAGCTGGCAGAATACAACGGCATCCCCCACCTGCTGATGCCCGTCATCACCGAGCCGAAAAAGGCGGCGGGCGCATTGAGCAGCGCGGTGCAGGAGATGGAGCGCCGCTACCACCTGTTTGCGGAAAACAATGTCCGTGACATCAAATCCTTCAACAAGCTGGCGGCCACCGACCCCATGCTGGAAAAGATGCCCTACATCGCCATCATCATCGACGAGCTGGCCGATTTGATGATGGTCGTGGGCAAGGACGTGGAGGATTCCATCTGCCGCATTGCCCAGAAGGCCCGTGCCGCCGGAATGCACCTCATCGTTGCCACCCAGCGCCCCAGCGTGGATGTCATCACTGGCCTGATCAAGGCCAACATCCCCAGCCGCATTGCCTTTGCCGTGTCCAGCCAGGTGGACAGCCGCACCATTCTGGATGGTGCCGGTGCTGAGAAGCTGCTGGGCCAGGGCGACATGCTCTTTATGCCTGTGGGCGCGCCTAAGCCGGTGCGTATCCAGGGCACCTTTGTGCGGGATGAGGAGATCAGCCGCGTGCTGGACTTCATCAAGCAGAGCGCCACCGTCCAGTACGACGAGGCCATGATCGAAGCCATGGAAAAGCACGCCATTCAGGATGGCAAGAAGGGCGCATCCTCTGCAGATGCGGATGAGGAGACCGGCAGCGACCCGATGCTCAAGCAGGCCGTTGAGGTGGTCATCGATGCCGGGCAGGCATCCACCAGCCTGCTGCAGCGCCGCTGTAAGCTGGGTTATGCCCGCGCCGCCCGCATCATGGATGAGATGGAGCAGAAGGGCATCATCGGCCCCTACGAGGGCGCCAAGCCCCGCGCTGTCCTCATCAGCCGCCAGCAGTGGCTGGAGATGCAGATGAATCAGCCGGAGGAATAATTATAGTTTTATATAGGAGCAATAACTAATGCGACGGCCTTTAACGTGTGTTGAAATATGTGCAGGTGCGGGAGGGCAGGCTTTGGGTCTTGCAATGGCGGGTTTTGTCCATGTTGCACTTGTTGAATATGAACAAGAGTACTGTAATGTTCTGAAAGCGAACCGTCCGGAATGGAATGTTATTTGTGCAGATGTCCATAAGTTTGATGGTCATCCATATGAAGGAGTGGACTTGCTGGCAGGAGGTGTCCCATGCCCTCCTTTTTCTGTGGCAGGAAAACAATTAGGTAAGGATGATGAGCGTGACCTGTTTCCGGAAGCAATTCGTTTGATTCGAGAGATTCGTCCAAGAGCTGTTATGCTGGAAAATGTTCGAGGTTTTCTGGACTCTGGCTTCGAGGAATACCGAGACCATATTTTTACAGAGATAAAGAAGCTAGGGTATGTTACACACATTAAATTATTGAATGCCTCAGATTATGGGGTGCCCCAGCTTCGTCCAAGGGTTGTTATAGTTGGAATCCGAAAAGATCAGGCAGGGGCATTTGAATATCCACAAGAGCATCCAAGAGAATCTCCTACGGTTGGAGAGACACTGTGCGATCTGATGTCACAAAATGGATGGAAAGGTGCAAAAAAATGGGCTGAAAGAGCTGATAGGATTGCACCTACACTGGTTGGAGGCTCTAAAAAGCATGGCGGACCGGATCTTGGCCCGACAAGAGCAAAAAATGCATGGGCAGAGCTTGGCGTTGACGGAAAGGGAATTGCAAATGAGGCACCGGAACAGGATTTTGACGGGATGCCACGTCTGACCAGTCGAATGATGGCACGCATCCAAGGTTTTCCAGACACATGGACTTTTGGAAGCAAAAAGACTATTGCCTGTAGAATGATCGGCAATGCTTTTCCGCCACCGGTGGCGCAGGCTGTTGGAATTGAAATCAGGAGGTGCTTAGAAAATGCCGAAAGATGAAGTCTTGATTGCAATGGAACGCAAGAGATACCATGAGAGACTGCTGCAGACTGGTACATTGGCAATCAATGCAAATGGTGTTGCCACAAATGCAGACAAAGACAGTGTGATATCTGTAATGATTGCTAAAGGAATTGCCGAGCAGCTGATGGCAGAAACCAATGAGCGTGTTGCAGGTCAAACAGCAGGAGCGTCATTTGAAATGCTTACGATGGAGTTTGTAAAGAGAACATTCCCACAGCTGCAACATCTTAGACCGGGCAATTGGGAAGTCCTTAAACTTGGAAATAGAAGCAGGACGAAAACATCAACATTCGCTCAATATGAACATTTGGCGTATTTGACCGAACTGACAAAAGCTAACAGAAAATTGTCAGCTATGATTGGAAATGACTATATGGTAGCACCTGATATTGTTGTTTACCGAAACCTTTGTTCTGATGAGGAAATAAACGCAACAGAACCTATCGTAAATGATACTGTGTGTCGGTATGCTGATTTGAGAGAAAAGAATGGTGGCAAAGCAATCTTACATGCTTCTGTTTCGGCAAAATGGACAATGAGATCTGATCGAGCACAAAACAGTCGTACGGAAGCATTAAATCTGATTCGTAATAGAAAAGGGCATCTTCCGCATATTGTTGTTGTCACGGGAGAACCTCTTCCATCCAGAATTGCATCACTTGCACTTGGGACAGGGGACATTGATTGTGTATATCACTTTGCATTGCCGGAATTGATCGCGTCAGTTAACTCAACAGAACGGGCAGATGTGATAGAAACACTTAAAACATTGGTGGAAGGAAAAAGATTGAAAGATATTTCGGATTTGCCGTTAGATCTTTCCGTATAATGAGATGAATTGCGTTCTAAAAGACTTCATAAGTGTGAAGTGAGGATATAAAGGATATGCAGGAAAATACTTCCCCGATCTATACCGAATTTCTTCCCATCAGCCGGGCGGACATGGAAGCCCGGGGGTGGGATCAGCTGGACTTTGTGGTGGTGGGCGGCGATGCCTACGTTGACCACCCCAGCTTTGGCACCGCCATCATCAGCCGCCTGCTGGAGGCCGAGGGCTATAAGGTCGGCGTGCTGGCCCAGCCCCGCTATTCTGACTGCGAGGACTTCAAGCGGTTCGGCAGGCCGAAGTACGGCTTTTTCATCGGCGGCGGCAACGTGGACAGCATGGTGAGCCACTACTCCGTGGCAAAAATTCCGCGTGCCGAGGACGAATACTCTCCCGGCGGCATCGGCGGCGCGCGGCCTGACCGCAGCGCCACCGTTTACACCAGGCTGGCCAAGGAAGCCTACCCCGACCTGCCTGTGATCCTGGGCGGTCTGGAGGCTTCTCTGCGCCGGTTTGCCCACTACGATTATTGGCTGGACACCGTTCTGCCCAGCATTGCGGAGGACTCCGGAGCCGATCTCATCAGCTTTGGCATGGGCGAGCACCAGACCGTGGAGATCGCCCGGCGGCTGGCGGCAGGGGAGCCGGTGGAGTCCATCACCGATGTGGACGGCACCTGCTACCTGACCGACTTCGACCACCTGCCCGAAAAGTATGTGGAGTGCGCCGGTTTCCGGAAAGTGGCCTCCGATAAGGTGGCCTACGCCAAAGCCTGCCGCATCCAGATGGACAATCAGGATGTGGTCAGCGGCCAGATTATTGTCCAGAAGCAGAGTGAAAAGTACCTTGTGCAGAATATCCCGGCAAAGCCGCTGGTGCGCTGGGAGCTGGACAAGGTGTATGCGCTGCCCTACACCCGCCGCTACCACCCCATCTATGAGAGCATGGGCGGCGTGCCTGCCATCCGGGAGGTGCAGTTCTCCATCATCCAGAACCGCGGCTGCTTCGGCGGCTGCAACTTCTGCGCCATCCAGCTGCATCAGGGCCGCCGGGTCACCAGCCGCAGTGCCGACAGCATTGTGGCCGAGGCAGAGCGGATGACCCACGAGCCTGATTTCAAGGGCTACATCCACGATATCGGCGGCCCCACCGCCAACTTCCGGTTCCCATCCTGCCGGGAGCAGATGCTGCGGGGCATGTGCAATGGCGGCAAGCACTGCCTGGCCCCCACCACCTGCTCCCACATGATCGTGGATCACAGCGATTACCTCAAGATCCTGCGCCGTGTCCGGGAACTGCCCGGCGTGAAAAAGGTATTCATCCGCAGCGGCATCCGGTTCGATTACCTGATGGCCGACCCGGACGACACCTTCTTCAAGGAGCTGGTGGAGTATCACGTCTCCGGCCAGCTGAAGGTGGCCCCGGAGCACTGCGCCCCCAATACACTGGCCTACATGGGCAAGCCGCCCATCCAGACCTTCAACAAGTTCAAGGATAAGTTTTACGAGCTGAGCAAGAAGGCGGGCAAAAAGCAGTACCTCGTGCCCTACCTGATGTCCAGCCACCCGGGCAGCACCCTGAGCGATGCCGTCTATCTGGCCGAGTATCTCTACAAAAACCACATGCGCCCCGAGCAGGTGCAGGATTTCTATCCCACCCCCGGCACGGTGAGCACCTGCATGTTCTACACCGGCCTTGACCCCTACACCCTCAAGCCTGTGTTCGTGGAAAAGACCGCGGAGGGAAAAGCGCTCCAGCGCGCCCTGCTCCAGTATTACGAGCCCCGCAATGCCGAAAAGGTCATCAAGGCGCACCCGCAGTTTTTCGCTGAATACCGTGCGGGCATGTCTCCCGA
>OLSM01001559.1_pt1 | contig 16727 bp, 14 predicted proteins | sample 1672721 | NCBI WGS metagenome assembly OLSM01 (sample SAMEA3136717, study PRJEB25190) | human gut metagenome | reverse complement strand
GCCATGAGCAGCGACACCGCCGTGGAGATCAGCACCCCGGCCAGCACGACGAGGGTCTGGCCTTTGGGAGCCATGGCCAGCACCGAAATGATGCTGCCGGGCGAAGCCGGCGCCACCAGTCCGGCCCCGGCAAGCGAAAAGAACAGCAGCCCGGCGGCACTGCCCGCAACAGGGGCGAGGATCAGCGCCGGGCGCGCCAGGATATAGGGAAAATAGATTTCGTGGATACCGCCGAAGAACTGGATGATTACGGCGCCGGGTGCCGACTGGCGCATATTGCCGCGGCCGAAAAACCAGCAGGCCAGCAGTACGCCCAGCCCGGGCCCGGGATTCGTTTCCAGCAGGAACATGATCGACTGCCCGGTTTCGCGGGCCTGCTCGATGCCGATCGGCGAGAAGATGCCGTGGTTCAGGGCATTATTGAGGAACAGCACCTTGGACGGCTCGACCAGAAGCGACACGAGCGGCAGCAGTCCGTGGCGGATCACGACCTCCACGCCGTTGCTGACCAGCAGCGTCAGCCCCGTCACCGCACCGCCGATGACCCAATAGCCCAGTATGGCCAGCAGCATACCGAGGATGCCTATCGAGAAATTGCTCACGAGCATCTCGAAGCCCGCCTTTATGCGTCCCTGCGTAAGTTTGTCGAACCACCGGATCGTATACCCGCCCAGCGGGCCCATGACCATGACTCCGATGAACATCGGGATGTCGCTGCCGACGATGACGCCCATGGCGGCAATGGCCCCGATTACCCCGCCGCGTTCGCCGGCGACGTTGCGCCCGGCCGTATAGGCGATCAGCAACGGCAGCAGGTAGGTCAGCATCGGGTCGACCAGGCGTGCCATCTGGGTGTTGGGCCACCATCCCGAGGGGATGAAGAGCGCCGTGACGAATCCCCACGCGATGAACGCGCCGATATTGGGCATGACCATGCCGCTCAGGGCCCTGCCGAATTTCTGTATTTGTTGTCGCATAGCTTTCTTTCTTGTATATAATACAAGGAAAGCGCGCGAATCACCTATTCCGCAGGCAAAGAATCGCCCTGTTTTTTTCGGGCGGCGGCGGATTTCGCCGTTTTTTGTCGCGGGCGGGGCTTCCGGCCACGGCACCGAACCGGGGACACGACCGCTGCAGGGATGGAAATTGCCGTCCCGTCCCGACGGGAAACGGGATTTCGGGATCCCTTGCGAATTTCCGCAGGATGCCGGGGAGCTGTTTTTCATACCCCTCTTCCCCCGGCCGTGCGGTCGCCGACGGCGAAACGGTTGGAAGCCGTCCCGCCCTGACGACCCCTCCGGCGGATGGCGCCCGCCATACATGCGATTCCCTGCGAAGTGCCGCGCCGGAGGCTCCCGCCGACAAAAAACCGCCTCCCCCGATCCGAGAAGGCGGTTGCGTTATTGCACGGGCAGGTCACATCATCTCTTCGTGGGCGAACTGCACGGCACGGTTCAGGATCGCGATGAACGGCTGCGTGCGGCGGAACTCCGCGAGGGTTCGCTCCAGCAGGTCGTCCGAGAGCAGGAACTCCTCGGTGATCTTCTTGGCGATATAGAAATCCTTGAGCTTCAGCATCTCGGCATACTCGCTGTCGGCAGGGAATCCCGTAGGAACCCGCTTGAGCTTGTTCTCTTCGACGATGCCGAACCCCTTGGCCTTGCGGATGGCCGCCGCGATTTCCGCACCGTTGTCGAGGATCTCCTCGCGCACGCTGCGCAGCACGACCGGCTCGGGGCAGTACAACCCCGCCGAAAGCAGGTTGCTCCACACCAGGCTGTCGCAGCAGGGTTCGATGTGGAAATAGTAGCCTGCAAACCCCGACTTCTTGCCCTTGGGCGCGATATACGCACCTATATATGTTTTATAGGGCGACTTGTCGAGACTGAACCGCGTGTCGCGGGCGATGCGGTAGGTGCAGTCCTGCACCCTGAGGCCGCGCACCGTAGGGTCGAACTCGGCGATCCCGGCGATGAGCTGCTCCGTGAAAGCCGCGAAGCGTCCCTTCACGTGTGCCCATTCGGCGCGGTGGGCGTCGAACCATGCACGGTCGTTGTTGTCGTGCAGGCGGCGGAAAAAGTCGATGACCTCTTTCATCCTACCGGAATTTTACCACGCGAAAAGCGGATAGCCGGCCATCAGGGCGTTCACGTCCTTGCGTACGGCGGCGATATTGGCTTCGTTCTCGGGGTCGTGCAGCACCCGGTCGATCAGGCCGACGATGTAGTCCATCTTGTCCTCCTTCAGGCCGCGGGTGGTGATGGCCGGCGTCCCGAAGCGCAGCCCCGAGGTCTGGAACGGCGAGCGGCTGTCGAACGGCACCATGTTCTTGTTGGTGGTGATGTCGGCCGCCACGAGGCACTTCTCGGCCAGCTTGCCCGTCAGCTCGGGGAACTTCGTGCGCAGGTCGACCAGCATCAGGTGGTTGTCCGTGCCGCCCGAAACGATCTTGTAACCGCGTTTAACGAACGCTTCGGCCATCGCCCGGGCGTTCTTCTGCACCTGCGCCTGATACTCCTTGTATGAGGGCTCGAGCGCCTCGCCGAACGCCACGGCCTTGGCGGCGATGACGTGTTCCAGCGGCCCGCCCTGGATGCCGGGGAATACGGCCGAATTGAGGATTTGCGACATCATCTTCACGACACCCTTGGGCGTGGTGAGTCCCCAGGGGTTCTCGAAATCCTTGCCCATCAGGATAATACCGCCGCGCGGGCCGCGCAGGGTCTTGTGCGTCGTCGAGGTGACGATATGCGCGTATTTCACGGGGTTGTCCAGCAGCCCGGCGGCGATCAGGCCGGCCGTGTGCGCCATGTCCACGAGCAGCAACGCCCCCACCTTGTCGGCGATGGCGCGCATACGTTTGTAATCCCATTCACGCGAATAGGCCGAGGCGCCTCCGACGATCACCTTGGGCTTGCACTCCAGCGCCTTGCGCTCCATGGCGTCGTAGTCGATGACGCCCGTAGCCTCGTCGAGCTGGTAGCCCACGGCGTTGAAATACTTACCCGACATGTTGACCGGCGAACCGTGCGAAAGGTGGCCTCCGTGCGCCAGGTCGAGCCCCATGAAGGTATCGCCCGGCTGCATGCAGGCGAAGAATACCGCCATGTTGGCCTGTGCGCCCGAGTGGGGCTGCACGTTGGCGTATTCGGCGCCGTAGAGGCGGCAGATGCGTTCGATGGCGAGTGTCTCGACCTTGTCCACGACCTCGCAGCCGCCGTAATAGCGGGCCCCGGGATAGCCCTCGGCATATTTGTTGGTCAGCACGGAGCCCATGGCTTCCATGACCTGGTCGCTGACGAAATTCTCCGAGGCGATCAATTCGATGCCATGCATCTGACGGCTGCGCTCGGCGGCGATCAGATCGAAAATCTGGGTGTCTCTTTTCATATCGTTAAGGGTTTTACGAAATTCCGTTTACGGACGGTAAAGTTAGTAATATTTGGCGAAAATCCGGCGGCAGCGGGACGTTTCAAAATATTTTTCTTAACTTTGTTCGTCTTTTGGACGAAAAAAGGAAAAACAGAATATTTTACCGAAACTCTTAATACGTTGAAAGTTATGAAATTACTCGAAGGAAAAGTGGCTGTCGTAACGGGTGCAGCCCGCGGCATCGGCAAGGCCATCGCACTTGAATTCGCCAAGGAAGGCGCCGATGTGGCGTTCACCGACCTGGCGATCGACGAGAACGGCAAGGCCACCGAGGCCGAGATCGCAGCGCTGGGCGTCAAGGCCAAAGGCTATGCCTCGAATGCGGCGAATTTCGAAGAGACGCATGAGGTCATCGACCGGATCGTGAAGGACTTCGGCCGCATAGACATCCTGGTGAACAACGCCGGCATCACCAAGGACGGCCTGATGATGCGCATGTCCGAGGCGCAGTGGGACGCCGTGCTGACCGTAAACCTCAAGTCGGCGTTCAACTTCATCCATGCCGTGACGCCCATTATGGCCCGCCAGAAGAGCGGTTCGATCATCAACATGTCGTCGGTGGTGGGTGTCAGCGGCAACGCGGGCCAGTGTAACTATTCGGCCTCGAAGGCCGGCATGATCGGCCTGGCCAAGTCGATCGCCAAGGAGATGGGCCCGCGCGGCATCCGCGCCAACGCCATCGCCCCGGGCTTCATCATGACCGAGATGACCGACAAGCTGCCCGACGAGGTGAAGGAAGGCTGGTACAAGCAGATCCCGCTCCGCCGCGGCGGTACGCCCGAGGATGTGGCCAAGGTCGCGCTGTTCCTCGCGTCGGATCTCTCGTCGTATGTCAGCGGGCAGGTGATCCACTGCTGCGGCGCGATGAACTGCTAAAAGACGGTACAGACCATAGAAATACGAAAAACCGCGCCGCGAGACACCGGCCGAAAAGAAAAAGTGCCCGTCCGGACAAATCCGGCGGGCACTTTTCTTATATGCGTACCCTACCGGGAGTTCCGCACGCTTACGCTCCGTCGGCAGAAGCCTTTTCGCACTTCTTCGAGCCGGTCGCAGCGCTCCTGAAGCGGCTCTCATGCCCGCGGAACGGGCGCAGCCGACGCCCCGGAATACAAGTTGCATCTTTTTTGCTATATTTGCCGTATGAAACGTCTGACAACCACCCTGGCACTCCTCGCCGCCGCGCTGTATGCGACGGCGCAAGAGGCTACGCTCCCGACACCCGACGCCAAGGCGCTCGGCATGGGCGGCGTAGCCATGACGACCCTGTCGGGTTCACACGCCATCTATAATAACTCGGCGACGGCCATCTTTTCGCAGATGCCCTCGCAGGTCTCCTCGTCCTACTACGGGCAGGGCGAATTCGATTATTATGCCGTGACCGGGTTCTGCCGGTTCGACAACGTCAACCTGGCACAGATCGGCTGGCGGCAATACCTGCGCGAACGGGGCAACAACGACATGGCCGTCGACCTGGGCTATTCGCGCCGCCTGGGCGACAGGTGGGCCGTCGGCATCGTGGGGCGCTACATGCACCTCAAACGCCCCGACGACACGGCCGACGCACTGGCCGTCGACCTGAGCGCGGCATGGTCGATGCCGCTGGAGAACGTCGGCAGCTACTCCACGCTGCGCGTCGGGGGCAAGCTGGGCAACCTGGGCGGATACCTCGGGAAAACGGACTATACGCTGCCGATGGATCTCACGGCAGGCGTGGCGCTGGATACGTTCCTCTCCGATGCCCACGAAATAACCGTCGGGGCGGACTGGGGCTACTATTTCTCCCCGGCACGGGTGCGCGGGTTCCAGATGTCCGTAGGCGCCGAATACAACCTCATGCAGCTCATCCAGCTGCGGGCAGGCTACCACTATGGCGAACGGCGGAATTACTACCCCACCTACGGGTCGGTCGGCGCCGGCGTGCGGTTCCTGCACCTGCGCCTCGATTTCGCCTACCTGATCGCACGCAAGGAGACGCTGTTGCACAACACGTACAGCATCAGCTTCGGTCTCGATTTCTAAGGGATTTCCGGAACATGAAAACACCGGCCCGGGTACTTCCGGGCCGGTGTTTCGCATTCCGAGCCGCGGTGCCGGCAGGGTTTTCCGACAAATGACACCTGCACCCGTCCGCCCGGTATTCCGGCAGTCTATTTCCCGAGGTGCGCGAGGATTCCCTCACAGCCGTCTTCCAGCATGTCGAGCACCAGCTCGAAGCCCTCGGCCCCTTCGTAATAGGGATCGGGAACATGATCCCAGCCGGGGTGACGGCTGAAAAACTCCCGCATACGGAAGATCCTGGCGGCATCCGCACGCGACGGCGCCAGTCGGTGCACGTGCTCGTAGTTGCGGTCGTCCATCACCACGATCATGTCGAATTTCCCGAAGTCCTCCTCGCGGATCTGCCGGGCACGGTGCGTCAGTTCGTAACCGCGGCGCAACGCAGCCCGCCGCATGCGGGCATCGGGCAGTTCGCCCGTGTGCCCGGCATATGTCCCGGCCGAGTCGACCGCAACCTCCGCCCCGAGCCCGCGTTCGCGGACGATGTACCGCATGATTCCGTCGGCAGCCGGGGAGCGGCAAATATTCCCCAGACAAACGAAAAGTATCTTTGTTTCCATGGCCGCAAAGATAGTACAAGACGCGAGGAGTGCCAAATTTATTGGGTCATGCCGTGCCGCTGCCCGTCCAAAAGGCGGAGCCTGTGCCGGTAACCCGCGGTATAACAAGTCCGACACGTCATACATCCTAAATTTATTTAATTTTATGAACCGACACACGAACCACACCCCTTGCAGCGGGGCTCCCGAAGCCGCAATCATCGCATTGGAACGGCGGGCACCGGAGCGGTGGAACCAGGGCGACCCCGACGGGTTCCTCGAACTCACGTCCGGCGACGTAGTTTATTTCGACCCGGCTCTCGGACGCAAACTCATCGGCAAAAAGCCCTCGGAGAGTACTACGGCACGGTCAGGGGCAAAGTCAGGATCGACACGTACCGGATGATCGATCCCGTCGTGCGGTTGTCGCCGGACGCTACCGTCCTGGCATACGATTACGAGGTTCTCAGGGACGGGCAGGTGTTCAGGATGCACTACACGGAAGTTTACACGGCCGCAACGTCCGGTGGTTGGGAGATCGTACATACGCACTGGTCTTTCGCCCGGCAGGACGATTGAGGCGGTGCGGCGTTGCCGAATATTCGCCGTGCGGGGTTTGGAATGCAAATTGCACGGCACGGGGCATGGAAAAAAGAATCGATGAACGGATCGCACAATGCAGGCACATGGATTGGGCCGTGTTGTACATGCGCCTGTTCGCGGGAGGCATGATGTTCTTCCACAACATAGGCAAAATACAGGATTACAACGAGATCGTCAACTCGTACCCCTCTTTCGCATTCGCCGGCAGCCCGGCCGTATTCGTCATCGTTTCGCTGGTCGAAGTGGTGCTCGCCACCCTGATAATCATGGGTCTGTGGGTACGGGCATCGGCCATCGTCATGGCGGCGGGAATCCTCGGGGTGCTGCTCTGGGGCGCCCCGGGCTTCGGGACGCTGGCATTCACCTGGCTGGGGGTCTATGTGTTCCTGGCCATGTCCGGCGGGGGGCTCTATGCGTTCGACACGGCCCTTTTCCCTGCGAAACGAAAAAATTGAACGAAGAGAACAATATTAGATCGCCTGCCGGTCGGTATGTTGGCGGAAATATTGTAACTTTGTCCCGATTTGTTTTCATTTAAAACCAAAAAACAGAATATAATGAAGATGAAAGTAATCGCGATGCTGGCGGCCCTCTCGCTCACGGCATCCGCAGCTGCAGCACAGGAACTGCCGCGCAAAGTGAACAATGTCGAAGTGCTCGACCTCGACGGCAAACCTGCCAAGTTGCCGTACTGGGGCGAGAAGAACCTGATGATATTCTATGTAGACCCCGACCGCCACAAGCAGAACAACGACTTCACGGTCGAGCTGGAGGAGAACCACCGCGCACAGGGGGACAACATCTACGGCTTCGGGGTGATGAACCTCAAGGACGCACCGATGGTTCCCAACGGCATGGCCCGCAACATGGCCAAGAAGCGCACGGCCAAGAACGGCGCGCTGGTACTGGCCGACCAGGATCGCATCCTGAGCACGGCATGGGAGCTGGGCGACTGCAACAACCAGTTCGTGCTGATGATCGTATCGAAGGAAGGCGAGCTGGTATTCCTGCGCAAGGGCGTGCTCTCGGAGCAGGACAAGGCCGATTTCTACGAAACAATCGAGAAGTACAAATAGCCGGATGCTGCGCAGGATAGCCGTTGTATGCTTTGCCCTGGGTTTCGTTCTGCACGGACGGGCACAGGAGCAGGAGGTATACATCAACGGCAGCGATACGCTGCACTATACGTACACCCCGCTTCCGGGGCAGGAAGAGGAACCGCAGGCCGAAAAGCGCCCGCCGTTCCTGCGCCGCGTCGTAAAATATTTCGAAGGTTCGACCACCGACCGCACGTTCGAAAAGAAGATCGACTTCACTTTCGCAGGGGGCCCGAGCTACTCGAAGAATACGAGCCTCGGCATCGGGCTGCTGGCCGCGGGCCTCTACCGCATCGACCGCACGGACTCGGTGACGGCACCCTCGGACATCTCGATCTTCGCCAATGTCTCGATTTCGGGATTCTATGCTCTGGGGGTCACGGGCAACAACATCTTCGCCCGCAACAGCAAGCGCATCGACTACACGGTAATGTTCGCCTCGGCGCCCCGCGACATGTGGGGCATCGGCTACCACGACGGACGGTATAACGAAGAGGGGTCGTACAACGAGAAACGCTACCTGGTAAAGGGGCGCTACCTGCACCGCGTGCTGCCCAGCACCTATGTGGGCGGCATCCTGAGCTTCGAGCACACGCAGGGCAAGAAATTTGACGCCCGCAGCGAGGGCTACCTGCAGGAGTACGGGCAGAAAACGCACTACACTGCCACCGGCATCGGAGCCATCCTCGAGTACGACTCGCGTGACTTCATCCCCAACCCGTACCGGGGCATCTATGTCAGCCTGGAGGAGACTTTCTACGCCAAGGGGCTTGGCAACTGCGGCAAGTCGCTGTGGCGCACGACCTTCACGGCCGACTGGTACCGGCAGGTGTGGAAAGGGGGACTGATCGCCACCGACCTCTACGCGGAGTTCAACTCCGAAGGCACCCCGTGGCCGATGCTGGCCCGCATGGGCGGTTCGCAGCGCATGCGCGGTTACTACCAGGGGCGCTATACGGACAACGACATGATTACCTTCCAGGTAGAGTTGCGCCAGCGCATCTGGCGGCGTATCGGCTGCACGGTATGGGGCGGTGCCGGCAACGTATTCAACAGTCTCGACCGGTTCGACTGGTCGGAAACGCTTCCCAACTATGGCGTCGGCCTGCGATGGGAGCTAAAAAAACGGGTCAATGTGCGGCTCGATTACGGCTTCGGCAAGAAAACCAGCGGATTCCTGCTGAGCCTGAACGAAGCTTTTTAGGTTAGTAAAGATATGAATGCTGATCCGAACAAACATAACCGACAACGGACGGTCAAAACCCGCAGCCGTTTCACCACGCTGCTGACCGTCTATTTCTTTGTCGCGCTGATTATCCCCAACTGCGTGCTGGCCAATACCGAACCCTACTCCGTCTGGACGGTCGAGGCGCTGATACTGATGCCGTTGGGATTTTACATGATGTGGAGCGTGGCGCTGCGCCGTTCGGGCATAATGATCTGGCTGGCGTTCCCGTTCATTTTCCTGTGTGCGTTCCAGATCGTGCTGCTGTACCTCTTCGGCAACTCGATCATCGCCACGGACATGTTCACCAACCTGGTGACGACCAACCCAGGCGAGGCGGGCGAGCTGCTGAGCAACATCTACCCCTCCGTGATCCTGGTCTGCGTGATGTACCTGCCGCTGCTGTGGTTCGCCGCGCGCGAAATCGGGCACAAACGGCAGATATCGCGCACCACGCGCATGAACGTCGGACTGACCGGGGCGGTGCTCATGGCGCTGGGCATGCTGGCGCTGTGGCCGGCCTACCGCGTGAGCGAAGACCGGCACGTGCTGCGGGACGAGATCTTCCCGCTCAACGTGCTCTACAACGTACATCTTAGTGCCACGGAATTCCGCAAGGCCTACAATTTCGAGGAGACCTCGGAGGATTTCACCTACGGCGCGTCGCGCACGGCCCAGGCACCGGGGCGCGAGATATACGTCTACGTCATCGGCGAAGCCTCGCGTGCGATGAACTGGCAGCTGTACGGTTACGGCCGCGAGACGAATCCCCGCCTTTCGCAGGTCGATGACCTGGTCGTTTTCCGCGACATGCTCACGCAGAGCAACACCACGCACAAGAGCGTGCCGCTGATCCTCTCGTCCGTTGCGACCGACGAACATCCCGAACTCTACCGCCGCAAGGGGCTCCCGGCGCTGTTCAACGAGGCTGGTTTCGAGACCTGGTTCATCTCCAACCAGTCGCCGCAGGGCGCCATGATCGACAAACTCGCCCGCGACGCCGACCACCTGATCTATATCCGCTCGCCGCGCCACGACATGCAGCTGCTGGACGAGGTGCGCCGCGCCGTGGAAAGCAACAAGGCGCAGAAGATGCTCTTCATACTCCACTGCTACGGCTCGCACTTCAGTTACCACCAGCGTTACCCGCGCGAGTTTGCGCAGTTCCGCCCCGACGACGACGTGGCGATCTCGCGGGAACACGTGCAGACGCTCCGCAACGCCTACGACAATTCGATCCTCTACACGGATTTCTTCCTCTCGGAGACGATCCAGTACCTGCGCGGGCTGCGCGGGACTTCGTCGGCGCTGCTCTACTGCGCCGACCACGGCGAGGACATCCTCGATGACAGGCGCGAACGGTTCCTGCACGCTTCGCCCACGACGACGGCCTACCAGCTCTACGTCGCTTCGCTGGCGTGGTTCTCCGACGCTTACCGGCAGAATTTCCCCGACAAGGCCGCTGCCGCCGAGGCAAACGCCACGGCGCCCGCCACGACCCATGCGCTGTTCCACACCATGGCCGACATGGCTTCGATCCGGGGGAATTACATCGACACGGGCGTGTCGCTGGTCAACGCGGACTACGACCGCACCCGGCCGCGCCGTTACCTGAACGACCACAACGAGGCCGTACCGTTCCGCAAGACGGACCTCTCCGCAGAGGATATGAAGGTGTTCCGCAAATTCGGCATCGAGCCCTGACCTGCGCCGCGACCGTGCGGCTTGTCGCGGGAACGATCCGCATACGGCACGAAAACAACAAAGGCTGCCCCCAAGGACAGCCTTTGTTGCGTCTACGTAGTCAGCGATTATTTCGCAGCCTCTACGGAAATCTTGCGGAATTCCTTCATCAGCTTCGAAATCTCCAGTGCGGACTTGCGGGCACGGGTACCGGCAGCCTTGTTGCCTTTCTCCACCTGTGCTGCTGCATTTGCTGCGAATACTTCGTATTCGGCATTGATCTTTGCTACTAATTCTTTCATAACTTTTATATTAATTTGGGTTTGTTATCAACGCAAAGATATAAAAATTATCTAAACATCATCATTTGCAGCCAAAAAAATCAGCCTTTTTTAGCATAAAATCCCCTTTTTAACTAACTCTCACCCTGTTCACGGTACGTTTTTTGTCCCTGCAAGGGCGTAAAACATCCCGGTATGAACAGACTTTTCCTTATCACGGGGCTGCTCGCCGTACTCCTCGCGGGGTGCCGCAGGCACAAGCCCCAAACCGCCATGCCCCCGCTCAGGGTCGGCGTGGCCGAAGCCGTCACGGACAGCGTCCCCAACCGCATGGAGTTCATCGGTTACCTGGCGAGCAATTTCGACGCGGTGATCCAGCCGCGCGTGAACGGCTACCTGCTTACGAAGCAGTTCGCCAACGGCATGCCCGTGAAGCGCGGGCAACTGCTGTTCACGATCGACCCCGACCAGCTCTCGACCTCGATGCTCGCAGCCGAGGCCGCCCTGCAATCAGCCCGGGCACAGGCCGTCGAAGCCCGCAACAACTACGACCGCGCCGTGCCGCTGGCCAGGATCAACGCCATCAGCCAGTCGCAGTTGGACCAGTATACGGCCCAGTACAAAGCCGCCGAAGCCACCGTCCGCTCGGCCGAGCAGACCCTCAGCAGCGCCCGCATGAACGTCGGCTATACGGAGCTTCGCTCGCCCATCGACGGTATCATCTCCAACACCTCGGCACACGTGGGCGACTACGTGGGCCCGGGCACGCAGTTCGGCGTGCTGACGACCATTTCGAACATCGACACGCTGACCGTCGACGTGGCGATCCCTATGGCGCAATACCTGCGCGCGGCAGGGCCGCGCACCTCGATCTTCGACAACGCGGGGCTGCTCACCGACATCCGCCTGATGCTGGCCGACGGCACGGTATACCCCTACAAGGGGCTTTACGACTACACGCGCAAGGACGTGTCGAGCACGACCGGGACGCTCGTGCTGGTGGTGATGTTCCCCAACCCCGACCGTTCGCTCAAACCCGGGCAGTTCGCCCGTGTGGAGGCCAACGTCGGCCCGGTACGGCCGCGCGTGGTCGTTCCTCAGGCGTGCGTGAGCCAGGCGCAGGGCGTCAACTCGGTCTGGGTGGTGCGCCCCGACAGCACGGCCATGTACCGCCGGGTGATCCCGGGTGACACGTACGGGACGATGTGGTGCATCGACGAAGGGCTTATCGACGGGGAACTGGTGGTAACGGCCGGGCAGCAGAAACTGCACGACGGTATGAAGGTCATCCCCGAAAAAAAGTGACGCCATGGAGAAATTTTTCGTTTCGCGCCCGATCTTCGCCCTGTCGCTGGCCATCGTCATCGTGCTCGTGGGGCTGATTTCGATCCTGAACCTGCCGATCGAACAGTACCCCGACATCACGCCGCCCGTGGTCGAGGTCTCGGCCACGTACGACGGCGCCGATGCCGAGACGGTCAACAACGCCGTGGCGACACCCGTGGCGCAGAGCGTCATGGGCGTAAGCGACATGCTCTACCTGCAAACCACCAGCGCCAACGACGGTTCGATGGTCATGCAGGTGACCTTCGACATAGGCTCCGACCCCGCCCTGGACGCCATCTTCACCCAGAACAACGTCTCGTCGGCCACCGCACAGCTCCCGCTGACGGTCACCAAGCAGGGCGTCACCACGCGCAAGACCATGACCGGCTTCCTGCTGGTCTTCTCGCTGCACAGCGACGGACGCTACGACGCCGAGTTCCTCTCCAACTACGCCTACATCAACCTCCAGAACGAGCTGCTCAAGATCAACGGCGTGGGCAAGGTGTCGATCATGGGCGCCGGCGAGTACGCCATGCGCATATGGCTCAAGCCCGACGTGCTGAAATACTACGGCATCCCGGTCTCGGCCGTCACCGCGGCCATCGAGAACCAGGGAGGCATCTACCCCGCCGGGCAGTTCGGGGCCGAACCCGCGCCCGACGGCACCACCTATACTTATACGGTGACCATGCCGCCGCAGATCACCACCCCCGCGCAGTTCGGCGACATCGTGGTCGTCACGACTTCGGAAGGCCAGCAGATCCGGCTGTGCGATGTGGCCGAGGTTTCGCTCGGCAGCCAGAGCTACGGCGTGAGCTCGCTCTTCGAGGGCAAGCCCACGGCCATGATCGTCGTCTACCAGCAGCCCGGCAGCAACGCCGTGGAGGTGGGCAAGAAGGTCAGGGCGGCGATGGCACGGCTCGAAAAACGCATGCCCGACGGCATTGCGGCCACCACGATCGTCGACACCACGACCAGCATCGACGCCGGTATCCGGGACATATTCCACACGCTGGTGATCGCCCTCCTGCTGGTGATCTTCATCATCTACCTCTTCATCCAGGACTGGCGGGCGACCGTCATCCCGCTCGTGGCGATCCCCGTCTCGCTCATCGGCGCCTTCGCGCTCTTCCCGCTGCTGGGGTTCTCGGTCAACATCATCTCGCTGCTGGGACTGGTGCTGGCGATCGGCCTGGTGGTCGACGACGCCATCGTGGTCGTCGAGGCCGCGCAGGTCAACATCGCCGCCGGCATGCGGCCCCGCGCCGCGGCGCTCGAAGCCATGAAGAACGTCGCCTCGCCCATCGTCGCCACGACGGTCGTGCTGCTGGCCGTATTCGTCCCCGTGTCGTTCACGGGCGGCATCACAGGCCGGTTGTTCCAGCAGTTCTCCATCACGATCGCCGTCTCGGTGGTGATCTCGGCATTCAACGCCCTGACGCTCTCCCCGGCGCTGTGCGCCCTGCTGCTGCGCCGCCGCGAACCGCCGCAGAAAGGCTTTTTCGCCGCTTTCAATCGCTGGTTCTCCCGCAACATGGATCGCTATACGGCCTTTACGCCGACGCTTATCCGCCACGTGACGCGCACGGGCGTATTCATCGCCGTAGTACTCGCGGTCATCTTCGTCGTATGGCGCAAGCTGCCCGCCGGGTTCCTCCCCGAGGAAGACCAGGGCTACGTCATGGTGATGGTCTCCACGCCCGAAGCCTCGGCGCTGCCCGTCACGCAGGCCGCCATGGAGGAGGCCGACGCCGTGATCCGCACCCTGCCCGAAGTGGCTTCGACCTCGTTCGCCGCAGGTTTCAACATGATGGCGGGCATCGCCTCGACCGACAGCGGCATCATCTTCGTCTCGCTGGTCGACTTCGCCGACCGCAAACTCTCGGCCATGGAGATCGCACAGAAACTCACCGACGAGCTGTACGTCGCCGTGCCGGGAGCCGAGTGCTATGCCTTCATCCCGCCCTCGATCCCCGGGCTGGGCATCACCTCGGGCGTATCGGTCGAGGTGCAGGATCTCGAAGGGCGCGGCACGGCCTACCTGCTCGCCCAGGCCGGGCGGCTGATGGACTCGTTGCGCAAACAGCCTTCGATCGCCTCGGTGACCACGCAGTTCAACGCCGGGGTGCCCCAGCGCCGCCTGCGCATCGACAAGGAGCAGGCGCTGGCCGCAGGCGTCGACCTGGGCGTATTGTACGGCGAACTGACGACCCTGCTGGGCGGCGCCTACATCAACAACTTCTCGCGCTTCGGCAAGCTCTACCAGACCTATATCCAGGCGGCGCCCGAATACCGCCTCGACAAACGCTCGCTCGACAACTACTACGTCGCTTCGTCCTCGGGCGAGAGCGTGCCCGTATCGTCGTTCGTGGAGGTGGTCGACACGGTGGGCGTGGAATACGTCTCGCAGTTCAACCTCTACCGCTCGATCTCCCTCACGGTGACGCCCGCGGCACGCGCCTCGACCACGACCGTCATGCAGGAGATCACCCGTACGGCCGGCGAGGTGCTGCCCGACGACATCGGCACGGCGTGGAGCGGCACCTCCTACCAGGAAGCCAATGCCTCGAAGACGGGCGGGCTGGTCTACCTGCTGGCGCTGGTGTTCGTCTTCCTGGCCCTCGCGGCGCTCTACGAGTCGTGGGGACTGCCGCTGGCGATCCTGATGAGCGTCCCCGTCGCGGTGCTGGGCGCCGTGCTCTTCATCGGGGGATCGCACCTGCTGGACGCCTTCTTCGTCAACGACGTCTACATGCAGATTTCGCTGGTCATGCTCATCGGCCTGGCGGCCAAGAATGCCATCCTGGTTGTGGAATATGCCGACCGGCTGTTCAACGAAAAAGGCCTGTCGCTGATGGACGCCGCGATCGGCGCCGCCAAACTGCGCGTGCGGCCGATCATCATGACCGCCTTCGCGTTCATCCTCGGCGTCATGCCGCTGGTATTCGCCAGCGGGGTCTACGCCACGGCACGCAACATCATGGGCGTGGCACTGGTGGGCGGTATGCTGTTCGCCACGCTGCTGGGCATCTTCGTCTACCCGGCACTCTACTATTTCGTGGGGCGCATCGGGAATTTCGAACGCCGCCGCGAACGCAAAAAACAGGAGGAAAAACTATGAAAACCGGATACCTTACCCTAATCTTCGCACTCGCCTGCGCGGCCTGCACACCCCGTTTCTACCCGCCCAAGGTCGACGTGCCCGACGGCTACCTCTACGGCGAAGGCTTCCCGCGGGACACCGCGGCGCTCGCCTCCGACTGGTGGCGGCTGTTCGGGGACACGGTGCTCGACAACCTCGTGCAGCGGGCGCTGGAGAACAACCGCGACGTGGCCGTAGCGGCTTCGCGCGTGGAAGAGGCGCGGCAGAACCTCGGCGTCGTGCGGGCGCAGTTCCTGCCCCAGGTGGGCATAGGCGTCACGGCCGAGGGGGAATACACGCCGCAGACCAAGATCGTACAGACCTATGCCGTCGAACCGTCGCTCTCGTGGGAGATCGCCCTGTTCGGGCAGCTGCGTAACGCCAAACGGGCGGCCAGGGCGCAGATCGCCTCCTCGGAATGGGCGCTGCGGGGCGTGCGGCTGTCGCTGGCCGCGGAGGTCGCCACGACCTACTTCACGCTGCTCGAATACGAACGCGACCTGGCGATCGCCCGGCGCAGCTGCACCCTGCGGCGCGAATCGGCCGCACTGATCGACTCGATGTTCCGCTACGGCATGTCGGACGGCGTGGCGCTGGAGCAGGCACGCAGCCTGGTCTATACGGCCGAGGCGGACATCCCGCAATACGAGCGCGCCGTGAAGCAGACGCGGCTGTCGCTCGACATCCTGCTGGGCGAAACGCCGCAGGCGGCGGACAGCACGGGCTCGGGGCTGCGCCTGCTCGCAGACCGCCATCCCGCCGACATCCCCGTAGGGCTTCCGTCGGAACTGCTCAAGCGGCGCCCGGACATCATGGAGGCGCGTTACAATATGCTCCAGGCGGCCGCGAATGCCGGGGTCGCACGCGGGGCAAGATTCCCGTCCATCGCACTGACAGCCAAAGGAGGAATAGCCTCCAACTCGATCAAAGGTTTAACTGCGGCAAACCCTTGGGCGTGGGATGCGCTGGGCTCGCTCACGCAACCCCTGTTCGCCTTCGGCAAGCTGCGCCGCTCGGAGCTGGCGGCCATGGAACGTTATACGCAGGCGGCAAAGAGTTACGAGCAAACCGTGCTGACGGCATTCGCAGATGTCGAGAAGGCGCTGGTCGCCATCGCCACCTACCGCACCCAGGCGGAGCGTTCCTGCGAACTGGTCGTCTCGAACGACCGCATCGCCACCATGACGCAGGCGCTCTACCGCAGCGGGCTGTCGGACTACCTCGACGTAATTGACGCCCAGCGGAGCCTCTACCAGTCGCAGATGGAGCTGGTGAACATCGTGGCACAGCAGTACATCAACTACGTGAACCTCTGCAAGGCGCTGGGCGGCGGGTGGT
>OLSM01001554.1_pt1 | contig 16747 bp, 12 predicted proteins | sample 1672721 | NCBI WGS metagenome assembly OLSM01 (sample SAMEA3136717, study PRJEB25190) | human gut metagenome | reverse complement strand
TATTAATCTTCTGCCTCTGCTTTCTTTTAAAAATTTATCTTGTAATATTGCTTCTTTTCTTACTTCTCTCAAACCTGGGTCTTGCCCTAATTTGTATAATAGCTGTTTTCCCATTAATTCAAATGTTGCGATTGCGGCAAATGGATTTCCTGATAAACAAAGCAATGGTTTATTTTCATAAACTGCATATATAGCAGGTGTTCCTGGTTTCATATTTACTCTCCAGAAAATTTGTATAACTTGATGCATTATATCTTTTTTTCCTACAGAAACTCCACCTGTAGTAAACACCACATCTACATCATTCATTATATTTTTAATTTCATTTGCGATTAAATTTTCATCATCACCCATTACTTCAGCAAGAACTACATCACATCCTAACTCTTCTAATCTGGCTGCAATCATTCTTCTATTACTATCGTAAATTTTTCCTTCTGTTAGAGGTATTCCTCCACAAATAACTTCATCACCAGTGCTTATTAAAGCTACTTTTGTTTTTCTTAGTACTTTAACTTTTTCATATCCCATAGATGCTATTATTCCTATGTGAACATGGCTAAGTTTTTCTCCTATTTCAATTAATTTACTTCCTTTTTTAATATCTTCACCTTCAAAACAGTAATTTTGATGGTGTTTTACTTCTTCATAAATCTCTACTTTTTCCATTCCATAATCAGTAGATTCCTGTCTAATTACACAGTCACATCCTGTTGGTATTTTAGCCCCTGTCATTATTCTGACAGCCAAGAACGATGAAGGTGCCAAGACCAAAGCGATCACTCTGGGTGCGAACGCATATATAACCAAGCCATTCAGCAAAGAGTATCTGTTGGCACGGATCGATCAGTTGCTCGGCGAACGGAAACTGTTCCGCGAACGTATCCGCCAGCAAATGAAAAAACTAAATAAGAAGCCAATGGAAGATGAAAAACAGAGGGCTGTAATTTGAATTCTGCAGATATAAGTCCGAATTTTTGATAGCTTTTACGGCAGAGTTCACAGCAACGTTTACGACAAATTTACGACATTTCGAAGATTACTTATAACGAGATACAAAGATCTACGTGAAATTTTTGGCAAAATTGACCAAAAAAACTGCTTGCATAACCACATACAATGGGTTATAATAACCTATAGAATAGAATGAATTCTTCGGGGTCGAAAGGTAATCCAAAGTCTGGGAAGCCAGTAAACATAAGGGGTTCCGCGCTTGGAAAAGGTAATTTACGACAGATTTACGACAAATTATATTTGGATGAGTTTTGTTATGGCAAGCTACGGTTACACCGTAGCTTTTTTGGTATCTGTATTTTAGCTTTTAATGAGTGCACGCAAGGTGGTGCTACGAATACATAGCAATAATTTTAGAAGGGTTAGGCCATAAAAATAATGATTGAGTTAGTGCTAATTATTACAATATTTGGTGCAGGATTGAATAAACTATGATAATATAAAGCTAGTAGAAAGAAGGTGAAAGTATGGCTACCATTGAGCAAGTAAAGGCATTAATGAGAATGCATTTTGAAGATAACGATGAAAAGTTTAAGTCTATAGCGCTTCAGATAGCGGCTCATGAGGCGAAAATAGGCCATACTGCAAGTGCGCGTGAAATTAAAGAGATCGTTCAGAATCCCAAATATAAAGCTCAGAAAAAACTTGTTAAGTTTAATACAAAATACGACATGTTAGAACAGAGAATCGCTGAATATAGCTTTCATGATTTGGTTTTGTCAGAGGAATTAGAGATCAAGGTGCAGCGAATCATTACAGAATATCGCAAGAGAGAGCTTCTAAGGAAGAATGGTTTGAAGAATCGTAGTAAGATTTTAATAGTAGGTGAACCAGGAACCGGGAAAACCATGACAGCCTCAGTGTTAGCTGACGAATTGGGCTTGCCGCTATATGTTATCCAAATAGATAAGCTGGTAACAAAATATATGGGTGAAACTAGCGTTAAATTAAGGCAGGTATTTGATTGCATACAGGAAATACAAGGGATATACCTTTTTGATGAATTTGATGCTATAGGTTCTGACCGTTCCTTGGATAATGATGTTGGGGAGATGCGAAGAATTTTAAACTCATTTTTGCAGTATCTGGAAAATGATGATTCATATAGTATTATTCTTGCTGCAACCAACAATCCCAAATTATTAGATAAGGCATTGTTTAGAAGGTTTGATGATGTACTTGAATACAAGCTGCCGGATTTAGGCCAAATACAATGTATATTGGAAAACCATTTGGATGGCTTGGCACTAAATGAGGTTTTTGATAATCAGGTTTATGAAAGTGCAAAAGGATTGAACCATGCAGATATCGTAAGAGCCTGTGAAGAGGCAATTAAATATTCACTAATCAATGACGAAAATATAAGCAAGGCAATGATTTTATCATATATACAGGATAGGAAAGGCCTTTATAGATTCAAGGAGGCATAATATACTAAATGGGTAGAAATTTAAAGAATATTTATATTAATGAGGCAGGGGAAGGTTTAAAATATAGACCTGTCACTGGAGGCAGTGGAAAAACGAATTATCCTCCAAGAAGCAATAGAATTCAGCATGGAAAATGGATCGAAAGCCAATTTGATCTTGCATGGAAAGAAGCGGAGAAGTCATGCAAGGACAAATTGGCTGTTTCTGCATCTGCAAGAGAAGGTGTTTACTTGCAGGTTAAGGGAAAAGCTGGCTATGATTTATTGACTAGAAGTTTAGAAAATACAAGTCAAGGAATCAGGTTGGCAAATATACAAACTGATAGTGATAATGTTATATCGGCAACTATCTTTATTCCTAATAAAAAGCACGATTTTTTTATAAAGAAAATTGAAAAATATGTTGGAAAAGAGTCGGGCACAGATGTTATCGGTACAGTGGAGAGCATACAAGCAGCTATGTTAGAAGCTTTCTGGATTGGTAATAAAGAAGCAATTCCGCAAGAGGATAAAAATATATGGTGTGAAGTGTGGCTGCGCTATGAATTAAAGGAAGATGTATCAAAAGTTAAGAACGAGTTTTTTAGCCTGTGCAAAAGTTTGGACATAAAGACGAAAACACAGCATATATTGTTTCCAGAAAGAATCGTAGTAGGAGTTAATGCAAATGGAAGACAATTGACCGAGTTATTGGGATATAGTTCAAGAATTGCGGAATATAGAAAAATGTCTGTACTTACATCCTTTTTTATTGAGATGAAGGGCGCAGATCAAAGGGCATGGAGTGATGATTTAGCAAAAAGAATTAGCACAAAAAATATGACTGATACCTCGGTATGTCTGTTAGATACAGGCGTTAACAATGGGCATCCTTTATTAGAAAAATTATTAAAAGATACTGATAGACAGACAATAGATTTGTCAAAAGGTCCTGAAGATAAAGATGGACATGGTACGAATATGGCTGGGATAGCCGCATTTTTTACGTTAGAAGACAAACTGGAATCAATGAATGTATTTGAGGCTTATCATTTTTTGGAATCCGTTAAAATGATGGATAGACCAGACGATAATCCAGAAGAATTATATGGAGAATTGACAGCAGAGGCAATTAGCTTAGCAGAAATAGAAAACCCCGATACAAATCGTGTGATATGTATGGCGATAACAGCAAATACAAATATTGATAAGGATGGCAGACCTTCCTCTTGGTCAGGGGCATTAGATGCTATTATTTCAGAAGCGGAAGAGGAAGCGGTGGAAAAGGCTAAAAAGCTGATGCTTGTTTCGGCTGGAAATACAACTCTTGAGGAGTTAAAAGAGACGGGAAACTATAAGGATGCTGTAGAAAATCATTCTGTCGAAGATCCTGGACAAGCTTGGAATGCTATTACCGTAGGGGCTTATACGGAATTAGACCAGATAGATAATCCATTATATAAGGGATTCGAACCATTAGCGGAATGTGGTGATATTTCCCCGTATACTTCGTCGTCTTTAACCTGGAACCATAAAAAATGGCCGATTAAGCCGGAAATACTTTTTGAAGGTGGCAATGTTGCATATAGTAAAACTGATGATTTTTATACAGAGGCAGAGGATCTTTCTCTGCTTACGACAAGTAATCAGCATTTAATGAGAAGGCCATTTGATATTATTTCAATGACTAGTTCTGCGGTAGCACAAGCATCTTGGATGGCAGCTGAGATTTGGAGCAAATATCCAGATTTATGGCCTGAAACTGTACGTGCTTTAATGATACATTCTGCTGATTGGACTAAAGAAATGAAAAGAAGTATCAGTAGCAGTGCTAAGTTTTCGAAAAATGATTATAGAAGGTTACTTAGAATTTGCGGCTATGGGGTTCCCAATATAGATAAAGCAATGTGGAGCGCGGAAAATAGTGTTAATTTGATTGTGGAAGATGAATTACAGCCATTTGTTAAAAAGGAAAGTGGCAGTGTAACTTGCAATGAAATGCACATACATACTTTACCGTGGCCGAAAGAACTGCTTTTAGATTGTGAAAATGCAAATGTGAAAATGCGAGTCACTTTATCATATTATATAGAGCCGGGACCTGGTGAGATTGGATGGAAAGATAAGTATAGATATCCTTCTTGTGGTTTATCCTTTGATGTTAATAACCCAATTGAAGACAGAGAAAATTTCATAAAACGTATTAGTAAAGAAATGCGTGAAGATGAAAACGAAAAAGGTGAAGTGAAAAATGATAGTTCACGTTGGACATTAGGGGTAAATAATCGAAATGTCGGTTCGATACATTCTGATATTTGGGAAGGGACAGCCAGTCAATTATCGGAAAGCAATTTGATAATTGTTTATCCTAAAAGCGGATGGTGGAAATCAAGGACGAACTTGAAAAAATATAATTCATTCATTAGATACTCATTAATAGTATCGATAGAAGCACCAGAAATTGATGTGGATTTGTATACGGCTATCCAGACAGAAATAAAGAATAAAACATTAACAAAAACCACGATTACGGCATTATAATAAGAGTTATAGTTCAAAAATGGGTTATTGAAAATAATACTCGTTAACGACAACGTTATCGCGGTTATATAGAAAAAATAGGGTAGTCAATTTAAGCCGTTTGTTCTTAAAAATAGAACAAGCGGCTTTTTTGCGTTCTGTACATAGCCGTCCTTTTGGACGGTTTAAATTATGGAGGGAGGAGAATTTATGGATTAAATACAGTCTACGTTTTTAGGGTTAACCAGCCGAAAAAAGTCTGCTATTCCCGGAGCATTTACACGTCTCCGCACAGGCCAATTGAATACAGGGAGGTAAAAGTATCATGCCCGATGGCAAAATAATTGCGATAGCGAATCAAAAAGGAGGTACAGGAAAAACATGTACAACAGTAAATTTAGGAATTGGGCTAGCCAATCAGGGAAAGAAGGTATTGGTGGTAGATACCGATCCGCAAGGGGATTTAACCACATCGCTTGGAGTTAAAGATATTGATGACCTGCCCATAACATTATCAACAATTATGGAAAAGATCATAGAAGACATTCCGATAAAACCGCAGGAAGGAATCCTTCATCATGAGGAGGGAATAGATTTAATACCTGCTAATATTGAATTATCTGCAATGGAAATGTCTCTGGTAACGGCGATGAGCAGGGAATATGTTCTTAGAAACTACTTGCAGCAGGTAAAGCAGAATTATGACTATATCCTTTTGGATTGTATGCCGAGCCTTGGTATGATTACCATAAATGCATTATCAGCAGCGGATTCAGTTATAATTCCGGTTCAGGCGCATTATCTTCCGGCGAAAGGGATGACACAGTTGATCAAGACTATTGGAAAAGTAAAAAGACAGCTGAATCCTCAGTTAAAAATGGAGGGAATCTTAATTACATTAGTAGAAGGAAGGACAAACCTTGCAAAATCTGTTTCCACAACATTGCGCGAACAATATGGCTCCGCTGTTAAAGTGTTCAAGACAGAAATTCCGAAAGGAATTGCAGCTGCGGAGACATCTGCAGAAGGAAAGAGTATTTACGCATGTGACAAAGATAGCTCTGTGGCAAAGGCATATGAAGCGTTCACGAAGGAGGTGCTAAAAGATGGCGAAAAGCAAAGGCATCAGTCTGAACCTTCCCTCAGTCGATGAACTGTTTACAACACAGGAAAATCGGGAAGAGCAGAGCCTTGAAAAGGTAATGAACATTTCTGTTGATTTAATTGATGACTTCCCAAACCATCCATTTAAAGTATTGGATGATTCAGAGATGATTGATTTAAGTACCAGCATAAAGGAATATGGTGTGCTTGTTCCAGCTTTAGTCAGGCCCAAAGAGGATGGACGTTATGAGATGGTTGCCGGACATCGGCGAAAGCATGGGAGCATTTTGGCTGAAAAGAAAGAAATTCCATGCATTGTCCGAAGCTTGACAGATGATGAAGCCATTCTGATTATGGTGGATAGTAATCTCCAAAGGGAACACATATTGCCGTCAGAAAAGGCTTTTGCTTATAAAATGAAATTAGATGCTATGAAGCGACAGGGGAAAAGAACCGATTTAACTTCGTCGCCAATGGAGAATAAGTTACAGGGGCAGATATCTGCTAATGTTATTGGGGATGAGTTCGGAGAGAAGAAAGATACAGTTTATCGCTACATTCGCCTTACTAAACTTCTACCAGAGATCCTAGACATGGTAGATAACAATAAAATAGCCTTCCGTCCAGCAGTAGAAATTTCCTACCTTACTAAGCCGGAGCAGGAATCTCTTCTGGATTCCATGAGATGTGAAGACTGCACGCCATCATTAGCACAAGCCATCAAAATGAAGTCATTTTCAAAGGAGGGAAAATTACAAGCGGAGGTGATTGCATCCATTCTGCAGGAGGAAAAACCAAATCAAGTGGAGCAGTTCAAGATTCCACAGAATCGTATCAGTAAATATTTTCCGAAAGGGACGCCGAAAAAGAAAATGGAGGATACGATAATATCTGCATTGGAGCTGTACCAAAAAAGGCAGCGAAACAAAGATATGGAAAGATAAAGTTACAAGTTGGTAAGGACAAAGTAGCATAAAAGTACGGCGGTACACCAAGGGGAAAGTGGGACAGTCCATTAATCGGAAAAAAATTTCTTGTTCCCCCTCTCCATACCTCACCCCTTCTGATTACCAGCAGTTACCAGCCGAAAAAGAAATTATAGGAATGTGGCTAGCCACAAAAAAATTGAAGAATTCGTCCCACAATCAGGTCTCTGCTACGGCGGAGCTTTTTTTATGTCTGTATTTATTATGGCAGACGGGATAACTAGGAGGAAAAAAGATGAAACAGAAAAGAAAAATATGGAGCAGGCTGTTGGCAGTAGTTCTGGCACTGACATTGAGTATTGCATCGTCACTTAGTTCTGCGACTGTCTATGCAGATGAGAAAACAGAGGATATAGTGTCACAGACGCAAGAAGATCAACAAGAAACAGAGAAGCCGCAGAGCGTGACTGCAGTTGATATCACGAAAGATATTTCAGATAAGGAATTCTCAATACAGACATCCGTTGAGGGGATATCCTATAATCCGGGAAGAGAGAGAGTATCATTGCTGTCTGCAAAAGACAATAATGGTGAGTCAACGGACGCACAGATGCCAGGAACCTATATTGTTACGTATCTGGTGGTTCCGAAGGATCAGAGTGACAGTTATACAATTCAGAGAAATGTGATATTGACGGATACCGAAGGATTGGCGCATACGCAGGAGAATGGGCCAAATAAGAGTAGATCCAATACTGAGGCGGATAATGCGGATGGGCAGCCTGCATCAACAGAAACACCAGAACTGAAAATAAAGGCTGCAGGGGAATCTATTACAGATGAAGAACAGAAAGAAATACAGAGAGAGCTTCAAACAGGAGAGACCTTATTATTTTCTACTGTGAACTCCATCAATTTGCAAGGAGACGTCTACCTGGAAGTTGGGGATGTAATCTATTATCCTGAAAACATCGGATACTATTCCACGAATTGGTTTTACGTGAACGGAAAACTGGCATACTGTATTGAATCACAGAAACCGACTCCGCCGACAGGTGATTATGTAGGAGAAGTACTGGATTCAAATAAAGATCTACAAAAAGTATTGTATTACGGCTATGGCGGTGCCGGTGATATCACGGGAACCTATATGCCGGATTTCAGTGATGAACAGAAATATGTCTTTACACACATTGCAGCAAGCTATGCTTATGCAGGAACAGAAGGTTTTGCAGGCTGTCCATATGAGAATCTTGTTGCGGCAGGCGTCATCGGCTATATTGATAGACTGTTGGGGATGGAGGAACCTCCCAAAGGGGAACTGTCCTTCTCGGCCAACAGTGTGACGGCTGTCAAAAGCGGGGAGAAGCAGAGAACGCCGGACATCGTTCTGAACGGAGATTACAGAAATCATATTACAATGAATCTGCCAACCGGGATAACAGGTGTAAATACAACAGAGAATAAAAGTGTTACAGCAGGAAAATTTACGGTCAAAGGTGGAGACACCTTTTATCTCGAGGCTGCGGTTTCCCAGTCAGGCAAATATTCAACAGGGGATTTATATGGCTCAATTGGAGAAACCTGGCGGACACTGGTTGTCTCCACGGGTGACGTCGATCAGGCGGTGGGGGTATTTGAATCCGAGTCGGCGCTTCCCGTCAGCCTGACAGTTAACTGGATCAGTATGGCCCGAATTGCTTTAGTGAAGAAGGACGCAGATACAAAGAATCCATTAGCAGGTGCAGTATATGGTATTTACAGGGACAAAGCATGCACGAACCTGCTTATGGAGATGCAGGCCACAGACAGTAATGGGAAATGCGTAAGCGGATATTTTGATGCGGGTATCAAAACAGTATATGTAAAAGAGATTACAGCAGCGCCTAATTACCTAAAAGATGAATCCACTCATACCGTAAATATAGAGGCAGGAAAAACCGTTACTGTACAGGCAGTAGACAAGGCTGTAAAAGGCCGTATTATCCTAAAAAAAGTGGATGCTGAGACAGGCAGCTTTGAGGCACAGGGAGATGCCAGTTTGGAAGGGGCTGTTTTCGGGCTCTATGCAAAAGAAGACATCGTGCATCCGGATGGAAGGACGGGAGTCCTGTATCCTAAGGGAACTCTGATATCTAAAAAAACGGTGGGAAGTGAAGGGAGCATTACTTTTGAGGATTTATATTTAGGGCAGATGAATGTAAAAGAAATTATATCTCCGGAATCTTATCTGCTGCAGCCGAAAGAGTATGATGCAACACTTAGCTATGGCGGACAGGAAGTAGAGATTGTGACCAAAAGCCTAATCGTGGAGGAACAAGTAAAAAAACAGGCATTCTCTTTGATTAAAATAAGCGAAGACGGGGAACAGACGGAAACGGAATTAGTAGAAGGTGCCGGATTTAAAGTCTATCTGGTAAACAGCCTTACCAAGGTAAAGAATGGCACATTGAAGCCAAAGAATGGCTCCTATTACACTGCAGAGGATTTTGTAGATTATGATTTCAGCAAGGAGACTACAGCCCATACGTATAAGAACAAGAAGCCAGTACCAGTGCCTGAATTATTTACAGACAATAAAGGGTATCTGGTAAGCCCTGAACTTGCATATGGAACGTATGTTGTGGAAGAGAGTACGGTTCCAGAAAATTTAAACAAGGTGAATCCGTTTATAGTAAATATAACAGAAGACAGCCGGGAGCCCATGACATGGCGTATATTTGATGATAGGCCATACCAATTCTTTCTTAAAATAATAAAACGAGATGCCCAGACCGGAAATGTTGTTCTCGGGAAAGAGGCTTCGTACAAGATATATGACTGTAAAGCCAGGAAATATGTGGAGCAGACAGTTAACTATCCTAAAAAGCAAAGGATCAGTGTATTTACCACCACAGAAGACGGATATCTAGTCACACCGGAAAAATTACAGCCAGGAACTTATAGGATTGAAGAAGTAAAGGCACCGGTGAATTTTGTCCGGGCCGGAAGTGAAATGGAACTGTTTTTAGGGGATGAGAAGATATCACTTTTAGATGTCAAGATGGAGGGAATCTATAAAAAACAGGAGCAGAAACCGATTACCATTACAGTCGAGGCTGGCAATGTTTCCGAGGTCGATCCGGAGAGCGGGATACCAATTGTTACAATAGAACAAAGGAATAATGAGCAGGTAGGCAGTCTGACCATTGTAAAGACTGGGGAGCAGCTTCAATCCATCACGGGAGAGTCTGTGTTGGATAAAGCAAAAGGCATTTGGAACAAAGTGAAAGAAGCAGTTATTGGCGAAGATTGGTCAGATGCTGTATTCCATGAGTTTAAATATGAAGAGGGAGGTATCGCGGGAACGGTTTTTGAGGTCAGGGCAAAAGAGGATATTGTTAGCCCAGATGGGGCCAAAGACAATGAAGGAAATCCAGTCATCCGCTACCACAAAGATGATGTGGCAGCAATGTTGACGACAGATAATACGGGTAAGGCCACCGTTAATAACCTGCCTCTGGGCTCCTATTATGTGAAGGAGGTAGAAGCTGGGGCACATTTTGTTTTAAACACAGAGATAAAAGAATTTGTACTGACCAGTGAGGACGATACTGCAGCGGTTGTCTATGAAGAACTGGAATGTATGAATGAGAGGCAAAAGATAGAAATCAGCGTAAAGAAGAAAGATAAGGTGGATGGGAAGGCTCTCCAGGGGGCGGTTTTTGGTTTGTATACAAAAGAGAATATCCTGTCAGCCAATGGCACGCTGCTTCTGGAAAAAGACACGCTGATTGAGCAGAAAAGTACAGATGAGAATGGGAAACTGACATTCTCAAGTGACCTGATTCATGGCTCCTATTATGTGAAAGAGCTAAGATCTTTACCCGGGTACTTGCAATCCGAAGAAATCTGGGAGGTTGTGGTGCCTTATGAAGACCAGAGTCAGGCGATTCTTACCGTTGAAAAGGAGTTTGAAAATCAGCCTACAGAAACCCAAATCACAAAAACTGATTTGACTACCGGAAAAGAAGTAGAAGGAGCCAGATTACAGGTGAAAACTCAAGACGGCAAAGTCGTGGAAGAGTGGATCAGTGGGAAAGAAGCACATGTCATATATGGTCTGCCGGAAGGAACTTATATCCTGCATGAGGAACTTGCGCCATTTAAGGAAGGCTATGTTACCGCAAATGACGTAGAGTTTGATGTGAAGGCAGATGGCAGCGTGGTCAAAGTAGAAATGAAAGATGATATTTCAAAAACAGAAATTATCAAGACTGATATTACAACAGGAAAAGAATTGAAAGGCGCAAAACTTCAGATTCTGACAACGGAAGAAATAATTCTTGAAGAATGGATTACGGACGGCTCTCCGCACAGAGTCGATCAGCTTCCGGTAGGAGTCGATTTAATTTTGCGGGAAATTACAGCACCGGATCATTATGAGAAAGCAGAAGATGTTACATTTAAATTGGAAGATACGGCTGAGGTACAAAAGGTAGAAATGAAGGACAAGGCGATCGAAAAGAAACCGGTTATACCCCAAGGGCCTAAAACGGGAGACAAGACAGAAGCAGCGCTGAGCCTAATGGTATTATGTATTGCAACAGCGTTCGTAGCAGCCGGAATAGCTTATAAGAAGAGGAGGCGGCGTATAAATGGCAAAAAACACAAAGGCATTCAGGACACTGAGTAGGGTGTTAGATGCGGGATATGACACGGAGAAAGCCATTCTTTCTCTGAGTATGGAAGATATGCTCAGACTGCCGGGGATAACAGTAACTGAGCTTGCTGTCATTAATGAGTTACAAAAACATGTGAAATCAAATAAGGTAATCACATTCTTAGGCGGGAGACATCCGCGGGAAACGACTCCTAAGAATGATTTAAATCAACAGGTAGATTCAGAACAGGTGGAGTCGCAAAAGGAACAGAATACGAAGCAAACCTTGGATTCCAGCTGTGGAGGGGAGAAGAGGGCGCATGAAGGAAATTATTATCCATGATTTCAGTGAACTGAGAGAAATGGTGGAAGCTATGGAAGAGAGCCAGATACTGTGCATCATTATTCAGGAGGCAGAAGATGAATGAATTAGAGGTAGTGAATATCCGGCTTGTAAGAGAGCCTTCCCTGTACTGTGACAAACTGATCCGCAAACCCGAAGATGCGGTGGAAGTAGTAGGAAAGGAAATCAGCCAGTATGACAGGGAAGTGTTCTGTGTCCTGAACCTAAAGGCGAACGGGCAGATTATTAATATGAATATTGTATGCATGGGGACACTGGATCAGGCAATTGTGAGCCCGAGGGAGGTGTTTAAAAGCAGCATCTTATCGAATGCCCGTTCCATTATACTGATGCATAATCATCCCAGTGGAAGCCTGAATCCATCAAATGAAGATAAGCGTATAACGAGAAGGCTATGGGAGTGTGGAAGGTTATTGGGTATTGATATAGCAGATCACATCATCATAGCCGGAACCAGTGGGGAAATGTTTAGCTTTAAGGAAAGGGGATACCTACAGGAAATGGAATCCTCAGAAGTGGCTGAAGCGGAGCTTATACCATTCCACAGAAGAAAAGAGCGTGAGGAACGTTGAACTTACCCCTGTACCGATGTCCGGTACAGGGGGTACATATGCCCGGGCATTTGCATCATTGCGGTGCAGGTGTTAATCATCTATAGTAACTTTTGTAAAGAAGGGAGGCGAAGAGCCATGAATATGTTTCTTTTTAATTACTACAGAAAAATAAGAGGAGGTCAGGTAATGCGTGACTTTAACCATCTGAATCTGTCGCTTTGGCAGAATGCTTTTTTTGATGAAGTGGATGAGCGGGCCAGGGAAGCAGCAAAAAAACATTGCTCTGATTATACAAGGCTTGTGAAAGAGGCAGAGGAATTTCTGGATACTTATCCTTTTATCGCCATATTGGATGGGCATGACAGCATAACGGAAGGACGTACTTTTTCCAGGGAAGAATTGGAGGCACTGTCTGATTATCTATATGCGGAAGATAATCAGGAGTATGTGGAACGGATGGAGCTTTATCTTCTCGGGGTGCGTGATGCTATAGCACTTCTTTCCTTCCTAAAAATATGATGATGGACGATACAAAAACACAATTACATATCAGGAAATTCTTTACATAGCTGGTTGGTGAACTAAATTGCCGACCGGCTATTTTTATTGGAGAGGAGGTGAAAACAATGCCATATATTGCACCCGAAGTCGTGCAGGAGGTGAAGAAAATGGATCTGCTGACCTATTTGAAAAACTATGAGCCGCATGAACTTGTCCGTTTTTCTGGCAACACATATACCACAAGAACCCATGATTCGCTGAAGATTTCAAATGGTAAATGGATGTGGTGGAGCAGGGGGATTGGCGGCAGGTCTGCCCTGGATTATCTCATTAAGGTGGAGGGTTATTCTTTTATGGAAGCGGTAGAAATTATTGCTGGGCAGGCGGCGATTACTCCGCCGGTTTATGTTCCGCAGAAAGAAGAACAACGAAAGAAAAAGCTATTGCTCCCCGAGCTTAGTCAGTACCCTGAGCAGGTCATACAGTATCTGTTGAACAGGGGGATTGACAGGGAGATTATAGATTTCTGCATCAACACAGGCAGGATATGTGAGACCCGGCAGTATCATAATGCCGTGTTTATTGGGAAAGATTCTGCTGGAATACCCCGCTATGCGGCCCTCCGTGGGATTGATTCTGATTTTATTGGAGATGCAAATGGAAGTGATAAGAGGTATTCATTTGCAGTTCCTGCAGAAGAAAAAGCATTAACAGTGCATCTTTTTGAGTCGCCTATCGACCTGCTTTCCTATGCGACGATGCAGAAGCTGGAGGGGAACAATTGGAGAGCTGAACACCTGTTATCACTTGCAGGAGTGTACAAGCCTGCAAAAGAAATTGAAATGAGCAAGATGCCGGCAGCACTTAGCCAGTTCCTACAGGAACACACGGAAATTGATACAGTTGTGTTCCATTTAGATAACGATTTTGCAGGCAGGCGTGCAGTTCAGGCAATACAGGCAGTACTTCCGAAGCAGTATAGGACAAAAGACAGGCCCCCGGTAAAAGGGAAGGATTGCAACGACTGTCTGTGCATCAGCCGGGGGCTGGAAGTAACAAGAACAAGAGAAAAGAAACGGATGGGAGGGAGGGGGAGATGAGTCAGCGTAAAAAAAGTGTGATATGAGATAGACCAGGTGGGGAAAATACATTGTCTTAACCAGCACTGAATTTGGCTTGCCTCCGGCAGCCGAATTCGTTGGTTGGGGAGCTTCCCCAATCCCCTGTTTAATGCCGGAAGGAGAAAAAAATGAACATGGTACTAATGTTAGGACTTGGATTTATATTGGGTAGTTTCTGCGGAGTTATTGCAATTTGTTTGGTGCAGATTGGAAGGATAAATCAATATGAAGGGAGATTGTCAGATGAAAACAGAGATTAGCAGGAAAGTGGATAAGCGAAGAAGGATAAGCAGGTTGTCAGCCTATCAGAACCAGATGAAAAAGCGTTCCGTGAAGAAGGGAGTGATACGATCATGATGACGTTTCAGGAATTTGCACAGCGAGTGGAGGCGGATCTGCCACAGCACTTACCAGAAGAGTTGGATGGCAGTGAGGTGAGCCTGATGAACACAGAAAAGAACAACGGGCAGATCCGGACCGGAGTCTCTATCAAGCCGCAGGGAGTTAACGTATCTCCCACGGTTTATCTTGAGGAATGCTACAAATCCTATCTTCAAGGAGAGGACATGGTTCAGATATTAACCCGGCTGGGAGAGACCGTCAGAGATTCTATGCCGGCTGAGGAATTGTTACAGAAGTTTCAGATGAACAGATATGAGTATGTCAAAGATTTTATCACGTGCAGCATTATTAACAAAAAAGCAAATTCGTCTCTGCTTAAGAAGGTGCCTCATAAGAATATAGAAGATTTATCTATCATCTACCAGGTAGAGCATGACATACCCGGTGGAGAGATGCATGCTAAGATAACGAACCAAATGCTGGAGCAGTGGAATATTAGTGAAGGTGAACTCTATGGAACTGCACTGGAAAATATGCAGCGCATAAAACCACCGGTCTTTAAGCGGATGGGAGATATCATTATTAACATGATTGGAGAAGAAGCTGAAGAACAGGGGCTTAATTTATTTGTTGATGAAGAAGCATTTAGGAATCTGCCGGAAGATCAGATGTATGTCCTTACCAATGGCAGCAAGTCATTTGGTGCAAGCTCCATACTGTATCCGGACGTGCTGCAAAAAATAGGGGAATGCCTTCAGGATGATTTTCATATCCTTCCATCTTCGATTCACGAACTTATAATTGTCCCCAAAAGTCGTAGCCTGGAAGCCAGGGAACTTGGGGAGATGGTACGGGAAATCAATGCAACACAGGTGGAGCCGGAGGAGGTACTTTCTGATCGTGCCTATGAATATAATCGTGAGGCAAGGAAGCTGTCTCAGCTAAGGGATTCAATACCAAAGGAAAAGGAGAGGGACAGATGAGAAAACGAAATGTTTCATTGATGTTCCGAATGACGGAGACAGAGGCGATGGAGCTTGATCGGAAGGTTAAACAGTCGGGGCTCTCCAGAGAGGCGTTTATACGTGCCGTCCTGAACGGTTATATACTGCATGAAAAACCGGATAAAGAATTCTATGATGTCATGCGCCAGATGAATATAATAGGAATTCATCTCCATCAGATTTCCACAAAGGCAAATGTGCTGGGTCTCATTGACGCTCCCTATTACAAAAAAGAAGCAGACAGGTGGACAAGGTTCCAACTGGAAATAAAACAGAAGTTTTTGCTGCCGGACAAGGTGTGATTAAAATTGGCTACGACAAAGATATGGGATGTCAGGGGCAGGATGGATCATGTAATTGATTATGTAAATAATGCTGAGAAAACAGAAAATGTGAAGTTTTCGCGGCAGGATCTGCAGGGGCTGCGGGATGTCATGGATTATATGCTGCAGGATTATAAGACGGAACAGCAGTATTATGTAACGGGGCTGAACTGCCATCCCCAAACAGCAAGGCAGGAAATGATGGTTACGAAGAAACAGTACCAGAAGGAAGGGGGCATTATTGCATACCACGGATATCAGAGTTTTATGCCAGGAGAAGTCACCCCACAGCAGGCCCATGAAATTGGGGTGAAGCTGGCAGAGGAATTGTGGGGGGCCAGGTTCGAGGTGATCGTGGCAACCCATTTGGATAAGGCCCATATTCATAACCATTTTGTACTGAATTCGGTTTCATTTGCAGATGGGCGCCGCTATTATGATAACAATGCATCCTATGACCTTATGAGGAAAACATCCGACCGGCTTTGCCGAGAATACCGGTTGTCCGTAATTGAGAATCCGCAGACAGGAAGGCGGCCGAGTTATGATGCATATCTGGCAAGTCAGGAGGGGAAACCGACCTGGAGAGATTATATTTTAGCAGACATTGAGAAAAATATAGCCAGATCCGCTACGATTTCTCAATTTTTTCATAATATGGGGGTGCAGGGATACGAGATAAAAATGAACCGTAAGTATTTTACACTCCGCCCATTGGGAAAGGAGCGTTTTGTACGGATTGACAGGAAGAATCCGGAGTACTCCCTTGAAAATATCCAGAAGAGGATATTGGAAGAAAATAATAAACCTTCGAAACGCTTAACAGGAAATATTAGAGCAAAAGGAGGCGGAGGGGATAAATATTGGAAGATTCCGGTGAAGGGAAAGAAAAGTGAAACACGTAAAATTGGCGGGTTTCGCGGG
>OLSM01001545.1_pt1 | contig 16814 bp, 17 predicted proteins | sample 1672721 | NCBI WGS metagenome assembly OLSM01 (sample SAMEA3136717, study PRJEB25190) | human gut metagenome | reverse complement strand
CAGGTGCTAGTGTTCGCAAGGACGTGGGGGTTCAAGTCCCCCCATCCGCACCAAGAATTGTGCTGAAATCTTTGGGTTTCAGCTCTTTTTCTATACTTTTTAGAGTATTTAGTTTTGTGATGTAATTTGTGAAAAACTGCTGTCTAATACCGGCGTCTAATACTTTGCACGACCTGTGTTTTCGCACTAAATTCTTTGCGGTAGCATTAGCATTGTATTAGACAAGTTTCAGCGCCTTTCCCATCGCGGCAGCGGTTTCCTTTTTCGCCTCCTCGTCAGTGTGCGTGTAAATGTTCAGCGTAGTCATTGCATCAGCGTGACCGAGAAATTCCTGAATCTGTTTAATGTTCACTCCCTGTGCCAGAAGCAGACTTCCTGTGGTATGACGCAAGTCGTGGAAACGGATTTCCGGCAGGTCATACTTCACCAGCAGCTTCTTGAAATTGCGGGAAACATAACCAGGCAGGATAATGCGTCCATCCGGCCAAACACACACGAAGTCGGAGTCGTGATACTTGTCCCCGTATTCGCGCTTATTTGCCTCCTGCTGCGCTTTCAAGCACTTGAAGTATCCAATCACATCGTCCATTACGCTGAGCATACGGTGGCTCGTAAACGACTTAGTGTGCTCGTCAATGAGCAGCGTACGCATTTGAGTAACCGTATTGGAAATCATAATCGTGTGGTTCTTGAAATTGATGTCCCTCCAACGCAGGCCCAGTGCTTCACTACGCCGCATACCAAACAGCAGGCCCAGCATAATAACCGGTTCCAGCACTTCACCATGGATAACTTCCAGCAGCTTGTTGGCCTGCTCGACCGTGTACGCCTGTCCCTTAAACCGGTCTGGGCGCTTCCGCCGCGGTATACGAGCACGGTCACAGGGATTGACTGAAATCGTTCCCTTGTCCAGCTCCCTTTCGAGAGTGCCACGAATAATGATATTGTGCTTTTTAATCGTTTCTACGGACAATCCCTCCTTCAATTTTGCCTTGTAATAGTCTTCAATATCATCTATCGTTATTTCCGTAACCAGCTTGTTTTTCTTCTCGAAAAACGGTATAATGTGTGTATTGAGATTCAAAGTGTACAATTCGTAGGTGTTCGTGCGGATTTCATACTTCTTATATTCAACCCAAGCTATCAATGCCTCAACAAATTTGAGTTTTGTGACAAGAAACGAAGTCGATTTCGCATTTTGCGCTTCTAATTCGGTCAAAATACGGTGCAGTGCTGCATTTGCTTTCGTCTGGTTACGACCTTTCTCCGAGATTCCTGTTGGAATCCACTTTTGATGAAGTTTTCCGTTTTCGTCCTTTTGGTAAACTACGACGTAATACTTACCGTGCTTTTTCTGTAAGCTTCCTTTCATCGAGCATCACCTCCCTTGCGGAGTGATAAAGATGCAAATTTGTTCATATAAAGTCATTTCCGTATGGAAAAGGGTTCGTGATTTATAATTCTGAGGTGCTATATTTCGTGCGTTGTTTTCAATTAAAATTCCATACTTGTAGAGTGTATTGAGGGATTTTGCCCTCGGATATATATAGTATGGTCGAAAGCCACCTTAAGAAGTGATTAGATAGAAACAGGAGCGCTGTTGCGCTCCTGTTTTCTTATGCCCTCACGCCTTAGAACGGTCTATATTCGTTCAGATTGCCCTCGAGATACATTCCCTTGAGCGTGTAATGCAGACGAAACAGCGCATCAATAAAGGCATCAGGGTGTGGATGACTGACCTTGTCTGCCATCTCGTCAATATCCTGCATCGGGCTAAGACACGGCGGGAAATTGCCGTCCAAGAGCGCGTGCAGGCAACACTCGGTATCACGATGGAGCGGCAGAGCGAGCTTTTGAAAATCCTGAACAGAAACGTGCTCAAACAGTTCTTTCAGCATGACAATCATGTGGTTCAAATCCTCCATCTTGTTTTCGCCGAGGATAATGTCCGGTGTCATGAAGAACAGCTTACCATCAAAGCAGTTCGCAAGGAACAGAACGCAGTTTGGAGCGCCATTGGGCCAAGGATACTGAAAAAACATGAACCAATCGAAAATGCGCTTTTCCTTTTCGGTCATCTGGCTTTCGAAATCCAGCAGATTGAACTCCAGTTCGTCCAAAGTCGTGCAATAATCCAGGTGGAAACGGTCCCCCAGTTCCCATGCAAGCTGCTGCACCCGAAGTACCAAATCTCCGGTGACGGCGAACCGTTCTGGCTCACCAAGGTTTTTCACTTCCTCGCGGAAGCGCATAACAGTTGTTTCTAATTCGGACTGTGGAACATCCAGCATATTTTCGAACAGGGACTGTACCGTTTCAATAGCAAAATCATTCATAATCGTAACCTCCAAGACCGTTAAAACAGTTTTCCGTCAGCGTAAATTTTCATCAGCAGATGGTGCAATCTGAACAATTCCTGCACCAAATCATTGTGCCGTCCGCGATAAAGGACTGCCATTTCGAGTTCATCAATGTGGGAAAGCGGGTCAAGTTCGCGCGATACACGACCGGTCAAAAGTGCATAAAGGTAACCCTCAATATTGCAGTGCATGGGTACGGCAATCTTCTGGAAGTCGGCAATCGTTAACGTGTGAAACAGGTGCATAAGCATCACGATGCCCTTGTTGACCTCTTCCGGCGTGTGGCGAGTAACAACTACATTCGGTGTGAGGAAGAACAGTTCATCCTTGAAGCAGTCAATCAGAAGCAAACGCGCTTCCGGCGCTCCATCACGCCACGGGTACATCAGAAAGTCGTAAATCTGAAAGGTGCGGCGGTCGCTCTCGTTCATACGTTCAACCATCGTTGCCAGCTGGCAGTCACGGTCTGCCTTGTTGAAATACTCGATGCGCAGGTCGTTGGTGATGCGCTCGATTTCACAGCAGATGTCGTTTTCAAGTACGTCGGTCAGCTCTTTCAGCTCGGACTTGCTGAGTTCCATCGCATGGTTACGGAAGTGCTGAACGGTATCGTTCAAATAAACGGTGTCTCGGTCTGGATTTTACGAAAAGCATCCTGAAAAGTTGTAATGTTGTTCATAGAAAAACCTCCTCAATCAGCAAAAACAGCGAACTGGCGATAGAATTTCTCGTCAGCAGACAACTCAGCGATGATGTACGACAGAACTTCGTCTGCCTCACCACCGATGCCCTTGCTCCACTCGCGATAATCGTTCGAGCGCTGGTTGACAGCATAAGCGAAAACCTTGGTCGGCGCGACACCGGATGCCAGATCGTGCAGCGCGGCGTAGACCAGATGCACGAACCCAGACAGGCGCGGCATGGTTTCCAGCGTTTCGCGGAACAGCGGGTGGTTGGGGGGAACGATAACCACACGCAAACCGTTGCGGCTTACCAACTCGAACTCGGCTTTCGGGTCGATGCAGAGCAGCAGCACTGTGCCAATCGCTCCGTTGCCGAAATCCTTCTGCGTTTCAAGAATGCACGCTGTAAGCGGCTTCAAACGCCTCGGCAGGCGGTACGGGTAGACGATAACAGTCACCTGCTCTCCGGTCGTGGTTTTGCCAATTCCACCAACTAAATGCTGCGAATTCATAAAGAATCCTCCTTTGAAATTGTATTTGAAAACAAAACAGCGTGTAGGTGTGCCTACACGCTGTCTAACAATTTCGACTGGAGGAAAATCCGAGTTCGCTTGCAATATTGCCGAAAAAAAGGTATACTAATTCTGCGGTGCGGAGTTTTCCGTTGTGTAGGTGCTGTAGCCACCTGTGCAGGTACAAGAGAGCGCCAACTCTTTTGTACTGCCGCGTTATTTTATTTTCTGTAAACATTATAGCTATATGTATACATATATTCAAGCGCAATATTTCACAAAATCAAATCGAATAATTTGTACATTTTTATATGTATACACATATGCAAGAATTACAGCAATTATAGTATAATGAAAACACTTTCTCAAAGGAGAATAGCTATGGGGCTTACCGATGCACAAATTCGAGCAGCGAAAAAATATCAAAATAAGTTTGATGATATAAAGTTACGTGTTCCCAAAGGAGAGCGCGAAATGCTGCAAAAACACGCACAATCCAGAGGTGAATCGTTGAACGCTTTCCTTTATCGAGCTGCAAAAGAAACTGTTGCACGCGATAATACAGAAGAAAAAGAGCAATAAAATTAGGCGCAATGTTTTTTGAAATTTTCAAAGCTTATTGATTTTTCCAACGATTGTAGCAGCTACAATCATTGACAACAGAAAATTCCCATGTCATCCAGTTCTGATTTTAGCAATCTTTTATCAATTTTATTTTATATACTTATACGAAATTTATCATCTTCTCTTATATAATTTGACGACATTTTCTACACCTCAAAAATTACGAAAAACCGCATTTTTGCAACCAAACCCCGTATGTGATTTCGACCCTTGATTTTATGATTTCGGGAAAACCGTAATGATTACGGGGTCTGGACTGAAAAAATCGTATATTTTTCGATTTTGCGTCTTTTTCTCGTTTTTTGATGCAATGATTTTGATGTTTCTTATACGGTTTTTGTTCGATTTTTTCTGGTTACGGTTTTTTTCGCCTGTTTTCTGGCTGCAACTTTTTCGTTCTTTTCACTTTTACTGTAAATAATTTCATATTATACGCTAACAGCACCGAAATCTCCGGATTTTCGGTGCTGTTGTGTTTTTGACGACTATCAGTTCTCACATAATCTTTATTGTAGACAGTTATTGATGAAAAGGAGGCTTTGGTTGTTTCAAGTAATTGTTTCCGGCGGTTACGAAAACCGCACGATATGCACCTTGAAACAGCGTCCATGGTTGTGTTTTCGATGAAAAACGCAATCACAATCAAAGTTGGGACGTGTGCAATCGAAACGGAATTGGTGAACACCGGCGGCTCGGATGAGCGCACGGCATGACAAATATTTACTGTCGTTCACCAATCTACTGCTGCAATTATAGGTCGTAAATAACACATCGAACGCGAATGGCTTAAAGGTTATATTGCACGAAAAAGTGCAATATAACCGATTAAGCAGGTGCTCAATCGGTTTTTTCAAATATCACCAGAGCATCACTGGCTTTTCCACGGCAATGATTGTAGCCTCTCACGAATTTTTTCTTCATATAGATGTAGGGTTGTTCGAAAATTGATTTATTTCCCAACTAATTCGCCCACATAGGTTTATCATCTTTCCCACTGATTCAAATATCAGCGAACAAAAAAGATGTCTCTCGGGCGAGAGTTGAACGTCATGGCGGGTTGAAATTCCCGGTGCGGAGGCACAAAAATCATGGGATAACTATACCCATTTGCAAAGCAATTTTTGTATAGGAGGATTTTATGGGCAACAGGAATAACAACGGAAGCCTTTTTCATCAGCTTATCAACGCGCCGGAATTGATGGAGCGACAGGATTTATCTCAGCCGGTATCATTTCAAACGCGAGAGAATTATTGCAACTGGTGTCACAAGGCAGCTGCTGTTTTCAAGAGCTACGGTATCCAGAATTTAAGTGAAATCGGCAAGGACGAAATCCAGCGCTACGAGAACCAACTCGAAGCCGAGGGCAAATCCGCTTCAACAATTCACAATTATCTGGTGCCAATCTGCAAGGCCACAGGTATCGCAATCAAAGACATTCGTAAGCCAATTCGTGCTTCGAGTGAATTTAAGCGCAGCGCTGGCAAAGGCCGTGGTTACGGTGGTAAACCGGCGGAGTTGAACAAATATCTCGGTCTGCGCGAAGGCGATCTGAAACGGCTGCGCGGCGATTCGCTTATATACAAAAACGGGCATTGCTATGTCATTGTCGATAAGGGCAAGGGTGGCAAATATCAAGAACAGCGTGTCTGCGACAAAGATGTTGCAGATGTGCAGAAGTTTTTCGACGGCTCACATCGCAAGCTGTTTATCGCTGGGGATTTTGGCCGCAACTTCGACTATCATGGCCAGCGTCGGGAGTACGCAATGAATATTTGTGCGTACTACACCGAGCAGGCCAAGGACCCAAAATTTCGCAAGGAGCTTTACAAAGAGATTGCGACGCAGTGGCATCAGCTCAACAAGAAGCATCGCGGGCACCTCGAGCCATTGAGTTTCTTCGACCAGCCATATGTCCTGCGTGGCAAGAACAAGGATTTAGCCATCAAGCAGGGGCGGCCGTGGATTCTCGACCGGCTGGCCTTGCGGGCCACGAGCGTTCTCCACCTCGCACATTGGCGAGATAATGTTACGGTGCAAAGCTATTTGGCGCGACGGTAATTGTTTTTCAGACCAGTTTACAGAAAAGGGTACACATAATTCTATACGCAGATTCTGTTACACATTGCTAATATAGAAACTATCCGTTATGCCTAAGCGAAAGGTATCCCTGTATAGTATTCGCGCACTACTTCTAGAAAATTTTCACACTATATAGTAGCGTTGGAAAAGTGAAGAAATCATAGAAACGGCAGCAGAAAGGTATGGAATGCGGCTTTCAACATTTAACTATCGAGCAGAAATTCACCCAAGCGCTAAATCAGCGTAAACAATACGCTTTTCCCAAAGGTGCGCTTGAAGGTCCTGCTTGTATAGATTAGCAGTATTTAGCGCATCGGCAATTTGAAATAAATACACGAACCACATCTATGATAAAGCTCCAACGCTAATCAGTGCAAATTCGAGCATTTTCTGAGTCTCCCCTTATAATTTACACACTTCTATGATATAATATTCAAGTCGAATTCTGAAACTATCTTTTTTAGATTTAAGCAAGTAAGATCCCAATGAAGGCGAATTACAAATTATGGTATTCACAGATGCAGATATATAAAAGAAGAACTTATTTGCTACAACTATCATCAGTTGGATCTTACGCAACTGTCCAAGGGAGAAACCGTGAACGTAGAAAATTCTATCTTGATGAAACTCTTCAAAGCATTGAACTGCATATCAGAGATAGCATGAACCTTATTCTGGAGGAGGAAAACGGTAATGAGCAGTAGTGTCACTATTATAGAGCATGCTAGTCCACATACGATTAAGAAGTTTGAATTAATCGAAAAGTATGTAGAGGCGTGGGCACATAAATTACTTCAAAATCCCTACTGCTCTGGACTTGTCTTTATTGACTGTATGTCTAACAGCGGAGAATATATTGATGATGACGGAAAGCAGGTGTTCGGTACACCAGTCCGTGTTGCCAAGTACCTTCGGAATGTTGCAGGGCAGTATCCGTATAAACAGATCGACCTGTTTTTTAGCGATCTGTATGCCGCTAGAACAGACCATTTAAAAAACTTAATGCCGAATGAAAGCCACAATTTTCATGTTCACATTACGACTGAAGATGGAAATGAACTGGCTGAGCGTTTAGGCCAAGCAATGTCTAGCAAGAAGCACTACCTCCTTGTTTACGATCCGTACGAGGCCACCATTAACTGGAATGCAATCACACCGTTCATCAATAACTGGAGTGAGGTTATCCTTAATCACATGGTTTCAGATTCTATGAGAGCCGTAAAGATGGTTAAAAAAGATAAGGCTCGAAATAAATACGAGCAGACATATTTGACAGATTTGGAAAACCTTATACCTTACGGAAGTGATAAAAAGGCATACGAGAAACGCATAGAGGACATCATTAAAGCCCTACATCATAATAACAGCTACCAGTACTATATTGCTGCTTTTCCATTCTTTAACGAGAAAAATGCAATTGTTTACAATCTGATTCATTGCACGAGCAACATTAAAGGATTCAGATTGTATAAACAGTCTGCGTGGCAGACTTTTGGTGGTAAATCGTCAACGAAGAATACGCATGGCTTAGAAAATCAATTGATGCTGGACTTTGAGAATATAAGCAGCCCCAAGACCCCTACCGATGAATTTTGTTTTTATGTAAAAGACATCGCCGAATACCTCCAAAAGTCTTTCAACGGAAAAACAAATATCCCGCTAAATGATGTATGGGCACTTCTCGACAGTCATCCGGTTTTTCCTTATGATGGATTTAGACCTCAGATAAAGAACGAGTTGAAACAAAACCACGGTGCCAGCGTAAGTCGAAGCACCATAAGTTTTGCTGATAGGAGCTGACCCAGTGAAAAAAGTAAAAGGTTACATCGAAAGAAAAACCATGCTCTACAAAACCAGTGTAGAGTATGGCGACTATACGATGAATCATATTCAAGGCTGCGCCCATGGCTGCAAATATCCCTGTTATGCTTTCATGATGAAGAAGCGTTTCGGGCAAATAAAATCCTATGAGGATTGGTTGGAGCCCTATTTAGTATCAAATACGCTTGAGTTGCTGGACAAGGAAATCCCTCGGTTAAAGAAGAAAATCAAATCTGTCCAGCTGTGTTTTTCAACAGACCCGTTTATGTACCAGTATCCTGAAATACAGAATATGAGTTTGGCATCGATCAAGAAGCTCAACAACTCAGGGATAAAGTGTTCTGTTCTTACAAAGGGGATTTTGCCAATTGAACTCGCAGAGCTCTCAAAGGACAACGAGTATGGTATCACCTTAATTACTACAAATGAAGAGTTTAGAAAATATATGGAGCCCGGCGCTGCATCTTTACAAGATCGGCTCAACGCATTAAGAGCTCTACATGATGCCGGATGCATTACATGGGTAAGCATTGAGCCTTTTCCTACTCCAAACATTGCCAAGCAAGATTTGTTGTCATTGCTGGAAGCAGTGAGCTTTGTTGACCGGATTATATTCGGCCGGATGAACTACAGCACCGAGGTTACTGCTTATACACAACATAAGCAGTTCTTCAACGACAGAGCTAAAGATGTAATAGCATTCTGTAATAAACATTATATCGATTACCACATCAAGAATGGAACGATAACTGAATAAATATGTACACAAAAGAACCTACCGTGTATTTGTAAGCTGCGAGAAATAACTAAACAAAAAACAATGCAATAAAGCGGTCCCTACACCTGTGGAGGAAAGTGTACATCGATCGCCAGATCGAGCGCGTAGGCAAAGCGGTCCCTACACTCGTGGAGGAAAGCTATAATATGCTGAGGTTTAGAAACCCCGGAACGCAGTATTTAACACAGATTTAAGTAATAAAGCAACTTCTACAATATACCACATGATCAAACAATAGCAGTTCTCTTTTGCGGTAAGTATTTAAAAAGCCATTAAATTGCAAATATAGTCAAAGAGTTTTCTCTTTGTAGCAATATCACAAACAGAATTGAGTAAAATCAATAAAACATTGAATAAACGCAATCTGCGTGGTATAATAAGAAAAACAAGTTGGAGGAGAGGTTATGGGAATAAGTTATAGACCATTGTGGATACAATTAGCGGATAAAGGGTTGCAGAAAACAGATGTTATTAAAAGAGCAAATTTGACCACAAATGTAATGGCAAGTATGGGAAAAAATCAAACTATTTCCTTTAAAAATTTAGAAAAAATATGTACTGCACTTGACTGTTCTCCCAATGATGTTTTCGAATTTGTAAACGAAGAGAGCGAGGGTTAAAATGAAACCCATAATCAAATATAGAGGTGGAAAATCGAAAGAAATCCCCCAAATATTGCCATATATACCTCAATTCACAGGTAGATATATAGAGCCTTTCTTCGGTGGCGGAGCATTGTTTTTTTACCTTGAACCGCATAACGCAATTATAAATGATATAAATTCTAATTTAATTACTTTCTATAAGGATGTAAAATGCAACTATCCTCAAATTAAAGAAGAATTGTCAGAAATAGAAACGATTTATAAAAAGAATAGGTCTGCTTTTGATAAAATTAAGGCATTGAAGCCTAATGATAGAGTAGATGATGCCAACGAGGAATTATATTACAAGATTAGAGATATGTACAACGGATTATCTGATAGATCGTTTTCCTTTGGCACAATATATTATTTCATCAACAAAACCGCCTATTCTGGAATGATACGATATAATTCAAATGGACATTTTAATGTCCCATATGGCAGATATAAAAATTTCAATACTTCGCTTTTAACAGAAGCACATCATAATTTATTAGAAAACACTGAAATATTTAATCGAAGTTATGAAGATATATTTGCAATTGCTGAAGAAAATGATTTTATCTTTTTAGACCCGCCATATGATTGCGTTTTTAGTGATTATGGCAACAAAAATATGAAAGATGGGTTCGGAGAGGAAAGACACAGAAAGTTAGCGGAAGATTTTAGGAATCTTAACTGTAAGGCTTTAATGGTTATCGGTAAAACACAATTAACTGAAGAACTTTATGGTGATTTGGTTGTTGCAGAGTATGAAAAATCTTATGCTGTAAATATAAGAAATCGCTTCAAATCAGAATCACAACACATTTTGGTTGCAAATTATGGGAGAAAATAATGGCAAGTTTGAATAATAGCAGAATGTTGTTCTTCACAACATCTCCGAGAACACCATTCAAAATGATACCTGAAATTGAATTGCTAGGCAACAATTTCAGTGGACAGAAATGGAGCAAGTACACACAAGTAAATTTTATTGAATTATTATCGCAAGAAGGTTTTTTTAACGGAAAAGGTTCAAAAAATAATTTGGATTTTAGTGCAAGAGATAGAATAAATCGTGCTCCAAAAGCGTTAGGATTTGTAAGTCTTAATCCAACAATTGAATTGACTGAGGTTGGAAAACTGTTTGTAACATCAAAACGAAAAGAAGAAATCCTGCTTAGGCAGTTGCTTAAATTTCAGTTTCCGTCTCCGTTTCATACTCAACCAACACAGGGAAATACGGACTTTTGGATTAAGCCATATTTAGAAATTCTTAGATTGATACATCACTTTGGAACATTGAGTTTTGATGAAGTAATGTTATTCGGTTTGCAAATGACTTCATATAAGATGTTCGATGACATAGTGAAAAAAGTTGAGGATTTTCGTATTGAAAAGATAAAATATCAGGGCAGATATAAGCAATTAAAGGCGAATATCCAAGAAGATATAATTCTGCAATTATTTGATGAAGAAATAAATAGTGGACAAATAAAGACACGAGAATCTAACGAAAAGTCAATAAAAAAGTTTGTTTCAACCAAATCCAGTAATATGCGGGATTATACTGATGCCTGTTTCCGCTATTTGCGTTCAACTGGAGTTGTTAATGTATCTCAAAGAGGTCGCTCTCTTTCGATTGTAGCCGAAAAAATGCCAGATGTTGAATTTATTCTGGCCACGGTTGACAGAAATCCTATTTTCATTAATGACGAAGAAAAGTATACGGAAATATTATATAATTCGGCGCTTCCAGCCTTGTATACTGATAATGAAGAAGTACTAATACAGAAATTAGCAGAATATACAAGTATACCGAGTTCGCAAATTCATAAGTTGTCTTTCAACGAAAAAAAGAGCGTTTATTCGAAGCTGTTGAAGATAAAAAACAAAGTATTTTGAATCAACAAATTGTTAATATCAAGAATTATAAACACTTTGATGATATTATGAATACATTTGATGATATAGAGAAAAAGAATGTTTTGGATATACCATTGATGTTAGAATGGAATACTTGGAGAGCAATGACAATGCTTGATGGTGGTTCTATAAAGGCTAATTTGAAATTTGATGATAATGGTGTGCCTATGTCAACAGCACAAGGAAATATGGCTGATATATTCTGCGATTACGAGGAATATGGATTGACGGTAGAAGTCACTACTGCCAGCGGACAAAAACAATATGAAATGGAATCGGAGCCTGTTTCTCGTCATTTAGCCAAATATAAAAAAGAAACAGGAAAAGATGCATATTGTTTATTCATAGCACCTAAAATCAACGCGGCTTGCATTGCACACTTCTTTATGTTACATAAAATGAATATCGCATTTTATGGTGGCAAATCAGTAATAGTTCCTGTTGATATAAATACATTCAAGAAAATGCTGACAGACTCATACAAAGCTACTTATCAGCCAAATCCAGCGCAAGTGAAATCGCTATTCGATTATTCATTGGAAGTTGCTGAAAAAGCTGATAATGAAGTAGAGTGGTATACAAAGATAACAGAAAAAGCACTAAATTGGCTTAGTGCATAATAATTTGGCAAAAGACGAGTGAAAAATCTCGTCTTTTTGTTCCCTAAAACGGAAATGGTTCATATTGTCAAGGTAATTCAGATAGCGTATAATTAAGTTCGCAAAAGCAAACAGAAAATAGACAAGCCATCAGGGCTCCTGTAAAATGATAGTTGTCGAAAAAATCATGATGTAAAGGAGAGACCCTAATGGCTCACAAAAAGAATACCACAAATCTGACAGAATTGCTACTGCAATGTGTGACGCAGCCAGATCCGATGTTGAGTATGCTGGACCAACAATGTGATCGAGCGGCTGAACCGGGAGATCCGCCGCAGTCCCCGCGTGGTGGAGACATTCCCCGATGACAACTCCGCCCTGATGCTGGTCTGCGCCCGACTTCGCCACATGGCAGGCACCCAGTGGGGCAACAAGAAATACATGAACATGGAGTACTTGGAGGCGGCTCTGTACGATGCCTCTATTGCCGGCTGACTTCACTCAGCCGGAGCCTGCAAACAAATTTGCGCATAAATCTTAACGGGACCGTAGCGTAAGTAATGATTGTCATAGTTGTCTAATATGTGTCTAATAGATTGTATTTTCGAGCAAAATTTTCCTTTGTCAAGCAGCTTTTCTACCAGAATATACCGATTTTCTATTAGATTTTTCTCGAATTTTTTAGTATTGTAAATTTTGATTTTATGGCAAATTAGCAGCTATTCAGCACAAAAATCAAGTTTTCGACTCGTATTATTCATTTTACAGCTGGTTATATGCACAAAAATCGTATCTTCAGGTGCTAGTGTTCGCAAGGACGTGGGGGTTCAAGTCCCCCCATCCGCACCAAGTTAAAGAGCTTCAAACTTATGTTTGAAGCTCTTTTTCTGTACTTTTTACGGTGTTTAGTTTTGTGATGTAATTCGTGAAAAACCAGTGTCTACCACTGCTGTCTACCAAAATCGCGGCGCTTCATTTTAGTGCTGATTTTAGTGCAGGTTCAGCACCTTTTTAACGAGTTTTAGGATGACAGGATATTGTTTCAGGACATATGCTACCAATCAGCAGCAAAAGCACAATTTCCGCATCACCCAAAGAGCTGAAACCCAAAGATTTCAGCTCTTTCCCACATTTTCAATTACGCCCTGCCTCCTCAGCCACCTCAGCCAGTGCCGTACTCGATACCGAAGCCGCTTGCTTCGGCACTGTCCACCCGGGATACAGCGCCGAGAACTCCGGTACCGGCTCTACTGTGCCGTCGCTGTGCTGAATGGCTGCCGCACCGTTCACCGTCCACGCCTGACCGCCGTAAATGGCCTTCTCGCGTGCGGCTTCCGTGCCGGTATTCGCCGCACCGGCGCTCATCATTAGCGCAGAGACCGCCATGCAGCCTGCCAGCGCGGCGCTCAGTATTTTTCGAAATCTGTTCATCATTTAACCCTCCCCGTTTGCTCTCTAATCACTATCCATACCTTACCGGTTTTCATTTCAACATACCATCGGACTCACCTCAAAAAAGCAGTTATCTCAGCAGATAACCCATGCACATTGCATTTGTCATGGTCTATCTGTAAGATAACTGCTTTTCACCGAAATTGCAACCGGCTATTCCTGCTTAGTCGTTATTCGTTCCTGCTTTGCACGTTAAGGAGCAAAATATCGCAGATGAACCGGTCGTTCTGCTCGTAAAACCGAATCAGTCCCTGATTACGTTCCACCGCCTGCCGCATATTCTGAACGCCGAAGCCGTGGCGATACCGGATATTTTTCGTGGTACGCAGTGCCGGATTGTCCGACAGCACCGGATGTGCGATATCATTGGCAATCACAATCGAGCTGTATGCTCCCTGCGGCTGAATATGAATATCCACCACCTTGCGCTGACTGTCTTTTGCGGCACGAATCGCGTTGTCCAGCGCATTGCCGAGAATAATGGTAATATCCTCCGGCGAAATACCCGCTAGCGGGGTTGTGATAATAGCGCTCAGCCGAACGCCTGCCCGTTCCGCGGCTGCGCTTTTGCTGTTGATGATCGCATCCAGCACCTTATTGCCCGAAAACATGATCAGCTTGTTGACAGTATTCTGCTGCTGCAGAAGCTGTCTTGTGTACTGCTCGATACCCTCGACATCCCGTTCTTCCGCCATGGATAAAATGCAGAGCAGATGATTTTTGAGGTCATGCCGCAGCGCACGAACCGTGTCATACATGTTCTCAATGTCCTTGGCGTTTTCCTGCAGGCATTCGTTCTGCAGCGCGAGCAGCGCCATTTCGGTCTGGATTTTGCTGACCTGCCCCAATCGAACAAACAGGAAATAAATCAGGATATTCAGCGCCAATACGATGCACACCGCATAAAATACAATATTTTGAATATGCGGTTCCTGTATCGCCGCGTACATCATCAGCGTAATCGTGATAATGGATAACGTTGGAATCGCTGCCAACGGGATAAAATCCAGCCATTTGATTCGACCGTTTTCCTTCACCCGCAGGATAATCCGCGTGATTACAAAAAACAGCAGTTTGGTTATCAAAATCGAAATAATGCGAACCGAATTAAACCGACTGAGCAGCAAGGCAACATTATTTCCGGATAATTTTGCGACAAGCAGTGCCGTAAAAGTTGCAATAATAGCCACAAGGCCCATCGTAAATGCAGAAACAAATATTTTCTGCAGGATTGGCCCGCGCAGCAAAATGCAGCAAAACGCAATGTTGATCAGTATCTGTATCGAGCTTGCATAGCCTTCATACAGCTGCCCCCAGGAGAAAAAGGCTACACTGCCGAAGGATAGCACACCAAAGAGTGCCGTCCATATATATTTCGCCGGGCAGGCCATGCGGTATCCGAAATACTGCACTAAGAAGCTCAAAATAAGGGTTACCTCTACGGCGTTAATTGCCATTTCAAACCAGAAATTCATGGGCGCAGACTCCTCATATACGCCATGAAGGCGGTCTGTGTTTCCTCTGCTTTGGCGCGGCTGACCGGCAGGACCGTCCCGTCCGTCAAGGTGACGCTTGTCCGGCTGCAGATTTGAACAAACCGGCAGTTCAGCAGATAGCCAACGTGGCAGCGCACGAAAAAGTATTTGCTGAGTGCCGTTTCGATATCGCTCATACGTGCCTTGAACCGCAGGGATTTCTCATTGTAATGTACAACGATATAATGTCCCTGGCTCTCAAAATACGCAATCTCCGTGATTGGAATGCGGGTGCTGCTGCCGTTCATCGTAACCGTGTAGTGAATCTGACGGCTGTTGAGAATCTGCAGCATTTTCTCGATTACCTGCGGCAGCTCCTCCAAATGCGTTTTGCGGAGAAACCAGAACGGCTGAAACGCAAACGACTGATACACCAGATCTTCCATGCCGGACAGGAAAATGATAAGAGGCTTCGACGGCATGGCTGACAGCTCTTCCGCGACCGAAAAGCCGTCTTTTTCGGGCATATCAATGTCTAAAAACAGTACATCCGTCGGCCTGCGTGTAATCTCGCGCAAGGCTTCCACGCCCGTGTGCGCGGACACGATCTCCGGTGTGATTCCGTATTTTTTGAAAACAGTCAGCAGGCGTTTTTCAAAGATCTGCGTGAATGCGGTATCGTCATCGCACAGTATAATGCGCATGAGTGCTCCTCCCTGTTGTGTTCTGAACTAACTATATCATAAAGCAGCACAGCAGACAATATTTCACAAAGCGTTCTGTCTCCTGCTGCCCCGCTTCTATTATACCGCAGATTGATGGACATTCGGCTACAGAGCAGGAACGCAAAGTGACTAAGTGGGAACGTGCTATTGATTTTCCCCTTGAAAACGGGTATCGTGCATAACATAACCCGATAGGAATCAGGTGAACGATCTATGACGGCACAGGACAAGGAACTGTTTTCCCAATTATACGACCGGAATTACAAGCGGCTGCTGTATGCGGCCATCCGCATTGCACACAACCCGTTTACAGCAGAGGAGCTGACGAACGAGGCGTTTACCATCCTGCTGACGCATTTTGACCAGGTGCGCCAGCACCCGAATCTGCCCGGCTGGCTGCACACCGTGCTGACCAATCTCGCGCTTGATGAGTACAAACGGCAGAGCCGGTATGTGCAGGTGCCGCTGGACAGCGTTCAGAATCTTGGCTGCGAACCGGCGTCCCTTTCTATGCTCGACCTGCTGCCGAACGAATTATCCTGCACGGATAAGGAGATTCTGTATCTGCGGTATCAGCTGAATCTGAACTGTGTGGACATTGCCGAATATCTGCATATTTCGGTGGATACGGTGAAGACCCATCGCCGCAGTATCTATCGCAAACTCGACATTCACTCCCATCAGGAGCTGCTGACCCTTCTGGAGGACGCCCGAGCGACGCTGGGCGACGACGCTTCCCCCAGGATCGCCGACGCCGCGCCAACGCTGCTCGCCTAGAAGACCGCCGCGCGTTCAAGAGCGCCATGCCGTAGATGCGAAAATGGGATCTTATACGAACATGGCCATGAACTGCGGCAATGTCACCTTGCAACCATCTTCTCCAATGTTGCCATCGATGAGCTTGTAAGCCAGCTGGGGACGATACTGTTCGATGTAGGCATTAAGGGAAGGAGTCGCCCCTCGTTTCGACTTAACCTCTACCGGCACTGCTTCTCCGCCTTCCTCAACGAAGAACTCTATCTCTTGTTCGCTGTTTTCGCGCTTATAGTAAAAGACGGATTTGCCGCGCTTCGACAGCATATCGAAAATAAGGTTCTCGTAAATGCCGCCTTTGGCAGGACCCTTCAGCAGCCCTTGGAAAAGCGCGCTTTGC
>OLSM01001542.1_pt1 | contig 16829 bp, 21 predicted proteins | sample 1672721 | NCBI WGS metagenome assembly OLSM01 (sample SAMEA3136717, study PRJEB25190) | human gut metagenome | reverse complement strand
TAATACAATTATACATCATTTTTAGTTATCAGTCATCATGTTTAACACAACTTTTCTTTAAAAAAAGTTTATTTTCTGTTATGATATAAGCGGTGAAGTTTCTATGCAAGAATTATTTAACCTAAATAATAAAACTCTGTATGATATAGATACAACGGTTCTTATAACCTCATCTTTTAATATGACCGAAGATGCTATATATTTTATCAACAATAAAGCGGTTGTAATTACAAAAGATAGAACAAATGATTTCTATGAAATACCAAATGAACTTTATGAACTATTTGAAGAAGAAGATCTACAGAATAAAAAAGAATTAACTTTAATCGATGAAATAAAGAAAAAAATATTATCAAGCTTAAATAGTAATCAAAAAGTATTTGTTTTTATGAATGTTTTAACTTATCTAGATAAACCATTTAAAGAAAAACTAATTAGATATTTAAAACTAGCGAATAAAAGAATTATTAATTATACAACAGAAATTGAAGAAACATTATTTTTAGATTACATAACCGTTATATACGATAATAAAGTAATCATGGAAGGATTAAAAGAACAAGTATTACAGGAAGAAAAAATATTAAAAAAACTAGGGTTTCATCTTCCCTTTATTGTCGAACTATCAAATGGTTTAAAATATTACGGTTTAGTTGATAAGATTTATTTTAAGAATGAAGAGTTGGTGAATGCATTATGGAAGTAGCAAATATATTAGAAAATAAAGAAAAAGGCTTTATTTATGGTTTAATGGGTAATATTAATTTAACAACGAATTACAATAATTATAGTATTATAACCAGTTATCGTTTTCCAAAAACAGTAAAAGATTACTTAAATAGTAGTAAAGATATTTCTTCTCTAAAAATGGTAATGTTATCGGAAGATATTTTAAATAAACATGCTGGTGAATTATCAATTGGTGATTTAAAAAAAATATCATTAGCGAAAGCATTAATAGAAAATAAAGAATATTTGGTTTTTGATTATTTTGAAAAAGAAATGAATGCCCATGAAAGAGAATATTTCAAAAGATTATGGAAAAGACTAACGAATGATTATCATAAAACAATTGTCATATTTACGAATGATATTACTTCTTTTTGGGACATTGCTAAAGAATTAATGATTGTGGATAAGTACCATGTTATTAACACAATTCCGAAGGATAAATATGATGATTTTATGGATGACATGAATAAACCAGAGATAATAAAATTCATAGATTTATTAAAAGCCAAAAATATTAACATTGATTATTATCAGGATCCTAAAGATTTATTAAAAGCAATCTATCGCTTAAAGGAGAATGCATCATGAAATATTTAATAAGTGTTGCTTATGATGGCTCTAAATTTTATGGCTTTCAAAGGTTAATTGGTCATGATACCGTTCAAAAAAGAATAGAAGATGCGCTAAGTATAATTGCCAAAGAAAAAGTAGAAACAAAAGGGGCAGGAAGAACGGATCGTGGGGTTCATGCCAATGACCAGAAAGTAACGTTTAAACTAGATATTAACATTGATGAAGAACATTTAAAACTAGCCTTAAACAGTTTAGTAGCGCCCTACATCTATATTCGTGATGTAAAAAGAGTTCCCGATGATTTTCATCCAAGATTTAATGTGTTAAGAAAAGAATATATTTATAAAATTAATTTAGGCGAATTTAATCCATTATTATATGATTATATGTTTGAACCTAATTATAAGTTAGATATAGAAAAGATGAAGGAATGTGCTAAAATTTTTTTAGGAATTCATAACTTTAAGAATTTTACATCTGGCGAAAGAAAAAATTATGAATGTATTATTTATGACATCGAATTTAATAAACATGACAATATTCTAGAAATTAAGTTTATTGGTAAGAGTTTTTACAGGTATATGGTCAAGAACTTAGTCGGAGCAATGCTGGATGTATCAAATAAGAAAGCCACCTTAGATGACATAAAAGAAGCTTTAGAGCACCCAGAAATCAAGAGGCAATTTAAAACTGCTATTCCAAATGGCCTATACTTAGCTAAAATAGAATATGAGGATTCCATATGAAAGAACAAGATATTGTAAAAGTTTTTATCGAAAAATATAATCTTTGTGAAAATTTTAGAGGAAGAGAAAAGAATTATAGAGAACGAGTTCAAATCATAAATGAAGCTTTAATGGATTTAATAAAAATCATAGAAAAGAATCGTTTAGAAGAATTAGAAAGTTATTATGTGTATAATATGATCTTAATTGGTGAAATATACGCCAAAAAATTAAAATCAATTTCTATTAAAGGAGTTATAAATCCTAATGTCATTCGTTTATATGAACTTTTAGCAGTCATAAAAGAATTAGGAATTGAAAAAGAAAAATTGATTTCTAGAAAGTAGGTAAAAGAATGAATCAACAAGAAGATTTAATAGAAAAATTTAAAAAACAATATGAATTATTTACTAACTCCATTGCTTCCAGTAAAAAAAGTTTTACAAGTACGCAAACAATTCAAAATGTAAGAAAAACTTTAGATTTATTACAAAAAATTCTAAATACTGGTCAAATAGATAAATTAGAATTCTATATGGTTTATAATACCTTAATATTATCTAAGACATACAGTAATTTAGTTTTAATACCAAGCGTAAGTCCTAAAAAATGGCACTTATTAGCGATTAAAGAAAGTTTAGAAAAATTTAGGGAACAAGGTATTTTTGAACAAATAGAGCAAAAAAGAAAATAAATTTCGTAAAAACATTTAAAATTTGCATTTTTTATTTGACAAATGAAGTGTTTTTACATATAATTTTAACTGGTACATTTTATTTGTTCTAATTTGCCATGCCCTGGGAAAGCGGAAGCAAAGAAGACTAATGAAAGGGATAAAAAAATGAAGACATTCATGCAAAAAAAAGAAAACGTTGAACGTAAATGGTATGTCATTGATGCTGAAGGAAAAACTCTTGGTAGAGTTGCTACAAAAGCTGCTACTATTTTAAGAGGAAAACACAAACCAACTTATACACCTTCAGTAGACTGTGGAGATTACGTAATCATTATTAATGCATCAAAGGTTAATTTAACTGGTAACAAGTTAAATGACAAGATGTATTACAATCACTCTGGCTATCCAGGAGGACTAAGAGAAAGATCTGCAAAAGTAATGGTTGAAAAATATCCAGAAGAAATGTTAGAAAGAGCTGTTAAAGGTATGCTTCCACATAATTCACTTGGAAGAGCTATGGGCAAGAAATTATTTGTTTATGCAGGTAGTGACCATAAGCATGAAGCACAAAAACCTACAGCACTAAATATTGATTAGGAGGATTTAAATGGCAAAACAAGTTTGGACCGCAACAGGTCGTCGTAAAAGAAGTTCTGCTCAAGTAAGAATAACTGGTGGAACTGGAAATATCGTCGTAAACGGTATTGATGTAAACGAATATTTTCCAAATCAAATCCTAGTTATGGATTTAAAACAACCATTAGAAGTTACAGATAATATCAATCGTTTTGATATTGATGTTACTGTAAACGGAGGCGGATATTCAGGTCAAGCCGGAGCAATTCGTTTAGGTATTGCAAGAGCTTTATTAAAATTTGATGAGAATACTGACCAAACAAGAGAAGATTCTTATCGTAAGATTTTAAAAGCTAATGGCTTCTTAACAAGAGATGCTAGAGTAAAAGAGCGTAAGAAATACGGACTTAAAAAAGCTCGTCGTGCTCCACAATTCTCAAAACGTTAATATTGTTTTCTATTTCCAAGCTTTATGCTTGGTTTTTCTTTGACTTAATAATCTTAAAATTGACACATCTACACTTTTCATCTATAATAAAATCAAGATAAGAGGAATTTATGAAAATAGTTTTAGGTTATTTACTAACATATATTTATGTTTTTTTGATTTTAATATTGTTAGGGATATTTAAAAAGAAAAAAATAATAAATATCAATACTTCTCGCAAGCTAATTCATATTTTTATGGGATTTACTTGGATCATTATGATCTATTTTTTCGGGATAAGCATTCATTTAATTATTTTACCTATAACAATGGTATTATTCAATTTTCTATCCTATAAATGGAATATTGCTTCATCAATGGAGCAAGAAAATAAGGAATCAAAAGGAACGATTTATTATGCTGTTAGTTTTGTCATAATGGCTCTCATTACTTACTTCTATCCAGATTTTCTTCCCTTTTATGGAATTGGTGTTTTTGTATTAGCTTTAGGTGATGGTCTAGCTCCCTTTATAGGTCGCAAGTGGCCCAAACACAAAATCGGTTCATCAAATAAAACCTATGCTGGTTCACTAACAGTATGTCTATGCACGATTTTTGTTATAACAATATTTAAGCTATATTACAATTTAGATTTAAATTTCCTAAAAATTATTTTATTAGGTATCGTTGCCATTCCTCTAGAATTATTTAATAAAAAGGGAAGTGATAATATTACCTTACCACTTGGTATTTCTCTATTATCTTTTATATTAGAAAGATGGATGTAATATGAATTTAGGAATTAGTATTGTTTTAAGTTTATTATTAGGCTTTTTAGCAAGGATAAAAAAAGCCTTAACGATTCCTGCTTTGTTAATCGCGATTGTTTTTTCTATTATCATCACTTATTTTGGCGGAATAACTGCTTTTATTATTTTAGTTTCTGTCTTTTTAGGAAGTATCATAACAAAGCTATTTACAAAAAAGAAAAAACATGAAAAAAGAGTAATGATCCAAATAATTGCGAATGTTGGAACATCTACTTTAGCTATCCTATTATATAAAATAACATCAAATCCAACATATTTATTAATATATGCATCTGTTATGGCGGAGTCTCTAGCTGACACTTTAGCTTCTGATATTGGAACTCTTTCTAAAAAAAGGCCGATTAATATTTTAACAGGAAAAACGGGAGAAAAAGGAATTTCTGGAAATATAAGTTTCCTTGGTTTATCATCTTCTCTTCTAGGATCACTTTTTATTGGTATCATTTATTATCTTGGTATCAATCACAGTATCACATCCGTTGCTATCATTTTATTATCCGGTTTTTTCGGTAGTATTTTTGATAGCATTTTAGGAGCAAGCATTCAAGTAAAATACAAATGTCCTGTATGTCAAAAAATAACAGAAAAGAAAGTACATTGTGAAAAAGAAACGCAATATGAAAAAGGAATCAAATTTGTTGATAATAATCTAGTCAATTTATTAAGTAATCTTTTCGTTTTTATTGTTTTATGGTTAATTTTAGTAAGATAAAATATTTGACAAAAAAAGAAAAAAGTATATAATATTGATTGATAAAGGAGGGCTTCTTATGATAATAAATGGAGTTATTTATGTAAAAAAGGAAATAAGACAAGACATAATGCCCAATCGTAAAACAGATGAAAACTTTTGGATCCTTTATATAACAAATGGAAAAATACTCATGTATAACAAAAAAGATAATATATTTGAAATATATAATAGTATGGAAGAAATAGAAAAGTACTTTATTACTCTAGAAGATTTTATGGACGTTTGCTCTTATTTAGGAAACAATTTAGTATTACCCGCCGGAAGTGAATTAATGATTGACGGAAAAAAAGCATTTTGCTTAAAAGATAAGGCCGAATATATTGCTTTATATCGATTTGGAAGAAGAGTAATTGTGAAGGGTCTAGGAGAAAATGAAGAATATAAAATGATAGCAATTAACAGTCCAGAGTTTAAAAAATATGTTGTTGATTATAAAATAAATCCTGAATATGCTGATAAAAAACAAGTTTATTATGCTATTGTTTCGCAAATTTATAAAAAAGCGAAAAAGGATGATCAAGAATTAACAAGATAAAAAATAAAGGAGAAAAAATAAAATGAATCAACCGTTAAATTTAAAAGATTTTGTCTATTTAATGCTCGCTAGTTTGGCTCAAAAAACTCCAGAATTTAGTATAGAAAGAACCGATCAAAAAGTAGCAAAATTACCATCTTCCTATAAACAAGTGATAGAAGAAATTTTGTATGCCAATTCTGATTGGAAAGAAAAGTTTTCAATTTTAATCAATATGGAAAAATATTTTGAAAATCATTTTAACTGGGAATTAAGATTAGGATTAATGTTAGAGCACGTTTTGTATAATGAATTAGGAAAGAAAATTGAATACGATATTGTAAATGATAGTTTACTAATTAGTTTTACTCAAAGTGAAATCGATAACATCATGGAACATTATCCAGATGAAAATTTACAAAATGTTATGAACTATTTTACGGATCTTTTAACAAATGTAATTTACACAAGACAATTTAAAGAACGTTTTGGTAAAATTACTTCTGGTGTAGATACTATCCCAAAAATGTCTGATATATTTGTACAAGGAGTTGAAGAAGAACTTCCTAATGGCTATATAATAAGGACAAGATAAAAAAAGTAAGTAAAAATTGCTAAATGATCAATAATTTGCTATAATAAAGTCGCTTAAAAGGAGTGACTTTTTTTATGAATGATACCATTTGTGCCATATCAACAGCCTTAGGAATAGGAGCTATATCAATTATTAGAGTAAGCGGGGAAGAAGCAATTAGTAAAGTTGCTAATCTTTTTGACGGAAAAAATTTGCTCGAAGTACCTAGTCATACCATACATTATGGTCATATTGTAAGTGAAGGGGAAATCATTGATGAAGTATTAGTAACCATTCTAAAAGCTCCAAAAACATATACCAAAGAAGATATTGTTGAAATTAATTCTCATGGGGGAATAGCGACAACCAAAAAAGTATTAGAAGTACTAATTGCAAATGGCATTCGTCTTGCCGAGCCTGGTGAATTTACAAAAAGAGCCTTCTTAAACGGTCGCCTTGATTTGTCAGAAGCAGAAGCAGTCAATCGTTTAATTAAATCTCATACGGATTTAGAACGAAAATTAGCTTTAAACGGAGTGAGTGGTAAAATCTCCAAGAAGATTAATCAAGTAAGACAAATAATTGTTGAATTACTAGCTAATATCGAAGTAAATATTGATTTTCCTGAATATGAAGATGCCCTAGAAATAACACTCGAAAATTTACCACCAAAATTAACAGAAATTAAAACAGAATTAGAAAACTTATTAGAAGATGCAAAGATTGGTAAAATTGTGGAAAATGGGATTAAAGTAGCAATTGTTGGTCGTCCTAATGTAGGAAAAAGTAGTATTTTAAATGCGTTGTTACAAGAAAAAAAAGCAATTGTAACCGATATTGCTGGAACAACACGTGATATAGTGGAAGGTGAAATGGAACTAAAGGGCATTGCTTTAAAATTTATCGATACCGCTGGAATTCGCAAAACGGAAGATCTTGTCGAAAAAATAGGTGTTGATAAATCTTTAGAAATAATAAAAGCAGCCGATTTAGTCATTTTAGTTTTAAATAATAACGAAGAATTAACGGAAGAAGATCTAGAATTATTAGAAAAAGTAAAAGAGAAAACACATATCATCTTTGTTAATAAAAATGATTTACCAACCAAACTAAAAATAGCGGAAGAAGTCGTAAAGGGAAACACCATTGACTCTCTCGGCTTAGAAGAATTAAAAAATAAAATTGTCGAATTATTCGATTTAGAAAAAATTAGTAATAGCAACTTAGAAGTGGTATCAAGTGCCAGAGAAATAGGACTTTTAAAAGAAGCTTTAAATAGTATTAACGGCGCTTTAAATAATGTAAGTGAATCTTTGCCTGTAGATATGATCGAAATAGATATCAAAAAAGCTTGGGATTTACTAGGAAAAATTACCGGGGAAGCTTACGAAGATGAATTAATAGATACTCTATTTAGAGATTTTTGTTTAGGAAAGTAAGGGGATAATAAATGTATGATTTAATTGTTGTAGGAGGAGGACATGCTGGATGTGAAGCTGCTCATATTGGGGCGTATCTTGGCCTTAAAACTGCTTTAGTAACTGCCAGTATCAAAAATATCGCTGATATGCCATGTAACCCTTCGATCGGTGGAACAGCTAAAGGAATTATTGTAAGAGAAATTGATGCTTTAGGAGGAATCATGGGTAAAGTGGCTGACCGAACCCACTTCCAAATTAAAATGTTAAACAATGGAAAGGGCCCTGCCGTAAGAAGTTTGCGTGCTCAAGCCGATAAAATAACATATCCTAAAGTAATGCTTGAGTTTTTAAATAATACACCTAATTTAACCATTATCGAAGGCATGGTGGAAGATTTAATAGTAAAAAATAACAAAGTAGGAGGAATAATCTTAAGTGATGGCACTAACATCATAAGTGATGCTGTAATTTTAACAACTGGAACGTATTTAAAAGCTAATATTTTAATTGGTAGTGAAAATACCCCCGGAGGTCCTCATGGCGAGGCAAGAAGCAATAACTTAAGTGATAATTTAAAAAAAATAGGCTTAGATGTTCAAAGATTAAAAACCGGAACACCACCGAGAATTAAAAAAGATTCAATTGATTTTAGCAAGATGCAAGAAGAATGTGGCGATGATAAATACTATACGTTCAGCTTTGATAATCCTCCTTTTTACAAAATAAACGAACAACAAAAATGTTACTTACTGTATACAAACGCAAAAACTCATGAAATCATTCGCAATAACTTAGAAAAATCGGCAATGTATGGTGGCTATGTAACAGGAATAGGCCCTAGATATTGTCCTTCAATTGAAGATAAAATCGTTCGTTTCGCTGACAAAGAACGCCATCAATTATTTTTAGAGCCTGAAAGCATTTACTATGATGAATGGTATTTACAAGGTTTTTCTACTTCTATGCCAAAAAGTGTTCAAGAATTAATGGTTCATTCTCTAAGTGGCTTAGAGAATGCAGTCATTACCAAATATGCTTATGCTATCGAATATGATGCGCTAAATCCACTAGAAATGAAGGCAAGTCTAGAAAATAAATTGATTGAAAATCTATTTACCGCCGGCCAAATTAATGGAACAAGTGGTTACGAAGAAGCAGCCGCTCAAGGCCTAATCGCTGGTATCAATGCTCATCATAAATTAAAGGGAAGAGAACCTCTAATTCTAAGAAGAGATGAGGCTTATATTGGGGTATTAATAGATGATTTAGTAACCAAAGGTACCAAAGAACCATATCGTATGCTAACAAGTAGAGCCGAATATCGCTTAATTCTTCGTCATGATAATGCTGATTTAAGACTAAGAAAAATTGGCTATGATCATGGAACAATTGATGAAGAAAGATTCAAGAAACTAAAAGAAAAAGAAGAACAAATTAATGAAATCAAAAATATTTTAAGAAACAATAACCTAAAATTAAATGAAGAAACCAAGGAGTTATTAAAATCATTAAATGTAGAAATTCCTTCATTTAGTACTAGTCTTTATATGTTCTTAAAAAGACCAGAAATTAACATGGATATTATAAAAAAAATAATCCCTTTAGAATATGAAAATGATATATTAGAAGAAGTAGAAATCGAAATTAAATATGAAGGATATATTGCGAAAATATATAAAGAAGCAGAAAAAATGAAAAAGCTAGAAGAAAAAATGATACCAAAGGATATTAATTATGATGATGTCTTAAATTTAGCAAGTGAAGCAAGACAAAAACTAAGTCAAATTAGACCAATATCTATTGGCCAAGCAACTCGAATTAGTGGTGTCAATCCTTCTGATATCGCCATATTAACAGTATATTTAAAGAAAAAATATGATAAATAAGGAGCTTTTATGAATAAAGAAATTTTTATAGAAGAATTATCAAAACTAAATATTACAGTAACAGATCAAAACCTAAAAGATTTGGAAATGTACAAAAACTTATTAATAGAATACAATCAAAAATTCAATTTAACGGCAATTAAAACCGAAGAAGCAATTTATTTAAAGCATTTCTATGATTCTTTAACTTTAACAAAAGGAATAGACTTAAATGGAAATCTAAAATTACTCGACATTGGAACAGGTGCCGGATTCCCAGGTTTAGTATTAAAAATATTTTATCCCAACTTAGAAGTTGTCTTATTAGATTCTAATCACAAAAAGATAACCTTTTTAGAAACAGTCATTAAAAAGTTAAATCTGAAAAATATTACTTGTATTAATTCTCGAGCAGAAAACTTACCTTCAGAATATCGGGGATCATTTGATATTATAACCTCACGAGCAGTTTCTGATTTACGTATTTTATGTGAATTATCCATCCCTTATTTAAAAGTAAAAGGCAAAATGATTGCCATGAAAGGTAATTGTGAAGAAGAATTAAAAGAAAGTGCTAACATACTAGCTAAATTAGATAGTAAAATCCTAAATGTAGTAGAGTTTGCTTTACCAATTGAAGGAAGTCATCGTTCTTTAGTAGTGATCGAAAAAGAAAAGGAAACAAATAAAATATATCCTCGAAATTATGACAAGATAGTGAAAAATAGATAATTAAAAATAGACATAAAAGTTTTTAAGTGCTATTATATTTATAATAAAGGGTGTCAAATATGAAGAAAAATATCGCTTTATTATTAAGTATCATAGCACTTATTTTATTAATTTCATTTTTAAGAGTAAATATAGACAAAGAATACCTTAACCCAGCTGGCAACATAATTAGTGATGGCATTTATGCTTATGATTTACAAACAAACGGATTAAGTGTAAATGGTCTAACTACTAAAAAGGAAGAACTATATTATTTATTAATGGAAGAACTAGACCCAGAACAAGGATTATATTCCTATCAATTAAAAAAATTAAACATTTACACCGGCAAAATAACTGATATAAATACAATAAAAGAAACCAAAAGCTTTTGCTCACTTAAAGAAGAGACTATTGATTGCATATCTGAGACTAGTCTAGAAATATATGATTTAAACCTAGACCAAATCTACAGCTATCCCATATATGAAGATATTACTACAACAAATTTTGCTCCCTACAAAGACATCTATGTAAAAATCGAGGGATTAGATATTTATTTAATTCTTGAAAATAAGGCATCAATTTTATATCGAACAATAGATACTGAAACTACTCTATTATTTGAAGATTATTTTGTAACAGATGATAATACCTACATTCTTTATCTAGATGAAGAAGGAAATCATTTATTATATGATATCAATGAGGAAAAACTAATTACCCTAGGCCAAACCAATTATTTTAAATATGCAAATGGACTTGTTTTTTATGATATGGATACATTCAAAATATATGATTTAGTAAATAGAGAAATTGCTGAATACACGAATCCAACTGGAGAAAACTATTATTATACAGGAACGATGAAAGAGAATAAAAGCGTCTTATATTTATATGATGCTATCGATAATTTTTTATATATCGAGAATATGAGTGAAGGCCTACTATCTGTATTAGATACCACTCTTTTATCAGACAGCAATCCCTTAGCAAACTTAATGGTTGTGAATAATTACTTATATGTTTATGTACTACAAGATAAAGACAACTTTTATGTACTTGATTTAGAAAATCTGAATTTAGAAACAACAAAAATAATCGAATACAAAGAAAAAATAACCAGTAGTATCAATGAGGCAATTAGTAACATCAAAACAAATTACAATGTAAATATTAACATAAAAGAAGATGCCATTATAAAATTCCCGGATTTTAGCGCGGAAGCTTTATTAAACAATGAACTTATTTTAGAATCTCTATATAAAATAGAGACAATCTTATCAAAATATGATCTAGAATTTTTTAACAGTTTTTACGATAATAATTATAATGGTCTAAACCTATATTTAACTGGAGAATTAACACCAAGTGATTATGAAACCCAAGCTGCTAATCCCGCCGCTTATTCTTTAATGTTTCAAAATGAATACATGATTGTAATTGATTTAAATCAACCAAATATTGAAGAATTATTATGTCATGAATTATTACATAACTTAGAGTTTCATTTAAATAATGAAGGTATTTATCCTTTTGGCAATTGGTCTAACTATAATCCAAGTGACTTTTACTATGATAATTCTTATACATCAAATAGTGGTTTTGATTATACTTTAAATGAAGATGATAAAAACAATGTTTATTTTATCGATACTTATTCTCATACTTATGAAACAGAAGATCGTGCTAGAGTCTTTGAAAAAATTTGTTCTTGTGAAAGTGATAGTATCATTAATGATTATCCCAATTTATATCAAAAAGGCTTGTATTTAAAAGAAGAAATAACCACATATTATCCAAGTCTTGCTCATACAAATTTATTTAATAGTTTAAATTAGAAAAATATTTTTATTTCGATAATATTTTTTTGATACGGAAAAGATTGAAAAGTAGCCCAAGAAATGATAAAATAAATAATAAGTAAATGGGGCTGATGAAAAGTGAACTTAGAACAAAATGTAATGCAAATACCAATTGATGAAATTATACCCAATCGGTTTCAACCACGACTTCAGTTTGATGATCGCGGTTTAGAAGAACTAGCTAGTTCAATTAAACAACATGGCATTATTCAGCCATTAGTATTAAGACGTGTAAATGACAAATATGAAATTATTGCTGGCGAAAGAAGATATAAAGCGGCAACCATGGCAGGACTCACCACAGTACCAGCAGTTATTGCGAATATTGATGATAATAAAAGTGCTGAAGTAGCGATTGTTGAAAATGTCCAAAGAAGAGACTTATCACCAATTGAAGAAGCAAGAAGTTATAAAAATTTATTAGACAAAGGCTATTTAACCCAAGCAGAACTAGCCAAAAGAATGGGCTTATCTCAAAGTGCCATTGCCAACAAATTACGTTTATTAAATCTCGATGAAGAAGTACAAAAAGCTTTAATGAATAACCAAATAAGTGAAAGACATGCCAGAAGCTTATTAGTTTTACCAACACATGAAGAACAAAGAAAATGGTTAAAAAGAATTATTAATGAACGTATGACAGTACGAGAATTAGATACAGAATTAAAAAAGCTAAATGAAGCACCAGAAGAGGAAGAAGAAGATAATGATATTCCTCTAGTAAAAAGCCCTGATTTAGATGCCATAAAAAAAGAAGCAACAGAAATTCCAAGTATTAATGAAGAAAGTGATATTGCCAGAAAATTACGCGAGATCGAAAGAGAAAAAATGTTTAATCCAGATGTCATTCCAGTAGAACAAGCAAGAAATGATTCCAAAGGTAATTTCTTCAATTTCTTAGAAAATGAAAAAGTAAATATGAACATGGAAGAACCAGTATTAAAAACACCAGTTTTAAATATTGAATTACCAAAAGAAGCAGCACCTACAAACGTACCAAGTTCTCCAACACCAGTTCCTCCTGCCAATGAAGAAACAGTACCTGTAGAAGAGTCAAAAAAAGAAGAACCAGTTGTACCAACAGAGGAAGTAACACCAACTCTAAATACCAACTTTGGCACGCCAACTATTACTCAAGCAAGTGATGATGTTTTTGATCCTGTTGATTTAATTGATACATTGGATCCAAACTATGTTCAAAAACAAGAAGAAAAACTAGGAATCGATTTAAAAACAGCAATAAACACAGTTCGTGATATGAAAGATTCCTTGCAAGATAGAGGCTTTAATATTTCTTTAGAAGAAACAGATTTAAATGATGTATATCAATTTGTTATCAAAGTAAAAAAAGATTAGAACAAGTACATTTATGTATTTGTTTTTAATTTGACAAAAAACGGGTAAATATATTATAATGATAACGTAAGTTACCAATAAAATAAAGGGTGGTGGAATATGGCTGGAAAAAGTATTATTGACAAAAAAACATTATTAAAAGTAGCAATTAAAATGGTAGAAAAAGACGGAATTGAAAGTATTAATGCGAGAGACTTAGCAACAAATGCTGGAATATCTACCAAACCAATTTATCGTATCTACAAAAGCTTAGATGAATTAAAAACAGATGTAAATGAAATCATAAAAAAAGAGTATGATGAATTTATCATGAAAAGGGTAGATAATAAAAACGCTTTAATTACAGTATGTGTTGCTTATGTAGAATTTGCAGAAATGCATAAGAATTATTTTAAATGTATGTTCTTATCACATAATTTAAAATGGAATAGTATTGATGATGTTTTAAATGAAAAATGGAATCAATCTACAATTATTAACTTAGTAAACAAACATAGTTTATCATTTGAAGAAGCAAAAACTTTATTTATGAATGTTTGGTTATATGCAAATGGTCTAGCTACCCTAATTGCATGTAATGATCTAAAAATAGATAACAAAGAAATCTTAATTAGAATTGTAAAAATATATAAAGAACTATCTAAAACAACAAACAAAGCAAAACAATAAGGGGCTGTCGGGAAATTAAGTGATTAATTTCTTGACAGTCTCTTTGCTTTTGTAAATTTTAAAAAGCTCTGAAATCATAAGGAAATCAGAGCTTTTTTATGATACAATAATCTTGTTCAAGGAGTTGTATCACATGTCTTATTTTACAATAAAAAGTAGCTACGAGAATTTATTCAATTTCCCGACAGCCCCTTTTACGTAATAAGAAACGATGGAGTTTTCAAGGGGAAAATGAATTTCAACTTTCTCTTTTTAAATAATCGTGCTATAATGCAGAAAAGCATAAAAATTCTGGTTTTCTAAGCGGAACCATACCGCATCTTTTATTCTAAGTCATATCGGAAAATCTCTATGCTTTGATTTCAATCTAAAACAGCAGAGAGGTTTGAGGGAAAGATGCCGTATTGGAAAGCCTCCTGCAGCTATTTTCATTCAAGGAGGTATTTATATGAACCAGACAACACAGATGCAGCCCGTAAACAGACTGTACAAATCGAGGATTTTTGCCATGCTCTACAGTGACAGGAAAGATCTGCTCGATCTGTACAATGCGGTCAGTGGAAAACATTATGAAGATCCGGAATTGTTGGAAATCAATACACTGGAAAATGCAATCTACATGTCGATGCATAATGATCTGTCCTTTCTCATTGATTCCAGACTTTCCCTGTATGAGCATCAGTCCACCTACAGTCCCAACCTGCCCCTGCGGTATTTGTTTTATATCTCGGATCTGTATTCCTGGATGACAAAAGATGAAAACCTGTATGGTACGAAAAGGATTCAGATCCCGACCCCGCAGTTTGTGATCTTTTACAATGGAAGTCAGGAACAGCCGGATCGAAAAATTTTAAGATTGTCTGATGCGTATTGCGTCAAAGAAGAACATCCGGCATTGGAGCTGACTGCGGTGATGCTGAACATTAACCGCGGGCATAATGAAAAGTTGAAGGGAATGTGCAAATCTCTCAAGGATTATTCGGAATATACGGCAAGAGTGCGGGAGTACGCCCAGGTAAAGCCGGTGGAAGAAGCAGTGGAACAGGCAATCAGTGAGTGTATTCGGGAAGGGATCATGGCAGAGTTTTTGAAACAAAACAGAGCGGAGGCGAAACAAGTGAGTATTTATGAATATGATGAGGAAAAGCATATGCGGCAGGAGCGGGAAGCGTCCTGGGAAGAGGGCAGAGAGGTTGGAAGAGAAGAAGGACGAGAAGAGGGAAAATTCGAAGGGAAAATTGGGCTTCTTAGAATGCAGATTCAAAAGAAACTGGTAAAAGGAAAATCTATTTCTGAGATTTCAGAGGAACTTGAAGAAGAGGAAGATGTTATTGCACAAATGATCCGAGAGATGGGAGAAGAGAGGGCAGCGGGCAAAGAAGAACAATAGAAAATACATATTTGGGGCTGTCGGGAATTAACCGATAGCCCCTTGCTAACTTTGATTGCGTTGGTGTTTATACAAAAGATAAAGAACAACTCGAAAAATATAATCTTTTACCGGCTAAAGTCATGTTAGAGATAGCAGACCAAAAGTCTGTGAAAGGGTTAGGATATATTGGCGGAGTAATGGGGCCGAAAGAATTTACGGACAGTAAATCTTATGTTGTTCAGATGCTTTGTTCCAGCAAACACAAAATTTCTTATGTAGAACCTACTCTTGTGTATGGAAACGGACGCAATGATATCGTGTTTAGCTCGTACAAACTGTCTGTTTTGTGCGAGCTTTTTTCATAGCTGCAGTTTTCTGTTGTAAAAGATGTTGTTATCCGCCATATTATGCAGAAATCCGGTTCTTGACTTTGTGTGGTAAAATGTAGAAAAAGGAGGGAACAGCATGAAAAACGGAACAGAACATGATATGACACAAGGAGCAGTGGCCGTTCCTCTGATTGGCTTTACGATACCACTGGTACTCGGTAATTTTTTTCAACTTTTTTATTGATGCGCTAACTTAAAAGAAGTATAATCAATTTAGGAGGTGATTATTTGTCAGAGATAAAAGATAGGCTCTTAGAGGGATTGCAATATGCAAAAATATCTCCTATTGAGTTAGCGCGAAAAACAGGTATTCCTAAGTCATCTATATCTCAATATATGAGTGGCTATACAAAGCCGAAAGCTGATCGTATTTATCTAATGAGTAATGCACTGGGAGTTAGCGAGACTTGGCTACTTGGCTATGATGTACCTATGGAACGAACTGTTCAAAAAAAAGAAGCTGATAGCGACGAAGCTATATATAAAGAAGTAGGCTTTGATTTCTTCCGTCTACCTTTATATCCGCCTCTTTGTTGTGGGAATGGCGGTTTCAATGATGACGAAATCATTGAATATGTGCCTGTTCCTTCGCGCGGTCTTTCGTCTCCGGAACATTATTTTTGTCAAATCGCTCAAGGCGATTCAATGAAAGACGCTGGCATTGATAATGGCGATCTGCTTATTTTCGAAAAGACATCCGAAGTATTTTCGGGGATGATCTGTTGCTTAGCCGTGAAGAACAGGAAGCAGTATATATTATGCGTAAAGGCCTAAACGGCATGAAGTCCGAGGATGCAGTA
>OLSM01001540.1_pt1 | contig 16838 bp, 15 predicted proteins | sample 1672721 | NCBI WGS metagenome assembly OLSM01 (sample SAMEA3136717, study PRJEB25190) | human gut metagenome | reverse complement strand
CACCCACACCGAGGCCATTGTCCAGAAGGGCATGGACGCCCTGATGACCGGCCGCACGGTGTTCGTCATTGCCCACCGGCTCTCCACGGTCCAGAACTCCGACGCCATCATGGTATTGGATCACGGCCGCATCATCGAGCGGGGCACTCACGATCAGCTGATCGCCCTCCACGGCACTTACTATCAGCTGTATACCGGCGCTTTGGAGCTGGAGTAACCACACTTTCAAACAAGAAAAAGGAACGCGGTCCTCAAAGGATCGTGTTCCTTTTTTTCAACTCCCACAATGGAAGCTTCCGGCCTTCTGGAAAGAAAGGCGACTCAAGAAGGTTCTCATTGCGTTTTCGTGCTATGCGCTTATCTCCCCAGCCGGATACCGCTGGGGGTTGTCCGCAAATACATTCTTTTGTTACGGCCACTGCTCCGGCATGGACTGCATGGCGGGGAGCACTTCCCCCACCAGCTCCTGGACGGTGAGGCCCAGCATCTGGGCGCCCTGGGAGATCACATCCCGGGAACACCCTGCGGCAAATTTTTTATCCTTAAACTTCTTCATCACCGACTTTGTTTCCATGCCCTCAAAGCCGGTGGGGCGCATCAGCGCCGCGGCGCCAATGAGGCCGGTGAGCTCGTCCGCGGCAAACAGGTACTTCTCCATCAGGCTTTCCGGCTCCACATCGGAGCAAAGCCCCCAAGCGTGGCTGACCACGGCATGGATCATGGTGGGGTCGATGTTCAGTTCCTCCAAAAGGGTCTGGGCCTTTTTGCAGTGCTCCTCAGGCCACTGCTCAAAGTCGATGTCGTGGAGGATGCCCACCGCTTGCCAAAAGGCCTCCCGGCCGGGGTCGTGGCTCTGGGCCAGGCAGCCCAGCACCCAGCCCACGGTTTTGGCGTGGTGCAGATGGAATTCCTCCTTGTTGTAACGCCCCACAAGCTCCATGGCCTGGGCAGGCGTGGGAATGATGCTCATGTAAGATCCCTCCTTGTATTTGGAACCATGATACTCCCACCGGCGGTAAAAAGCAAGGCCGGCTTGCGTTTTGCCCGGGTCCCTGGTATAATGGGAGGGAATCAAAGGGGGAACTGTTGTGAAACAGACCAGCAAACAACTGCATCTTGACGGCGGGCCGGAAACGGCCCGCTTTTTTGTTTGTGCTTTATTACGGTAACGGAGGGAAGTAACACCATGACCATGGAAAACAAAACCACAAAGAAGGTGGCCAACGCCGCCTGGAAGCTCCTGCTGGTGCTGGCAGGCAACACATTGTACTCTTTAGGGGTGGCGCTGTTTGTGCTGCCTACAGGGCTGATCACCGGAGGCACCACCGGCCTGGGCTTGGTGGCCCAAAACTATCTCCACATCCCCTTGTCGGCCTTTGTGGCGGTGTTCAACTTGGCCATGTTCCTATTGGGGCTGGCGGTGCTGGGGAAAGTCTTTGCCCTGACCACGGTCATCAGCTCCTTTTGCTACCCCTTTATCCTGGCGGTGTTCCAGGGGGCCATTGGGGATGTGCACCTCACCGATGACCCTTTGCTGGCCACCATCCTGGCCGGGGTGATGATCGGCGCAGGCATGGGCATTGTCATCCGGGCGGGCGCCTCCACCGGCGGCATGGATATCCCGCCCCTGGTGCTGCAAAAAAAGCTGAAAATCCCGGTTTCCCTGTCCCTGTACGCCTTTGACTGCTGCATCCTGCTGCTCCAGGCCCTGTTCTCCAACGTGGAGCAGGTGCTTTACGGCCTGGTGATGGTGCTGCTGTACACCCTCACTTTGAACAAGGCCCTGATGCTGGGCACCGGCCAAATGCAGCTGAAGGTGGTGAGCAAGCAATACCAGGCCATCAGCCAGGCCATCCAAAAGCAGATGGACCGGGGCACCACCCTGTTCCACAGCCAAGGGGGCTACGACGGGAAAGAGGGCTCTACGGTGCTGACGGTGGTGGACCGCCGGGAACTCTCCAAGCTGACGGAGCTGGTCACCTCCATTGACCCCAACGCCTTTATGGTGGTGAGCCAGGTCAACGAGGTCCGGGGCCGTGGCTTCACCCTGCCCAAGCGGTACGGCAAAAAAGGCTGAGGCAAGCCCCCTGCCCCCAGCGCTGGGCGACAGGCACAGCAGCCAGCGGACACACGCTTTCAAACAGGAAAAGGGAGAGGACTGCCACAGTCCTCTCCCTTTTTGCAGCGCTTCCCACGCCCTGTTTCAGCCCAGGGCCACATCCAGCACCATCATCACCAAAAAGCCCGCCATAACGCCCAAGGTGCCCACGTTGGAGTGTTCCCCCAAATGGGCCTCGGGGATCAGCTCTTCCACCACCACATAGAGCATGGCGCCGGCAGCAAAGGCCAGCAGCCAGGGCAGCAGGGGCTGGATGCTCCCCGCCACCAGCACTGCCAAGATGCCGAAAATGGGTTCCACAATGCCGGAAAGGCCTCCGTAGACAAAGCTCTTCCAGGCAGGCAATCCCTCTTGCCGCAGAGGCAGGGAAATGGCTGCCCCTTCGGGGAAGTTCTGGATACCCATGCCAATAGCCAGGGCCATGGCCCCGGCGTAGAGGGCGGGGTCATTCCCGTGCTGGGCGGCCAGGGCAAAGGAGAACCCCACTGCCATGCCCTCGGGAATGTTGTGCAGCGTTACGGCAAAGATCAGCAGGGTGGTGCGCCGCCAGGTGGAGGAATGGCCCTCCGGCTCTTTGGCCCCCAGGTGCAGGTGGGGCATGACGCAGTCCAAGGCCATCAAAAAGCCCACTCCCAGCAGGAACCCCCCCGCCGCGGGGAGCCATCCGGGCATCCCCCAGTTTTGAGCCTCTTCAATGGCGGGGATCAGCAAACTCCACACGGAAGCCGCCACCATCACTCCGGCGGCAAACCCCAAAAAGATCCGCTGGGTCCCCGCGGTCACCCGCTTCCGAAAGAAAAACACCATGGCCGACCCCAGGGCGGTCATGAAAAAGGTAAATCCCGTCCCGGCTGCGGCCCACGCAACTGCCTGCATATCGTCCCCCTCCTCTTCTGGTAAGAACCTCTCTTGTTGAGAGAATTATACACAGCGAATCTCCTGTTGTCAAACAGGAAAAAAGAGGGAGCCTCTTGGCTCCCTCCAGATCACTCCGTGCTTTCCAATACCACGGCCTGCATCCCCACGCCTTCGAAGGCTTCTTCCACCTGCTCTTTGGGATAGGCCACGTTTTTCCCTGCCATGGGGTCGTTGAAGATGTAGTTCTCCCCGTCCTCCCCGGTAAGGAGCAAACAGTGCAGGGGATAGATCCAGGTGAACAGCTCCCCGGTGCCCTCCAAATAGTACTGGTTTGCCGGGGTCGGCTCTGCCATGTCAATGGTGGCCCACACCATCACCGGCGTCCCCTGGGACACATACTCCTCACAAAGCTGGGGCAAGTCCTCCCCGTACAGCTCCTTCACGGAAAGGCCCTCCACCCCCCAAGCTCCCGGGCGATATCTTCTATTGTATATATCCTCCACCCCCCGGTCTTGGAGCAGCTGCTCCACCGCCTCCCCGATCACCGGCGCGTAGCAGCCCCAGCCCTCCTCCGAATAGGGGCTTCCCAAAAACACCTCCCAAGGGCTTGGACCCACCACCGCCCCTGTGGCGTCTTGGTGAGGGGCCTCCCCCTGGGGCAAGTACTGGTCGATAAACTCCTCCACGGTCACATCCACCCCGGCGTATTGCAGGGCCATCACCGCAGTGACGCTTTCACAGCCGGTGGGGTATTTTTCCCGCTGGTCGATAAAGGGAGCATCTAGTGCCTCTGTGGGCGCTACCCAGCCCTTTTGCAAAGCAGCGTGAACCACCGGGGACTGCCACAGCAACACCAACAGGGTCACCCCGGCAAACAGGCAAAGCAGCACCAGCCAACGCACCCGTTTGGGCTGCTGGCGTCCTCTGCAAACTTCCACGTGTTCCATCTCCATTCCCCTTTCTCATCTTGTGTTTACCTATTAGACGAGAACCCCCATGGGTAGGTGAGATTTTTTAGGCAACTATTTAAAAGCCCAAAACAGGAGCGGCAAAGGAAGGGGCCCGCCAGGCTGGGGCTATCCAATGGGGCAGGCTAGTGGACGCAAAAAAAGGGAACGCCCAAAGGCATTCCCTTTCGCTTCGTCTTTTCTTTTTTCACAATTTACAGGAACTGCATGGGATCCACACGGGTGCCATTCTGGTACACCTCGAAGTGGAGGTGAGGCCCGGTGACATTGCCGGTGGCGCCCTCATAGCCGATGACTGTACCGGCGGTGACATACTGGCCGGTGGAAACCGCCACAGAGCTCATGTGAGCATAGCGGGTGGTGTAGGTGCCGTTGTGGTAGATCAGCACATAGTAGCCCCAGGAATAGCCCCAGCTGTCGGTGCTGTTTGCTTCAATCACAGTGCCGTCCTCGGCCGCCACAATGGGGGTGCCATAAGGACCGGCAATATCCAAACCCTTGTGGCCCGGATAGCCGTTATAGCCGGCGGAAATGTATGTAACGCCGGGCAAAGGCCAAATGGGGTTAAAGCCTTCCACACCGCCGCCCCCTGTGGGGTAGCTGATGCTACCGCCGCCGCCGTTGGCAGCATTATTAGCAGCTTCCTGCTTGGCGGCCTCTTCCGCAGCTTTCTGGGCGGCGATGGCATCCTGCATTTTCTGCTCGTACTCAGCCAGTTCCGCCTCGTTAGCTTCCAAGGCGTTCTCTGTGGCGCCCTGGGCACCCTGGATCTCCACTAAGGAAGCTTCGTTTTCCGCATAGAGCTGGTCCAGTTCTTCCTGCTTGCTCTCCAAGGTCTTTTGCAGCTCGGCCACTTCTTTCTTCTGGGCCTCGCACTCTTCCCGCTCGGCGCTGGTAGATTCCACATAGGCTTCCAGCTCGTCCACCAGCTGCTGGTCATGGGCAGTCATGGTTTCCAGCATGGTAGCACGGGTGGTGAAATCCGCCAGGCTGTCGGAATCCAACAGGATCTCCAACGTGCTCACATTGCCGGCGGTGTACAGCGCCACCAGGCGCTCTTTAAACTCGTCGATGGTGCCCTGGATGGCCTCTTGGGACTTGTCCAGCTTCATGGTCAGTTCGTTGATGCTGGCATTCAGGGTGTTGATGTTTTCCCGGGTGGTATCGATCTGTTCCTGCACCAGGTTGATCTGCTCTTGCAAAGTTTCCTGGTAAGCCTGCTTTTCCGCCTCCTGGTCCCGCAGGGTTTCCAGCTTGGCTTGCAGTTCTTGTTTTTCCTGTTCCAAGCGGTCCTGCTCAGCCCGGATCTCGGCCACGGTTTCCGCAGACACACTCAAAGGTACCATAAAAGCCATGCACAGGGCCATAAAACCAGCCCCAAGCCGCTTTCTAAGCTTTCGATTCATGAAGCTTTTCCTCCTCACTGGTATGAAAGACTGAAGCTTGAATTTACATAAATTTTCATCGAGTAGCATTGTACCCTAAGAGGAGGTGTTTATATTTCTTATTTAGAACTAAATCGTAAATTTATTTCAAAATCGTTACAACTTGGCGCAAAATCCCCCATATATTGTGATTTTTGAAGGTTTTTTGAAAAAAGTTTTTCAGTGGCGGGCGCCCTTCCGCCGGGAAACCACCCGGAACAGGGGGGCGGGCCGGTAAGGGTGCAAACTGGGACGTGATTTCTCCTCCCCCGGCCCCCGCAGGGCCGTGAGGGCCACGGTCAAAAAGCCCATGCCCACCAGCCCCCATCCGCCGATCCCCACCACTTGGGGCGCGGCCGCCATATAGGAAAGCCCGTCCCTCCGGAGGAATAGCACCAGCCCCGTGCAGGCAGCCAGCAGCCAGACCACTCTTTTTCCCATGGCCTGTCCCTCCTTTTCTCAGCTGTGGGGCAGACACAGGAAATCCAGCAGGAGATCCACCACCTTGTCCCCCTGGGTGAAGTCCACCTGGGTATCCACCCCAAACAGCCGCACCGCCAACTGGGCGCGGTCCCCAGGCAATTCCTCCACCTCCAGGGGCGGCCGGTCGTCCCCAAAGCTCAATTTCCTGCCCTGGTAATCCACAACCACACACCCTGCCACTGTGAGCAGCACAAACAGCGACAGCCCCAAAGACAGGCCAAACCAATTTCTTTTCCGTTTCATGACGTCACCCCCTCCCTAGGGTGCCCAGGAAACGGCCATTTACTAGGTGCAGCTTTGCAGCACTTCCCCCAGGGCCTCTCCCACCAGCTGCCCTGCGTACCGGGCCTCGCTGACGGTGTTCACCTCGGTGCCGATCTCCACCAGCATACTGCCGGGGGTGGCGTTCATGTTGTACTTGCTGTTGGAAAAGCTCATAGGCCGTGCCAGGCCCGGGAACAGCTCCTGGAGCTTTTCCTGCACCCGCAGGTCCAGACGCAGGTTCTCCTCCCACCGGGGGAAATCCCCCCAGCTGCCGTCGGCGTCGCAGCCGGCCAGCAGCATCACCTGGGCAGCCTTCCGGCCGTTGATGGCGACGGTGGGCTTGTATTTCACCCCGCTGTCCGTGGTCATGGAGTCCCGGTGGACATCGATGGTCACCTGGATGGTGGGGTACTCTTCCAAATTCTTTTGCAGCACCTCCCAAGAGCGGCTATAGGAACCATTATATAAGGTATCGTTCACCGTGGTGTCGTGGACCACCCCAAACCCGGCGGCCTCTAGGGCATCCTTCAACGCCTCCCCAGCTGCTACCACGCTCTGCTGGGGGTCGCTGGTACGGGTGTCCATATCGGTGTAGTAAAAGCCGGTGTAGCTCTGGGAATAGGCCTCGCTGGTGTGGGTGTGGTAGATGAGCACCTCCACGCTGCCGTCCCGCTTCAAATGCACCGAGGGCTCTTCCTGCAAGGCGGCGTTTAAGTCCGTCCCGGAGCCGGTGGTGTCCTTGACAAAAAAGCTGCCCACCTGGGTGCCCCCTGAAATCTGGGTTTCCTCCACCGGGGCCCAGTTCCGGTTGGGGTCCGGGGTGGCCGCCACCCCTTCCTCCAGCCCCTGGCCCAGGGAAACCACCCCGTCATCGGGAAGGAGATAGGCCAGTTCCTCCACCCTTTGGGTGTCTGGGGAAGCTGTGGGGGTAGCCTGGGGCGAGGGCGACTCCTGGGCCTCCATGCCTGCGGCAAACAGCAGGGCCTCTTCCCCTTGGGTTTGGGCCCACTCCTGCAATTTTCCAGCCCCGCACCACAGGCACAGGGCCGCCGAACCCAGCAAAACAGCGTTCTTCATCCAATAAAATGCGCCTTTTTTCATAAAAATTTTCCTCTGTCACAAAAAGTTTACAAAGTTTGCTTGCGTTGCCTTGGACGTTTTAGTATAATAAAGTGAAACACTATCACTTCATAACAAGTTGGAGGGCATAGTATCGAAGAAGCGAGAATGGTATCATCCCGGATTGGCTTTTTCCCACCAGGGGAAACCTTCCGGCACAGGAGAAAGGAGCTTTGCAAATGTCTATCTATTCCGAAATCAAGCCAGAAGTCCGCGCCTTAGCCGACCTCTGTGTGAAAAACACCAAGATCGACCCGGAACTCTACGTCAAATATGATGTGAAGCGGGGCCTGCGTGACTTAAACGGCAAGGGTGTCCTAGCCGGGCTCACCAACATTTCCGACATCATCTCCAGCAAGACCGTGGACGGGAAGAGCGTGCCCTGCGAAGGCGAGCTGTATTACCGTGGCTACGACGTGGAGGAGCTGGTCCGCCGCCAGGCAGGGGATCACTTTGGCTTTGAGCGCATTGCCTATTTACTGCTGTTTGGCGACCTGCCCGACCAAGAGCAATTCCGGACATTTTGCGAGCTGCTCTCTTTTTACCGCACCCTGCCCACCAGCTTTGTGCGGGACATCATTATGAAAGCCCCCAGCAGCGACATGATGAACACCCTGGCCCGCAGTGTGCTTACCCTGTATTCTTATGACGAGGATGCGGAAGATATTTCCGTCCCCAACGTGCTGCGCCAGAGTATGCAGCTGATCGCCCTGTTCCCCCTGCTGTCGGTATACGGCTACCAGGCCTACCGCCACTATCACGACGGCCAGAGCCTGTTCATCCACCAGCCCGACCCCAAGCTGTCCACAGCGGAGAACATCCTGCGGATCCTCCGGCCCGACTGCTCCTACACCGAGCTGGAAGCCCGGGTGCTGGACATTGCCCTGATCCTCCACGCGGACCACGGCGGCGGCAACAACTCCACCTTCACCACCCATGTGGTGACCTCTTCCGGCACCGACACCTACTCCGCCATGGCAGCGGCCCTGGGCTCCTTGAAAGGCCCCAAGCACGGCGGCGCCAACATCAAAGTGGTGAAGATGTTCGAAGACATCAAGGCCCATGTGAAGGACTGGAACGACGACGAGGAGCTGACCGCCTACCTGCGGAAGCTGTTACATAAAGAGGCCTTTGACAAAGCCGGCCTGATCTACGGCATGGGCCACGCGGTGTACTCCCTCTCCGACCCCCGCGCCAAGATTATGGCCCGGTTTGTGGAGGGGCTTTCCAAAGAAAAGGGCCGCACCGACGAGTACCAGCTGTACGCCAATGTGGAGCGCCTGGCCACCCAGCTCATCGCCCAGGAGCGGAAAATCTACAAGGGCGTTTCCGCCAACGTGGACTTCTACAGCGGCTTTATCTACAGCATGCTGGATCTGCCCATGGAGCTGTACACCCCCATTTTCGCCATTGCCCGCATTGCCGGCTGGAGCGCCCACCGCATGGAGGAGCTCATCGGCGGGGGCAAGATTATCCGCCCCGCCTACATGGCGGTGCAGCCCCACCGGGACTTCCCCCAGGACTAAACAAAAACATACCGCTTTCTATAAAAAAGGAAGGGCTGCCGCGGCATCGCGGCGGCCCTTTTTGCGTCCCTGTGTAAAGAACAGGCAAGGTCTTTTACAAAAGTTCTCACACCCACTTGACTATGGTGTTACCCTATAGTTTATAATGGGAATCCATTTCGTTTGAAGGACTTGCGAGGTATTCTATGGACTACAAGACCCTATTTTCCCAAACGCCGCCCACGCGGTTGTTTTTTAAGGCCGCCATTCCCGGCTCCATTGGGATGCTGGCCTCGGCCCTATACCAGGTGGCGGACGGCATCTTCATCAGCCGCATTTTGGGGGACACCGCTTTTGCCGGGTTCAACCTGGCTATGCCCTTGGTCATCATCAACTTTGCCCTGGCGGATTTGATTGGCCTGGGCAGCGCCGTGCCCATTTCCATCAAGCTGGGCAGCAAGGATGAGCAGGAGGCCAACAACTACTTTACCTGCGCCAGTATTATGGTGGTGCTGGCGGGGATTCTGTCCGGGGCGGTGCTGGCCCTGGGCGGGCGGACCTTCCTCTCCTGGATGGGCGCCCAGGGAGAGCTGCTGGACCAGGCCACCCAATATCTGGTCACCTACGCTCTCTGCTCGCCGGTGACCACCATTGTCTTCGCCGTGGACAATTACCTGCGCATCTGCGGGAAAATCCGCCGCAGCATGTTTTTGAACATCTTCATGTCTGTGGCCTGCATGGGCTTCGAGCTGCTGTTTATGGGCGTGCTGAAAATCGGCATCCGGGGCGCGGCCCTGGGCAGCAGCCTGGGCATGGCCCTCACTGCCATAGCTGCCTTTGTCCCCTTCTTTTTCGGAAAGATGCAGCTGCGGTTTGTGCGGCCGCGGTTCCACGCCAAGGCCCTGCGGGAGATTGTCTCCTGCGGGCTGCCCAGCTTTTTGAACAACATTGCCGGGCGCGTCACCTCCATCATTATGAACGTGGTGCTGCTGGCCCTTGGCGGGCAGAACGCCGTGTCCGTCTACGGCATTTTGATGACCATGGACGGCTTTGTCCACCCCCTGCTGTACGGCATGTGCGATTCCCTCCAGCCCGCGGTGGGCTTTAACTGGGGCGCCCGGAACATCAAGCGGGTCAAGGCCATTGAGAAGCGGTGCTACACCGCCGCCATCATCTTGGCCCTGGCTACCACGGGAGTGCTGGCCCTGTTCCCCCGGCAGATTGCCGGCCTGTTCATCACCGGCGATTCCGACCCCGCCTATCTGGAGATGGCGGTAGATGCCCTGGTGCTTTTCAGCCTGACCTACATCACCCGGTGGTTCAGCTTTGCCACCCAGAGCTTCCTCTCCGCCATTGAGAAGCCCGTGGCGGCCTCGGCCATTTCCGTGTGCACGGCCCTGGTGTTCCCGGTAATCCTCATCGGCGTGTTCTGGCCTCTCGGCCTGACAGGCCTGTGGCTGAACTTTGCTGGCACTGCCGTGCTGGCTGGCATCTTGGCTTTGATTCTCCTGCTGCGGCAGAAAGAGCTGTGGAACAAGGACAAGAAAAAAGCCGCGTAATCCGCGTTTTATCCCTAGAAAGACGCCCAAGCCTGTGCCTGGGCGTCTTTTTTGCGCGTTTTTCAAAAAGTTATGTAACCAACTTCCCCGCCGCCTTGTCTAATGAGTATGAAAAAGGAGCACGAAAGGGGGTTGCCCCCAGGGTGTATTTGTGGCGGGTTTTTCCCCGCCACAGCCCTTTTTCGAGGATAGAAAAAGGCGCTCCCACAGGGGGGACGCCTTTTCAGAACATCTATACGGAGAGAAGCCGGAGTGACAGAGGAGAGAAGCCCGGATTTTCGCGAAGCGAAAACGAATCCTTTTCGGATTCGAGGGCTTCTCTGAGCAGTTGCCAAAGGCAACTGCTCACCAGCCCTGCTCTTTCAGGTACTGGCGGCTGAGGGTGATGGCTTCCATGGGGGTGCGGCCATTGGACTGGTCCTGCTCCACCACAACCCACTGGGCGCCGGCTTCCACAGAGGCCTCCAGAATGGGACCGAAGTCCTGGTCGCCGTGGCCCACGGGGCGGAACTCGAAGGTGCCGTGGCTCTCCTGCTCCTCCACCTCGGTGCCGATGAGCTGGTACATGTTGGCAGGGCGGCCCTCCTTGTGGAAGTCCTTCAGGTGCACCAGGGGAGAGCGGCCTGTGTACTTCTTCACGTAGGCGGCGGGGTCCTCGCCAGCCACCTTCACCCAGCAGGTATCCACCTCGGTCTGGAGCAGGTCGGCGGGGATGGTGTCGTAGATGTAGTCCAGGGCATAGCGGCCGTCGGCCATCTTCTGGAACTCAAAGTCGTGGTTGTGGTACAGCAGCTGGATGCCCTTGGCCTTGCAGGCCTTGGCAATCTCCTCAAACAGCTTGACGTTGCCCTCGAACTTGGGGGTGCCGGGGCGGTCCTCCTCCATCAGGTAGGGGATGGCGATGTACTTCATGCCAATCTCCACATACTTCTGGATGGTGCCCTCCATGTCCGCCACCAGCTCCTGGAAAGGCACGTGGGCGGAAAGGGCCACCAGGCCGGCGTCCTCAATGGCGGCCTTGATGGCGGCGGGCTCCAGACCATAAAGGCCGGCCAGCTCCACACCGTCGTAGCCGATTTCTTTAATTTTTTTCATGGTGCCGGCGAAGTCTTTTTCAGCGTCCTCCCGGACAGAATAAACCTGCACGGCAACCGGCAAGGTCTTCATAGGTATCCCTCCAATGGTTTTTTTGTTTCTATACTTCCATCATATATCAAAGTAGGACAATGGTCAAGGGAAAGGGTTGAAAAAAAAGGGAGGTTATGTTAGAGTATGCAATGGATACATAATTTTCATAATTCTCTTAACGGTATGTGGGTCCAAGCCATTTGCCGGGAGAATTTGGGAAAGGGAAAGAAGACGAGAGTTATGAAACGGAGCCCGCGCTTTTACTTTGCGCTGCTGTTCGCCAAGGCGACCGCCAAGGTGATGAAGCTCATCGGCCGCAAGGGCACCTCTATGCCCGGCAGCTGGGCCATCATCTTGTGTCCGGACTTTTTGGGCAGGATGCCCCGCCCCAAGTATATCATTGGCATCACCGGCACCAACGGGAAGACCACTGTCTCCAACATGGTGGAGGACGTGCTCACCCAGTGCGGGTATGAATTTACCTGCAACCGGTCCGGCTCCAATGTGGCCACGGGGGTGGCCTCCAGCCTCATCGCCAACTCCACCCTCTTTGGCAAGCCTAAAAAGGACTTGGCCGTCTTTGAGCTGGACGAGCGCAGCGCCCCACGGATTTTGCCCTTTATCAAGCCCGACCTGCTGCTTTGCACCAACATCTTCCGGGACTCCTACAAGCGCAACGCCCACGTGGAGTTCATCCTGGACATTTTGAACACCTATATCCCCGACAGCACCAAGCTGGTGTTGAACGCCGACGACCTGCTGTGCTCCAGCCTGAAGCCGGAAAACCGCCGGGCTTTCTTTGGCATTGCCCCCCTGCCTGGGGAAGAGCAAGAGCCCCCCAACATTGTGCGGGATGTGCGTTCCTGCCCCCAGTGCGGCGCGCCCCTGGAGTGGGATTACCTGCGGTATCACCACATTGGACAGGCCCACTGCCCCCGGTGCGGGTTCTCCTCCCCCACGGCCAACTACCAGGTGACCGCCCTGGACGCCCGCCATCACCAGATGACGGTTTCCGGCCGGTACGGCGACCAGGATTTCCCCATCCCCAACACCAGCATCATCAACGTGTACAACGCCCTTTCCGCCGTAGCCCTGCTGGGGGAATTTGGCCTCTCTAAGGAGCGCATCGCCCAGTGTATGGAACACATCTCCATTGTGGAGAGCCGTTACTGGGAAGAGAACGTGGGAGGGCGCCGGCTGGTGCTCCATCTGGCCAAGGGGCAAAACCCCATTGCCTGTTCCCAGGCCTGTGCCAACGTGAAAAAGGCCCCCGGGAAAAAGACGGTGCTCCTGCTGCTGGACGACGCCCACGACAACGCCCATTCCGTGGAAAACAACGCCTGGCTCTACGACACGGACTTTGAGTTTTTAAACGACCCGGACATCCTTCAGGTGACCACCGCCGGCCCCCGCCACTGGGACACCGCTGTGCGGCTGCTGATGGCGGGCCTGCCCCCGGAGAAGCTCTTACACCAGGAAGATCCCGGGCAGGCCGCTGCCCAAATGGACGTGGCCTCGCCGGACACGGTATTTGTACTCTATGACCTGTATGCGGTGGCCCTGGCCCACCAGGTGAAAGACCAGCTGGTGGAACGTATGGCAGCCCTTCCCCCTGTGGAAACAACCGAGGAAAAGGAGGAGCCCAGCCATGAAAATTGAGATCTTATACCCCGAGCGGTGCAACCTGTACGGCGACCTGGCCAATATGGATTACCTGCGCAAATGCCTGCCCCAGGCGGAATTTGTGGAAACGCCCCTGGGAGAAACGCCCCAATTTGCCCGGGAAAAGGTGGACATGGTTTACTTGGGGCCCATGACTGAGCAGGCCCAGGAGCAAGTCCTGGAGCAGCTGTTCCCCCTGAAGGAGCGCCTCCAGGAGCTGGTGGAGCAGGACGTGGTGTTCCTGTGCACAGGCAACGCTTTGGAGCTTTTCGGGGAGGACATTTTCAAAGAGGACGGCAGCCGCATCCCCTGCCTGGGGCTGTTCCCCCTCACCGCCCAGCGGGACATGATGCACCGCCACAACAGCGTGTTTTTGGGCAGCTTTGAAACAGGCCCTGTGACAGGGTTCAAGTCCCAGTTCACCACCGCCAAGACCAGCTCTGGGGAGCTGAAGCTGTTTGGGGTGGAAAAGGGCATGGGCCTTAACAAGAAGTGCCCCTTTGAAGGGGTGCGCGCCCACAATTTCTTCGGCACCTATCTTCTGGGGCCGCTGCTGATCAACAACCCGCCATTCACCAAGTACTTGCTCTCCCGGCTGGGGGTGGATTCCCCCACCCTGGCCTTTGAGAAGGAAGTCCAGGCCGCTTACGAAAAACGGCTGGAGGATTTCAAGACAAAAGTATGACAAAAGGGCCCGCTGCACTAGGCAGCGGGCCCTTTTTCTCATTTCTGTTCCACCTCAGCAGGCAGTGACCCGGCCGGCTTTGGCGTCCAGACAGACCACCGCACCGCTTTTCAGCAGCTCCGTGGCGTGCTGGGCACCGGTGAGCACCGGCTTATCCATGGCCAGGCCCACAATGGCGGCGTGGGTGTTGGCCCCGCCCTCCTCGGTGATGATCCCCGAGCAGCGCCGCAGATACTCCACAATGGTGTTGTTGGTTTCAGGCACCACCAGGATGTCCCCATCCCGGAAGCGCTTGGGGATATCGGAAAGCCGCTTGCACACGCACAGCCGGGCGGAAACGCTCCGCTGGGTGACCCCATCCCCGGTGAGCAGCACATGGCCCACCACGTGGACCTTCATCATGTTGGTGGTGCCGGAAATGCCCAGGGGCACGCCGGCGGTGATCACCACCAGATCGCCGCTGTGGACCAGGCCGGTGCGCTCGGCGGCGTCCACTGCCCGATCGAAGAGCACGTCCGTATCCTTCACCTCGTCGATGAGCATGGGCACCACGCCCCAAGAGAGGTTCAGCTGGCGCCACACGTGCTCCTGGGTGGTGCATCCCACAATGGGGTACATGGGCCGGAATTTGGAGAGCTGCCGGGCTGTGCCGCCCCCCTTGGTCACGGTGACAATGGCCTTGGCCCCCAAGTCATGGGCGGTGGTGCAGGTGGCGTGGGAGATGGCATTGGTCACGTCAAAGGCCACGTCGCTGTTGTCCCGGGAGTTGAACCGCTTGATATAGTTGATGCTCTCCTCCGCCTTTTCCGCGATACGCACCATGGTTTCCAAAGCCTCCACCGGGTATTTGCCCGCGGCGGTTTCCCCGGAGAGCATGATGCAGCTGGTACCGTCGTAAATGGCGTTGGCCACGTCGGTGGACTCCGCCCGGGTGGGCCGGGGGTTCTTGATCATAGAATCCAGCATCTGGGTGGCGGTGACCACCTGCTTGCCCGCCAGGTAGGACTTCTGGATCAGCTCCTTTTGCAGCACGGGCACGTCCTCCAGGGGGATCTCCACGCCCATGTCGCCCCGGGCCACCATGATACCCTCTACCACACGGAGGATCTCGTCAATGTTGTCCACGCCCTCCATGTTCTCGATTTTGGCGATGATGTTGATGGAGTGGCAGTCATACTCCTTCAAGATATTCCGGATGGCCAGGATGTCCTTGGCGCTGCGGGTGAAGGAGGCGGCAATGTAATCGAAGCCGTGCTCAATGCCGAAAATGATGTCGGCCCGGTCCTGTTCGCTGATGAAGGGCATGGAAAGCTGGGTGCCCGGCACGTTGATGCCCTTGTGGTTGGAAACCTGGCCCCCGTTGATCACCGTACATACGATGTCGGTATCGGTCACTTCCTCGGCCCGCAGTTCCACCAGGCCGTCGTCGATGAGCACCCGGGCACCGGCTTTCAGATCTTTGGTCAAGTCCTGATAGGTGATGGAAACCATTTTCTCGTCCCCTTCCACCTCCCGGGTGGTGAGGGTGAACGTGTCGCCGGCCCGCAGCTGGACCGGCCCGTTTTGGAAGGTCTTCACCCGGATCTCCGGGCCTTTGGTGTCCAGGATCGTGGCGATGGGCAGCCCCAGTTCTTCCCGCAGGCGGGTGACAGCTTCCAGCTTCTTGGCGGCATCCTCATGAGTACAGTGGGAAAAGTTGAAACGGGCTGCATTCATGCCCCCCAACATCAGCCGGCGCAGGACGCTTTCGTCCTCGGTGGCGGGACCCAGCGTGCAGATGATCTTGGTTTTTCTCAGCATAGTATCCATCCTTTCGGCATATGGCTTCCGGGGACCACCCCCGGGAAGTGATGCAAGTTTTTCTTGGGGTCATTGGGTCACGCAGGTGGCTCAAAAGCCGCCCGCGCCCCCGCTTTCTGCGGCTATTATAACATAGATGTCTCTAACCGTCCACGGCAAAATGTGCCTGTGTTTAAATTTTAACAAACGCCCTTTCTCACGCCTGGTTCCCGGCCTGGCCCATCTGGCGGTAGATCTCCCCTTTTTTAAAGCCGGTTTCCTTGGCGGCCTCTTTGGCAGCCTCGCTGGCGGAAAGCCCTCCCGCTGCCAAGGACCGGGCCATTTCCACCGCATCCTCCAGGGTGTACTCCTGCTCCGGGGCGGCGGGCGCCTGGGCTCCTTCCACCACCAGCACAAACTCTCCCCGGGGCTCGTTCTCCCGGTAGTGGGCGGCGGCCTCCCCCACGGTGGTGCGCCACACCTCCTCGTGGACTTTCGTCAGCTCCCGGCACAGGGCGATCCGCCGGTCCGGGCCAAAGAGCTTGGCAAAGTCCGACAAGGTCTTCCGCAGCTTATGGGGCGCCTCGTAAAAGATCATGGTGCGCTGCTCCCCCTCCAAAGCGTCCAGGTGCTCCTTGCGGCTGCGCTTGTTCACGCTGACAAAGCCCTCAAAGGTGAACCGCCCGGTGGGCAGCCCGCTGATGGCCAGGGCCGACAGGGCCGCCGTAGGCCCGGGCACCACGTACACCGGCACCCCTGCCTGGGCGCAGGCAGCCACCAGGGTTTCCCCCGGGTCAGAGATGGCGGGCATCCCCGCGTCGGACACCAACGCGCAGGTCTGGCCCTCTTGCAGCCGGGCCACAATCAGCGGGCCGTGCTCCAGCTTGTTGTGCTCAAAATAGGAGATAAGCGGCTTCTTTATGCCAAAGTGGTTCAGCAGCCGCAGGGTGACCCGGGTGTCCTCCGCGGCGATAAAGTCCGCCCCCTCCAGTGTCTCCCGGGCCCGGGGGGAGAAATCCCCCAGGTTGCCAATGGGGGTGCCCACCACGTACAGGGCGCCCCGCTCCAAAGCCTGTTCCATTGCCCTTCCCCCTTACTGTTTTCTGTGCTCCGGGTTGTCCCGGTAATCGCCGTAAATGGCCTCGATTTCCTGGGTGGGGCTGCCGTCCTCCCGCTCCAGCAGGAGCACCGGGCCCACCTCCATGCCGGGCTTGCCGCCCCGGCGGCACTCCAGCAAAAACAAAAAGGGCGCCTTCCCCGCCCGCTGCTGCACCAGCCGCAGCCG
>OLSM01001528.1_pt1 | contig 16955 bp, 13 predicted proteins | sample 1672721 | NCBI WGS metagenome assembly OLSM01 (sample SAMEA3136717, study PRJEB25190) | human gut metagenome | reverse complement strand
TCTACCCTCTTGTGCCCCCGCCGGGTAGGCGCACTCCCCGCTGAGGTTCAGCGAAAACCTCCCCGCCCGTTAGGGGCGAACACGCCTGCGGCAGTTCGTGCGCCCCGGTCAGCCGGTGCAGAGAAACAGGCTGCCGCCCAGAAAGGGCGAACCCGCTAACGCAGTTCGTGTGCCCCGCTCAGCCGGTGCTGAAAAAGGCTGCCGCCCGGAAAGAATGAACCGCGCAGGCGGTTCAAGTCCCCCGGTTGACCGGTGTCGGAATTTTTATCACTTTCCGCGGCAGTGCCGCGCTCCCTGCGATTCTTCATGAATTCTTCATCGCATTGTTTTAGTAGGATAACAAAAATTTTTTATAAATTCGCACTTTAATTGCCATGTTCTGTAAAATAATAAACTTTTCTAAGTGCGAGGTGAAAAAAGTAAATATTTTACGCAGTATTTTTGTACAAAAAGTCTGTTCAAAATTATCATTTTTCACAATAGTTGTTGATAATATTGATAAATACGCGAGATTTTTTTATTCATTCATCCAAATTGCACAAATACATCTTGACAAAGAATTTTAAAAGTGATAAATTTATCTCACGAAAGGACGAAAGGAGGCTGAGCAGGAAATGAAAAAGGTTATCTGTTCGGAACACGCACCCGCAGCCATCGGCCCGTATGCACAGGCAATTGCAGCAAACGGTATCGTATTTACTTCGGGTCAGCTTCCGATCGATCCCGCAACCGGTGCTTTTCCGGAAGGGATCGCAGCACAGACCAAGCAGTCGCTCACCAATGTAAAGGCAATCCTTGCTGAGGCAGGAACCGGTATGGATCAGGTGATCAAGACTACCGTCTTCCTGAGCGACATGAACAATTTCGGCGCGATGAACGAGGTTTACGCCACCTTCTTCGGTGAAGGCAGCTACCCGGCACGCTCCGCTGTGGAGGTTGCAAGACTTCCCAAGGACGCTCTCGTCGAGATTGAGGTAACCGCTCTCCTGCCGTAAGGCAAACCAAAAAGAAAAGAAAACAGCAAAAAAGAAAGGTGCTGTCCGCTAAGCAAAGCCGGAACCGGAAAACCGGCTTTGACAACCGGGGTACCTCCAAAACACACAACTGGAGGTAATTTATTATGAGCAAGCAGTATCCGCTGAACGTACCCGCACCCCATCATTTCACTTACGCAGTCCGTGATCTTCCGGAAGTAACCGTTGAGCAGCGTGAGCGCGCTCTTCAGGCTACTCATTACAACGAGTTCGCATTCCCGTCCGGCATGCTGACCGTTGATATGCTGTCCGACTCCGGTACCACTGCAATGACCAATCATCAGTGGGCAAGCCTGTTCCTCGGCGACGAGGCTTACGGCCGCAACACCGGTTATTACGTTCTGCTCGACACCTTCCGCGACATCTTCGAGCGCGGCGGCGAGAAGAACTGGAAGAAGATCATCGACCTCGTTCGCACCGATTGCCGCGACGTTGAGAAGATGATGGACGAAGTTTATCTGTGCGAGTACGAAGGCGGCCTGTTCAATGGCGGCGCAGCTCAGATGGAGCGCCCGAACGCATTTATCATCCAGCAGGGCCGTGCAGCTGAGTCCGTTCTGATGGAAATCGTTCGCAACATCCTTGCTAAGCGTCACCCGGGCAAGAAGTTCACCATTCCGTCGAATGGTCACTTCGACACCACCGAAGGCAACATCAAGCAGATGGGTTCCATTCCGCGTAACCTGTACAACAAGACCCTGCTGTGGGAAGTACCGGAAGGCGGCCGTTACGAGAAGAACCCGTTCAAGGGCAACATGGATATCGAGAAGCTGGAGCAGCTGATTCAGAGCGTAGGTCCGGAGAACGTTCCGCTGATCTTCACCTGCATCACCAACAACCCGGTTTGCGGCCAGGCCGTTTCCATGGGCAACCTGAAGGAAATCAACCGCGTTGCGCATAAGTACAACATCCCGCTGGTATTCGATACCGCTCGTTGGGCTGAGAACGCTTACTTCATCAAGATGAATGAGGAAGGCTACGCTGACAAGTCCATCGCTGAGATCGCTACCGAGATGTTCTCTTACTGCGACGCATTCACCATGTCCGCTAAGAAGGACGGCCACGCTAACATGGGCGGTATGCTGGCATTCCGCGATAAGGGCCTGTTCTGGAAGAACTTCTCCGACTTCAACGAAGACGGCACCGTTAAGACCGACGTTGGCGTTCTGCTGAAGGTTAAGCAGATCTCCTGCTACGGCAACGATTCCTACGGCGGCATGTCCGGCCGTGATATCATGGCTCTGGCAGTTGGCCTGTACGAGTCCTGCGACTTTAACTACATGAACGAGCGTGTTGCTCAGTGTAACTACCTGGCAGAAGGCTTCTACGACGCTGGCGTTAAGGGCGTTGTACTGCCGGCAGGCGGCCACGCTGTATACATCAACATGGATGAGTTCTTCGACGGCAAGCGCGGCCACGACACCTTCGCTGGTGAGGGCTTCAGCCTTGAGCTGATCCGCCGCTACGGCATCCGTGTATCCGAGCTGGGCGACTACTCCATGGAGTATGACCTGAAGACCCCGGAGCAGCAGGCTGAAGTATGTAACGTAGTTCGCTTCGCAATCGACCGCAGCCGTCTGACCAAGGAGCATCTGGACTATGTAATCGCAGCTGTTAAGGCTCTGTACGAGGATCGTGAGAACATTCCGAACATGCGTATTGTTTGGGGTCACAATCTGCCGATGCGTCACTTCCACGCATTCCTGGAGCCGTACGCTAACGAAGAGAAATAATCCCCTGTTCCATCCTTTCGTCAAAGGCGATACCGCATAATTGTATAAATTGTGCGGTATTTCCGCCAATGCCGCAGCAAAGGCGCCGCGGCATTGCATAACAGGAATTTCTCCTGACCTTTTTATAACTTGATAATCAGGGCGTAACCTGTGCCGCGTGGAAAGTGCACAGGAAAGCAAAGAACAAAGGCGTTCTTTTTGCCAGAAAACTAAACAGTTTCTGCGGCAAAGAGAACGCCTTTTTTCTATCCATTTACACATTAAAGGGGTGTAAGATAATGAGTAAAGAGCCTAAAAACTTAGAACAGAGAGATGGTTTCCAGAGTAAGTGGGGATTCATTCTGGCATGTATCGGTTCTGCGGTTGGTATGGGCAACATCTGGCGTTTCCCGATCATGGTGCAGAAGTACGGCGGCATGACCTTCCTGCTTCCCTATTTCATCTTTGTAATTTTGATCGGCAGTACCGGCGTTATCGAGGAGTTCGCTCTCGGCCGTCGTGCAGCCGCAGGTCCGGTTGGTGCGTTCGGTATGTGTACCAAGGAGCGCACCGGCAGTGATAAATCCGGTAAGGCGATCGGCGCGATCCCGATCATCGGTGCATTGATGCTGGCAATCGGCTACACGGTCGTTCTCGGCTGGATCTTCAAGTACACCTTCATGTCCCTCTCCGGCAGCCTGTTCAATCTCGGCACGGACATGGGCGCAATCGGCGGCACCTTCGGCATGACCGCACCGGAGGCAGAAACGCTTCCCGAAGCCCTCAAGGCAATGGCGTCGGCTGGCTTCTTCGGCATCGGCAACGGCGTATGGCAGATCGTTGCACTGGTAGTTTCCCTTGCCATCATGGTAATGGGCGTTGCAGGCGGCATTGAGAAGGCCAACAAGGTCATGATGCCGGTTCTGTTCGGTCTGTTCCTCGTACTGGCAATCTACATCGGCACGCTGCCCGGCGCATCCGAAGGCTATAAGTACATTCTGACCCTGAATCCGGCTGGTCTGCTCAAGCCCGACCTGTGGGTATTTGCATTCGGTCAGGCGTTCTTCTCCCTGTCTGTTGCAGGCAACGGTTCTGTAATCTACGGTTCCTACCTGTCCAAGAGCGAGGATATCCCGTCCTCCGCACGCAACGTAGCAGTATTTGATACCCTTGCAGCTCTGCTGGCAGCAGTCGTTATCATTCCGGCAATGGCAGTTGTTCTGGGCGAAGGCATCCGCGACGTATCCGGCGGCCCCGGCCTGATGTTCGTTTACCTCGTAAACGTATTCAACGCAATGCCTGCCGGCCGTATCATCGGCGCGATCTTCTACATCTGCGTACTGTTCGCAGGCGTATCCTCCATCGTAAACCTGTACGAAGCACCGATCGCTTTCCTGCAGGAGCAGTTCAAGTTTAAGCGTGCAGCAGCCGTTGGCACCATCGGTGTAATCGGTCTGGTCGTTTCCATCGCAATCCAGCCGTGGACCTCTCAGTGGATGGACGTTGTTTCCATTTACATCTGCCCGCTCGGCGCTGCTCTGGCCGGCGTTATGTTCTTCTGGGTACTGGGCAAGGAAAAGGCAATTGCTGCTGTTAACGAAGGCGCTAAGAAGCCGATCGGCGGCTGGTTCTTCCCGCTCGGCAAGTGGGTATACGTTATCTGTGCAGTTCTTGCACTGATCCTCGGCGTTATGTACGGTGGCATCGGCTAATCCCTCAAGCCGTCACCGATCTTTCAAAAGACGTTCATGGAGTTTATGAATCGTCTGTATCCCCCCTTTTGTCTCTGTCCCCCGTCACTGCTGTGTGACGGGGGACACACTTTTCTAATTAGAAATCAGCAATCAGCAGGCAGTAATCGCTGCATGCAAAGCAAAACCCCGGCTTTGCCGCACTTGACAAAACCGGGGGTGCTCGGGTATACCATCCCCAAGGGATGCTGTTCAGGCAGTCAGACCCTATAACAAGTTAGTGAACTAAGTCACTGACCGTTCGAGGCCTAATCGAGCGGTCAGTGCGCTTTTATACAGAAAAGAGACGAGCCAGGCAGGCTCGTCTCTTTTTACGTTGTATGGAGAAGATTCAGTTAAAGTAAACGATATCTTCCTTCGCCTTTTCGGCGGGTTCTACCGTGATGGCATGCAGCACCGGACCGGGACCGCGGTACTGCGGCAGCTCCTCGACGGTGATGGACGCCGTTACCTTGACCCAGTCGCGGTTATGCAGCTGATCGCGGTCGGGATAGCGGCAGAGGAAGCCGAGGAAGGTAACGTCATCCGCGCAGCAGACCATGCCGAAGCGGCCGGGCACGAAGCTGCCGGCGGGCACATCCTTGCCGACGTATGCCTGGGCAAGAAAGCGGACGGTCTTGCCGTCATACTTCATCGGGTCGCCGGTGGCGTCAATGTACCACAGGCCGTAGTCCTCCGGCCCGATGTCGATGATATCCGCATCCACATCAAACGGCAGCGGCATATTGCGGGCGTAGTCCTCGGAATTGCCGTTCACGTCATCCAGATAGATTGCCGCACGCGGATTCATCGCCTTGATGTTCTTCTTGTACAGCATATCCTTCAGCTCATCCGTGCAGCGGTTGAACACAACCAGATCCGCAGTGGTGATATGCTCAAACATCATCGGGCCGATGTTGTTGGAATACAGCTCAAACGTGGTCGCATCGACCGTGGTGACGATCTGGTACAGCTCCCAACGGGCAGGAAATGCCTGCATCAGCTTTTCCAGCTTCCACATGCCGTTGTACTCAACAAGAATGCGGTCCGGCTGGTATTTCTGCTCCACGCGCTTGAGGATATTCGGCGTCAGACGGTCCTCGGACTCGATCGGCACAAGCGCGGTGCCGTAGTGCAGCAGCCACTTCTCGTCGTATTCCTCGATGCCTTCTTCGCACAGCAGCAGCACCGTGCGCTCGTTCTCGGTAAAGTTCGGGTCCGCGAGAATGTCCTGAATGAACTTGGTCTTGCCGCTCTCCAGAAAGCCGGTAAAGACGTATACCGGAATGGGTTCGTTAGCCATATCTGGTTACCTCACTTTTCGTTTACGCCGAACAGAGCAGCGATGCGCTCCTCATCCAGCTCGGAGCCGATGACGCACAGACGGCCGGTGTAATCGGCAGCGCCGCGGCGGATTTCGGGTGCGCCCGGAACGTAGTCAAAGTGCAGCCACTCGCCGCCGTCTGCACACGGAACGATGCCCTTTGCACGCAGTACGGTGCCGAGCGTAACATCGCCGAGCGCGGTAAGAGCCGCGTTAAGCTCTGCCTCGGTGTACTTGTGGGTCGTTTCCTTACCCCAGGAGGTGAATACCTCGTCAGCATCGTGGTCGTGGTCGTGACCGCAGCAGCAGTGACCGTCGTGGTCGTGATGATGGTGCTCGTGGTCATGATCGTGGTGATGCTCATGGTCGTGATCGTGGCAGCCGCAGGTGCAGTGCTCGTCATGCTCGTGATGATGCTCGTGCTCCTCATGGTCATGCTCGTGGTCATGCTCATGCTCATGTTCGTGCTCATCATGCTCGTGGTCATGGTGGTGATGATGATGCTCGTGGTGCGGCTCGTGCGCGATTTCCTCGAGAACCTCCGCAACGAGGTCGCGGCTGCCTTCCATGGTGGAGAGCAGCTGCTCACCGGTCAGGTCCTTCCACGGGGTGGTGACGATGCGGGCGTGCTCATTCAGGCCGCGCAGCATGGCAACGGTCTCGTCGAGGCGCTTCTCCGGGCACTCAGCCGTGCGGGACAGCAGGATGGCACCGGCATGCGCCACCTGATTCTCGAAAAACTCACCGAAGTTCTTGAGGTACATCTTGGCCTTGAGCGCGTCAACAACGGTTACAAAGCTGTTCAGCTGAACCTCGAGGTGCGCGTTCTGTACCGCAGCGATAACATCCGACAGCTTGCCGACGCCGGACGGCTCAATCAGGATGCGGTCCGGATGGTACTGGTCCACAACATCGTGCAGCGCCTTGCCGAAGTCGCCAACCAGCGAGCAGCAGATGCAGCCTGCGTTCATCTCGTTTACAACAATGCCGGCATCCTTGAGGAAACCGCCGTCAATGCCGATCTCACCGAACTCGTTCTCGATCAGAACAACCTGCTCACCCTTGAGCGCATCGGCCAGCAGACGCTTGATGAGGGTCGTCTTGCCGGCACCCAGAAAACCGGAAATAATATCAATTTTAGTCATGCTTTGTCGCTCCATTTCTATGCACGGCACAGGGATTCCCGAACCGTACTCAAATTTTTCGAACGCTTATATTATACCACATTTATCGAAAAAAGAAAAGCTATTTAGTTAGCGGACGCTAATCTTTCCGGCTGCGCGGCGCGTGAGGAGAAGTTAAACACAAAAACCGCCCAAAAGGACGGTTTATTGACAGTACATATTACGATATGCTATAATCAAGGCGGTATTGCCCTAAAGAAATAACCGCCCTCCGGTAGTTAAAAGAGAGCGGCTTCTTCTCGACTAAAAATCGAACTGAGGAACGACTGCTCTCCCTACAAGAGCCGCCGTTTGTCAGCTATATTATAGCGCGAAGCCCCGGTTTTGTCAAGCGACGAAACCGGGGCTTTGTTTTACCATTCCTAATCAGAAAGGATTTATTCTCCCATCACCTGAAAGACAATATCCCGCACGCGGTTGCGGGTATCGCACTCCACAAGGGTCAGATTCTGCCACGGGCCGATGGTGATCTCGCCATTCACGAACGGGATAACGATAAACGGGCTGAGCAGCGCCGCCTTGATATGCGACGAGCCGTTATCATCGTGCCAGGTGTCATGGTGGTGATAGTAAATGACGTTTCCCTGCTCATCGCGGTAGGGCGAAAAGACGTCCATCGCCGCCTTGAGGTCATGGTAGACCATGCCCGGCTCAAACTCAAGCGTGGTCAGGCCGGCAACACCGCCGGTGGTAAAGCCGGTGATCGTGCCGGACTGCATGCCGGTCTTGCGGCAGGCGTTCTGCACCGCTGCGCGGAAGTCATCGGTAACGTCGATCATGCCCATGTGGGCCTTGGTTTTGTAGGTTTTGGTTTCGGTATAAACAGGCATTTGCGATTCTCCTTTAGAGGCACTCTAAGTAGCGGCCGTACAGCGTTTTGCTGAGGTCAGCGGCGTGACGGAGCAGCGTCTGACGGCTGATATAGCCGCGCGCGTACGCAATCTCCTCCGGACATGCGATGTAGCGGCCGGTCTCATCCTGCACGCGGCGGACAACCTGTGCGGATTCGAGCAGATTGTCGGCGGTACCGGCATCCAGCCAGACGAAATCCCGGTCGAGCTTTTCAACGTGCAGCTGACCGCGTTTCATGTACTCGATATTGACATCCGTAATCTCCAGTTCGCCTCTTGCCGAGGGCTTGAGCCCGCGGGCAATCTCCATAACCGAGTTATCGTAGAAATACAGACCCGGAATGATATAGTTAGACTTCGGATAGCGCGGCTTCTCCTCGATGGAAATAGCACGGCCCTGACCATCAAACTCCACAACGCCGAATGCACGCGGGTCATCGACATAGTAGCCGAACACGCAGGCGCCGGATTTCTGCTGCACAGCACGGTCCAGATAGTCCTGGAAATTGGGGGAATAGAAGATATTATCGCCCAGAACAAGGCAAACCGAGTCATCCCCGATGAACTGGGAGCCGATGAGCAGCGCGTCCGCGATGCCGCGTGCAACCTCCTGCACCTCGTAGGTGATGTTGACGCCGAAGCGGCCGCCGGAACCGAGCAGACGGTAGAACGGGCCTTCCTCTCCGGGCGGGATGATGATAAGAATATCGCGGATACCGGCCTGCAGGAGCGCAGCCAGCGGATAGTAGATCATCGGTTTATCGTATACCGGCAGCAGCGGTTTGCATACCGGACGTGTCATCGGGTACAGGCGCGAGCCCTTACCGGCGGCAAGAATGATTCCTTTCATTGGCTATTCCTCTATCTATATGGTTTTGTGAGATTAGTATAGCACATTTCGGGCAAATAAGAAAGCAATTTTCCGATATCCGCTCCCACCGAAAATACCTCTTGACAAATCGAACATTTGTTCGTATTCTATCAATCAAAGAAATGGAGGTGTTTTCATGTATGAAAACGAGATGAAGTCCGGATATCCGGTAAATTACGACCCGGATTACGCCTATGATGACGAAAACATGCCCGTTCCCGAGCAGGAGCCGGACGAGCAGTCGCTTGCGTTCCAGAAGGAAATCGAGGAACGGGAAGCCTTCATGCAGGAGCACATGACCCTGCCGGACGGCACAACAGACCTGACCACCTTCGGCTGGACGAGCCTGCGCAGGCTGATGTGCAAGGAGCTGCCGTCTATCCGGTACATCGTGGACGGCCTGCTGCCGCAGGGACTGGCGATTCTGGCCTCGCCGCCCAAATACGGCAAAAGCTGGCTTGCACTGGATCTATGTATCTCCGTGGCGCTGGGCGAGCCGTTTTTCGGACGAAAGACCGAGCCGTGCGACACACTCTATCTGGCGCTGGAGGATTCCGAGCAGCGTCTGCAGTCGCGCGGACAGACCGTTCTCGGTGACCGCCTGCCGCCCGAGAACTGCTACATCGGCACGCTGGCGGGGTCGCTCGCTGACCGTCTGCCGCACCAGATCGAAGCCTTTCTGCACCGGTGGCCAAACATCGGCCTCATCGTTATCGACACCTTCCAGAAGGTGCGTGTCAGCGCACGCGCAGGCTCCAACCTGTACGACAAGGATTACAGCGATATGGGCATTCTCAAAAACATTGCGGACGCGCATAATATCTGCATTCTGCTCGTACACCATCTGCGCAAGGCGCCTGAGCCGGGCGACCCGTTTGCCCGTATTCTGGGCACACAGGGCATCAACGGTGCGTCCGATACCAACTTTGTTATGGCGCGCGAGGAACGCTCGGACGAGACCACCCACTTTTACAGCGAAGGCCGTGATGTGATCTCCGAGGATCTGGAGCTGCAGTTTGATAAGCAGACGTGCCGCTGGCATCCGGTGGCGGACAAAGCCGCGCGTACCGCCGAGGAACGCTACCGCGCCGACCCGCTCGTGCAGACCGCCGAACGGCTCGTCCGGGAGAATCCCGCAGGCTGGCAGGGCACCGCGAGCGAGCTTACCGGATGGGTGAAGGAGACGACCGGGGTTAGCTTAAACGCTACATCGTTATCGCGTCAGTTGAGAAATCTTAGAGATGATTTGCTGAACTATGATAATATCGTTTATGTAGCACCCGCAACTGCCAGCAACGGGCAAAGACAACATACATTATATAAAAGCGTAGCTAAGTGTAGCTAAGTGTAGCTACACATCCATGGATAACCAGTTATTTTATATATAGCTACGCTTAGCTACGGATAGCTACGCTAATTTACATCTATACCGTAGGGTGCGACAAGGTGAATTGCCCGAGGGGCAAGAGAAGGTGCCCTGGGGTACGACCTCGGCGCACCGCATCTAACAATTGGTACACGTTATCCCGTAGGGGTGCACACTGTGCGCCCGCACTATGGTTAAACGGATGCTTGGCCGTTCCTTGCACAGGCTCCGGTCGTGCTGCGGGCGAACAATGTTCGCCCCTACGGGTTAGATTGTACAGACCGGATAGAAACGGTGCGCCAAGTCGTACCCTTCGGGATACGTGCACAAGATAGGAAAAGAGTGGAAAGCACTTCACTCTCCACTCTTTCTTATTTTAGTTCAGCGCTGCAATCGACTCTTCCAGCTTTGCGAGGTGCTCGCGCAGCTTTTCAGCCTTTTCGCGCTCGGCTGCAACAACCTTCTCGGGTGCCTTATCGACAAACTTCGGGTTGTTCAGCTTCTTCATAACGAAGTCGATGTCGGCCTCGACCTTGCTCTTCTCCTTGCCGAGACGGGCCCGCTCGGCCTCGAAGTCGATGAGGTCGCCCATCGGCATATAAATCTGTGCGTCGCCGGTGACTACGGATGCCATCTTGGCAGCGTCCGCCGGAACGGCGTCGATGAGTTCAATCTCGGAAGCGTAAGCCAGCTTCGGGAAGAAGCCTGCGCCTGCGGAGAAGGTGTCCTTCTTCTCGGTCAGGATGAGCACCTTGGCCTTCTTGGAGGGCGGTACGTTCATCTCGGCACGGCGGTTGCGGATGGCGCGGACAGCGTCCATCAGGCTCTCCATCTGTGCCTCCTCCGCGGCAAAGTGCAGCTCCTCCTTGTACTCCGGCCATGCGGATACCATAACGGACGGACCCTCATGCGGCAGCGCCTGCCAGATGGTCTCGGTGATGAACGGCATGAACGGGTGCAGCAGCTGCATCGCGCCGCTCAGCACATAGCACAGCACCTTCTGTACGTTCTCGTCGCCGGTCTGCAGACGGGTCTTTGCAATTTCGATATACCAGTCGCAGAAGTTCTCCCAGATGAAGTCGTTCAGCTTGGCAGCTGCCAGGCCCAGCTCGTACTGGTCGATGTTGCGGGTAACATCGGCAACCAGCGTGTTGAACTTGCTGATAATCCACTTGTCCTCGATGGCAAGGTCGCTCGGCAGCTCGACTGCCTTGTCCTTGTCGATGGTCAGGTTCATCTGGATAAAGCGGGATGCGTTCCAGATCTTGTTGCAGAAGTTGCGGGACGCCTGTACGCGCTCATCCGAGAAACGCATGTCGTTTCCGGGGCTGTTGCCGGTTGCGAGGGTGAAGCGCAGCGCGTCCGCGCCGTACTGGTCGATGACCTCGAGCGGGTCGATGCCGTTGCCGAGCGACTTGGACATCTTGCGGCCCTGTGCATCGCGCACCAGACCGTGGATATAAACCGTCTCGAATGGGGTTTCGCCCATGTGCTCCACACCGGAGAAAATCATGCGGGCAACCCAGAAGAAGATAATGTCGTAGCCGGTAACGAGCGTAGAGGTCGGGTAGAAATAGTCGAGCTCCTTGGTCTTATCCGGCCAGCCGAGCGTGGAGAACGGCCACAGAGCGGACGAGAACCAGGTATCCAGTACGTCTTCCTCCTGACGGATATGCGTGCTGCCGCACTTCGGGCAAGTGCATACATCGGTCTTGGAAACGGTCATCTCACCGCAGTCGTCGCAGTAGAACGCCGGAATGCGGTGACCCCACCACAGCTGACGGGAGATACACCAATCGTGTACGTTTTCCATCCAGCGCAGGTAGGTCTTGGAGAAGCGGTCGGGCACGAACTTGGTCTTGCCCTCGTTTACAACATCCATAGCGGGCTTGGCGAGCGGCGCCATCTTGACGAACCACTGCGCCGAGGTCATCGGCTCAACGGTCGTACCGCAGCGGTAGCAGGTGCCGACGTTGTGCTCGTGGTCCTCGATCTTGACCAGCCAGCCGCCTTCCTCGAGGTCCTTGACAACCGCCTTGCGGCACTCGTAGCGGTCCATGCCCTCGTACTTGCCGCCGTTTGCGTTGACGGTCGCGTCCTCGTTGAACACGAGAATCTGCTCGAGGTCATGGCGCTGACCCATCTCGAAGTCGTTCGGGTCGTGGCACGGCGTAACCTTAACACAGCCGGTACCGAACTCCATGTCAACGTACTCGTCACCGAAGATCGGAATTTCGCGGTTCATGATCGGGAGGATGCAGGTCTTGCCGATGAGGTGCTTGTAGCGCTCGTCGTTCGGGTTGACAGCAACGCCGGTATCGCCCATGAAGGTCTCCGGACGGGTGGTCGCAACAACGAGGTCGCCCGAGCCGTCCGCCAGCGGATAGCGGATGTGCCACAGCTTGCCCGGCTGGGTTTCGTACTCAACCTCAGCGTCGGACAGCGCAGTTGCGCAGTGCGGGCACCAGTTGATGATGCGGTGGCCCTTGTAGATCAGGCCCTTGTTGTACAGGTTTACGAATACCTCGCGGACCGCCTTGGAGCAGCCCTCGTCCATGGTGAAGCGCTCGCGATCCCAGTCGCAGGAGGTGCCGAGCTTTTTGAGCTGGCTGATAATGCGGCTGCCGAACTTGTCCTTCCACGCCCAGACGCGCTTGAGGAACTCCTCGCGGCCGAGGTCGTAACGGGTCAGGCCCTCCTCCTTGCGGAGGTTCTCCTCTACTTTAATCTGGGTTGCAATACCGGCGTGATCGGTGCCCGGCATCCACAGCGCCTCGTAGCCCTGCATGCGCTTGGTGCGGATGAGGATATCCTGCAAGGTCTCGTCGAATGCGTGGCCCATGTGCAGCTGGCCGGTAACATTCGGAGGCGGGATAACGATGGTGTACGGTTTCTTGTCCGGATTGACCTCGGCGTGGAAGAAGCCGGAATCGACCCAGAACTTGTACAGCTTGTCCTCGACCGATTTCGGGTCGTAGGTCTTAGGCAGTTCGCTCATTGATCTATCTCCTTCAATTTGATTTACGATATACATGCGGGATACCTCTGTGCAAACAAAAAAGAGCATACTCATCCCGACAACAGGACGAAGTATGCTCCGTGGTACCACCTGAATTCGCGTAAAGACGCGCACTCGTTGCCCCGTAACGCGGGTTAGACGGAACAGCTTAACGAACATTCGGCTGTTCTGCTCCAAAGCGACCTTCTTCTTCCCCGCCGAGGTGCTTGCACCGACCGCACCCTCTCTAAACGCGCAAAGGAAAAATACTCCTCTTTTTCACTGCATTTGTGTATTAACTTTAATAGTATAGCTGTTAAATCCGGGTTTGTCAAGGGATATGACGCAGTTGACAGCAACTTGCCTATACGATACATGCCAGCGAATATACTAACAGATAAATACAAGCTCACGCTATCCCGTAGGGTGCGCCGAGGTCGGCGCACCGTTTGTAAACCGCAGGGCAAATTTCACAGCAACGGAATACATTAACGACAGCGTATGCCACGGACTATAATCCGGTGATATTCGCTGGAATGCGGTGCGCCGAAGTCGGCGCACCCTACGGTCAGGCGATTTACAACTTATTACCTGTTGCTGTAATATTCGTCCTCTGCCCATCTGCGTGGATTATCCAAAATATAATTGTATTTCACGGCGTAATCCGCATCATCCCGAATGACATGGTCATAAAACGACCGCTGCCATATGGAATACCCAACCTGTTTCGTTACGAATTCCTTTAATTGTTTTATCACACGCGAAATCGTAGGGGCGCACAGTGTGCGCCCGGACCGGTCGATGCCTTTTGCCGGATGTGGGCGAACACTGTTCGCCCCTACGTTTATCCCCGGCGCTTCCGTCTCCACCGTAGGGGCGCACAGTGTGCGCCCGAACAGCGAGCTAACGCATAGCAGCAGATGTACATGGTTTGGCATAATCGCCGCAATATCCACGGAAATATTCGGATAATGCAGTGGAATATTGTTGATTCCCGCTTGCACCAAATGTCCAATCGCAGACAGCGGTACATCCGCAGGCAGGCGAACAATGTTCGCCTCTACGGGATAGCATATATCCGTGTCATTCCACAAAATACACGCACGATCCTGCGTGCAGAGCGTCACAAAATAGACGCCCTGCTTTCCGTAATCATACTTTGGCAGCCGAGCCGATCTCCTCGTCTCCATCAGGAAAGTCTCCGCTTAAACTCCTCATACCCGAACATCCGCACGACCTCATCCGTGCCGTCGGCGCGCCGAATGGCGATCAGCGGCAGCGGCATGCCGTTAAACGTATTGGTCTTGACCATGGTGTAGAGCGCCATGTCCTCGAACACGACCTGCTCACCGGCGCCGAGCGCCACATCGAACGAATACTCACCGATGACGTCGCCTGCGAGGCAGGAGCGGCCGGTCAGCAGATAGGTGAACGCCTTCTTCCCCGGCTCGCCGCCGCGGTACACCGGCGGACGGTACGGCACCTCGAGCACGTCCGGCATATGGCACGCCGCCGAGGTATCCAGAATCGCAATGTCCTTATGGTTGTGCATCACCTCAAGCACGGTGGCGACCAGATAGCCCGCATTCAGCACAACGGCCTCGCCCGGCTCCAGATAAACCTGCACCTTGTACTTTTTCTGCAGATAATCAATGCAGTGCACCAGCGTTTCCACATCGTAATCCGCGCGGGTGATATGGTGGCCGCCGCCGAGGTTGAGCCATTTCAGGCCATCCATATACTGGCCGAAATTCTGCTCAAATGCAGCGACAGTCCGCACCAGATCGTCCGAATTCTGCTCGCAGAGCGTGTGGAAGTGGAAGCCTTCAATGCCGTCGAGCAGCTCCGGCTGAAAATTCTCTATCGTAATGCCAAGGCGCGAATCCGGACCGCACGGGTCATACATCGCGTGGTCGCTCGGCTGCGTGGAGCACTCCGGATTGAGCCGCAGGCCGCAGCTCTTCCCTGCCGCGCGGGCAAGGCTGCCGTAGGCCTTCCACTGCGTGAACGAGTTGAACACAATGTGGTCGGCGTACTCCAGGATCTCGCGGAACTCGCCCTCCGCGTAGGCCGGTGCGTAGACATGGGTCTCGCCGCCGAATTCCTCATGACCGAGCCGTGCCTCGTACAGACCGGAGGCCGTTGTGCCCGCCAGATACTCCCGAATCAGCGGGTACACGGAAAACATCGAGAACGCCTTCTGCGCCAGCAGGATCTTCGCGCCGGTGCGTCTGGCAACGTCCCGCAGGACGGCCAGATTCTGCACCAGACGGTTTTCATCGAGCAGGTAGCAGGGCGTAGGAAGCTCAGTAAATTTCATATCAGTCCACCAGTACCGGCTTGTCGTTGATCTGCCACGGCAGACCCCACTTGTTCAGCGCCTCCATGTACGGATCGGGATCAAACTCCTCGACCGTGTACACGCCCGGCTTGTTCCACTTGCCGGTCAGCAGCATCGCCGCGCCGATCATCGCCGGAACGCCGGTGGTATAGCTGATGGCCTGCGAGCCGACCTCGCGGTAGCACTCCTCGTGGTCGCAGACGTTGTAAATGTAGGCGGTCTTTTCCTTGCCGTCCTTCTTGCCGGTGAAGATGCAGCCGATGTTGGTCTTGCCCTTGGTGCGCGGACCGAGCGTTGCCGGATCGGGCAGCAGCGCCTTGAGGAACTGGATCGGCACGATCTGGTGGCCTTCAAACTCGATCGGGGTGGTGGACAGCATGCCGACGTTCTCCAGACACTTCATGTGGGTCAGATAGGACTGACCGAAGGTCATGAAGAAGCGGATACGCTGCACGCCCGGAATATTCTTCGCCAGGGACTCGATCTCCTCGTGGTGGAGCAGGTACATGTCCTTGTGGCCGACCTGATCGAAGTCGTACTCGCGCTTGATGCTCATCGCCGGGATCTCCACCCAGTGACCATTCTCCCAGTACGAACCGGGCGCGGATACCTCACGCAGATTGATCTCCGGGTTGAAGTTGGTCGCAAACGGATAGCCGTGGTCGCCGCCGTTGCAGTCCAGAATGTCGATGGTGTCGATTTCATCGAACAGGTGCTTCTGTGCGTAAGCGCAGTACGCCTGCGTTACACCCGGGTCAAAGCCGGAACCGAGCAGAGCGGTCAGACCGGCCTCCTCAAACTTTTTCTTGTACGCCCACTGCCAGGAGTAGTCGAAGTACGCGGTAAAGCCCTCGTCCTTGCAGCGCTTCTCGTAAATGGCGCGCCACTCCGGATCGTCGGTGTCCTCCGGCTCGTAGTTGGCAGTATCCATGTAGTTTACGCCGCACTTGAGGCACGCATCCATGATGGTCAGGTCCTGATACGGCAGCGCAATGTTCATCACGATGTCCGGCTTGTACTCGTCGATGAGCGCGCACAGCTCGTCCACGTTGTCCGCGTCCACCTTGGCGGTGCGGATCTTGGTTGCGGTCGTACCGTCCAGCTTCTCCTTGATGGCATCGCACTTGCTCTTGGTGCGGGACGCGATCATGATCTCCTCAAAAACGTCGCTGTTCTGGCAGCACTTGTGGATAACTACGCCGGCAACGCCGCCGCAGCCGATGATCAATGCTCTTCCCATTGTTAATTCCTCCTCATTTTTAACTGTATATATAATTTAGATTTATTGAATGGTCTTTATTTGTTAAACTGCCGCTTGAGAAGCGAACGGAACTGCGCAGGCGGCAGCCTTTTTCTCTGCACCGGCTGAGCGGGGTACTCGAACTGCCGCAGGCGGGTTCGCCCCTAACGGGCGGCAGCCTGTTTCTCTGCACCGGCTGAGCGGGGCGCGCGAACTGCGTCAGCGGGTTCGCCCCTAACGGGCGGGAGGTTCGCTGAACCTCAGCGGGGAGTGCGCCTACCCGGCGGGGGCACAAGAGGGTAGA
>OLSM01001526.1_pt1 | contig 16976 bp, 24 predicted proteins | sample 1672721 | NCBI WGS metagenome assembly OLSM01 (sample SAMEA3136717, study PRJEB25190) | human gut metagenome | reverse complement strand
GTGTCTCTTTGTAAACTTTCATAATACTACCGCCAGAAATACGCCTAATGCAAGGCCTACAATAGCTGCAATAAACAATATTATACCGAAAATTGCACGAAAGTATACAAAATCTGTAACCATCATTTCAAAATCTTTGCGTTTCATCCTTCATACCTCAATATTCCGTTCCAAGGATACGAATAATATGCGTTGGTGCAAATCTCTCTACCTGATTGATCTCCAGACCTGCCACCTCTAACCGTTCCTTTTTCGTTTATATGCGCTCCAACATTCATTTCATTACCAATATATATTTCAGTGTGGTTTGCTGTATTCAGGAGTATATCACCTCTTACGCATTCGCTAGCTGAATTTCCTTTTCCAGCCAACCACTTGAATCCGATAGCTGTAAAGTCTCTAATCATCGAATGCGTGTTTCCTGTGTGCACAGGAAGATCGAAACCACCACCAACGCGAAAAGCTTCATACACAAGCGAAGAACAGTCGTAGTCAGGTCCCCAACGGTAGTCCCAATCATATCCATGGGATGCATCCTCTGCAACAGCAATAGCCCACTTGATTGCCCCCTCGACTCCGATTCCACCCGGTGCAACGCTTCCTGCGCCAGCGTTAAGATTCACGGCTGATATCTTTTCGAACATCGTGCATTTAGCCCACGAATACCGCGACCGGTTCAACACGTACACGTTCTGTTCCCATGTTCCTGTGGGCTTGAACCTATAGAACATGGCATCGTTGAAATACACGTATCCGTCATCACCTATCGTACCTATATAGGCGTTTTCCACCCCTGATCTTCTGATTGCCGTTATAATAACAGGTTCTGCCATGACATTCCTACTTAATCTTGCAAAGCGCTTCTAGGTATTTCTTAGCTGCATGAATATTATCTATCCATCCTGTTCTTGGAGATGTTCCGTAATTTCCGTATTTGAGAACCAATACAGACCAAAACACCCTTATTAAATGATCACAGTCAAATTGCAAGAAATGTCCTGGTATAGGAGCATTTGCACGATTTTCCTTTTCACATTTAGCTAGATATTTATGAATACGCTTCAATTCTTTTGCATATCCATTATACCATGCTATGCAATACAGCGCTTTGTCGGTTTCATTAAGCTTCATCTCAGCCCCATTCTCACGATATCCCTGAACCAACTGTAAAGCTTCTGGCTTTCGTAGAACAGACATCCAGAATCGTAAGCTTTCTTTAGTTCCTTCAAATGGTAGTTGTTCTTGAATCCACGTAGAAGGAACGTGTTAGGTTCCTGCGTTTCCGTGGTTACAGCATACACCGTTCTGCACTGTTTGTCAACGCTTTCGCTTATGTAGAACTTGCAGTTACGGTAGTCTCTCCACACACCTATTAGGTTATCGTAGTAGATCAACGTGAACTGGTATTCAGCGTACTTTGTTTTCTTCTCTATGAACGTTCGATTGTCTCTCAGGAACCTGTTCTCAACTGCGTAAGCTGCGTATTCGGTTCCTGCGATAGCCTGATAGAACCTTGTTTTCTTTTTTGCCTCTATCAGGTCTGGGGGTGCGCACATCTGAACCAGAAACTCGCCCTTCTTGATTATGTCGCTTCCATAGGGCAAGTCAAGGTTTAGGAAATCGAAGTAAGGATTGGACGAGGATATGGCATTTCCTAAAAACCACACCGTCACGTCGTAGTCCCTCGAGCCCGGCCTTGCAACGGTTTCGTAGAACTCGAAGAACGCCGTCACCTCGTCTGGCAGGTACCTTTGCTGCGAAGTCGTGTCGTCTATGACGTACTCGTCAAAGATGATGTCCGTCACGTAGTCCAGCGCATCCGATTTCAGTTTGCGGGCCGTTGAGAGGGCTGCCGCATAACCGCAAACCTCCTTGTCGATGTGCAGCAAGTTGGCCTCGCACCATAGAGCATGCCCTTCGTACTCGGTCTGCACGTGGTTGAAAAGGCGGCCGGACTTCTGCGTGGTCAACGTCTTCAGTTCTTCCTCGCTTCTACGCAGGTAGATGAACCGCCCCTTGCCCTTCATGTAGCGGTCGATGTCGTCTTTCAGCTTGCCATAGGTCTTGCCGCATCCACGTATGCCGTTCACGAAGTTGAAAAGGCAGTTATGGCTTCTCGTCCTGTCGAAGTCGATGTACTTTTGCACTTTTCGTCTCCTTATGAAGCGAGCGCCCCATCATGACATGCAAGCGGGGCGCTCAAAACAGGTTTCGCTACCGATAGGGAAGGTACAGAGCGGGCCTTTCTCCGTTCGACCTGTGCATCTTTTCAGGACGTGCCCCACAGAATCGAGAAACCAGCTTACCTAACGGCGCATTCACATTATACATCAAAACGTTCCGGCGTTCAAGCGTCTTTGCAGTTCCCTCACGCACGCTGACGGGCGAGACAGCACGCCGTCCTGCTCGGTTCCTAGGTAACGCTGCAAGGCGCGGCACGTGTTCGGCCCGAAGTAGCGGTCTGCCTCCACGCCCACCTTGGACTGGAGCGCGGCGATCACGTCGGAGCCGCCCCGGCCCACCTGCCAGGCGGTGGAGGGCACTCCGCCGATTGCCGACATGTCGCGGCTGTCCTGGTTGGACACCACTCCGTCCTGTTCCGTCCCGAGCGTCGCCTGCAACAGACGCACCGTGTCGGGCCCGAAATACCCGTCCACGTCGATCTTTCCCGGCTGCGGCCTGCTTTCCGAAGCGGTGTCCCAGTACGGGGACACCACGCCCGCCACCACCGAGTAGTCGCGCGTGCGCCTCCACACGCCGTTGCCGTTGGACTGCCTGCCTGCTGCGTAACCAGAAGTGTTGCCCTCGATGGTCTGCAGGTACGTGCCGCAGTTCTTCTCCACGATTCCCACGTGGTCGGTGGTCGCGCTGGAATAGTTCCAGTCGAACACCACGATGTCTCCCGGGCCCGCATGCCCCGCGTCGGTCACGCGCCCGACCTTGCGTGCGGCTGCCAGGGTAGAGTCCGTGTTGTACGATGGTGCTCCGGGAAACTCCACGCCTGCCTGCGCGAACACCCAGGACACGAAGATCATGCACCACCCCACCTCGGTGGACGGGCCTGCAAGCCAGGATTCGCCCGTCACGTCGGCCATCCATCGCCCGTACTTGCTTCCCGGCTGCGGGTCGTCCGGAGCATAGTACCCTATCTCTCCGGCAGCGATGCGCAGCACGTCATTCGGCGTCCCCATGGTCGATCACCTCCACTTCCGCAACGTCTTCGAAAGAAACCGAGTTTTCCGGGTTTGGCAGGTCGTTCGGTCTTTCCATGCCTCAATCCTCCTTTTCCGAATCGAAGAACTTCAAAAGTCTGCTGCCAGCAAGCGCCGGGCTTATCTTCGCCACGTTCTCCATGACGCTTGCGACCTCCATCAGTATGACGATGACGCAGACGGGAATCAGAAGCGGCATGTCGAAGCCAAGACCCGGCACATGCCTGACCGTGAACTCTACCAGCCATGCCACGAAAACCACGATCAAGAGCGCGGCCTTGTTGAATATGCCGTCCCTCATCTTGGAAGAGTTGACGCACCGGTTCTTCAACGCGCCCACGAAGCCCGACACGACGTCCAGCAACATGAAGACGCACGACAACCCCATGGCCCACAGTTGAGTTCCATCCACGAATTCCATTCTATCCCTCCAAATACCAGTTGTCCGATATGCTGAACATGTGCCCGTTGGTGTAGTGCAGCACCCCAGGTTCTCCGGATATCGTCCCGTCAGGCATCACCGTCACGACGGCGAACGTCGAACCCGGCGTGTCGGGAACCTTTATGGTCGCTTTCTTTGCGTTCGGCATGCCTGTCACATCGATGCTTCCGGACACCGCCGTCGCAGAAACCAGGAAGTCCCCTTCCGCCGTCTGCAGGCCGGCGCCTGAAAGCACTTCCACTTTCGTCTGCGTCATCGTCGCCGACGAAAGGGCGGACGCTCCAACCAGGTCGTCGTACTGTCCGGCCGTCAGCCCTGCTCCCGTCATGGGAGACGGGCTCGAAACGAGGTTCCCCACCTGATTGGTTGCCATCTCAACGCCATCGACCGCATTCGCCGTTTCCGTGGACAGCGTGGCCTGCGTCAACGCCTTGGAAGTCCCCGTCGAGATTCCCGTGACGACCTCCACCGCCTTGCTTTCCGCCGTCACGTCCACCACGACCTCGTAGGACGCACCGGGCACGTCGCCCGTCGGCTCGATCGGACACATGAAGCGGACGGGGTTTCTAGGCCTGCATTCCTCCGGAAGAACCCACATCCTGCCGTCCGCTCCAGCCGTGCAGTCCCCGAGGAACTGCACGGCGTTCATGGAAGTGAGCATGAAGACGTTCGAGGTGGAGGCGGAACCGACCAGTTCCGCCACGTGGCTTCCGTTGAAAAGCGTGAAGAAATTGGGGTTTCCTCTGTCTATTTGATCAGGCATTTTATTCCAATGTCATATTCATGATCTCATACGGGTCTGTAAGATTGGTCGGAATAGGCTTATCTCCAAAATCCTCGAAATAAATGGGCATAGCCAAAAGTTCGTAGAGAATAATGTATCCGGGCATGGGGGAATTGCTCAACGGCAATACAATGTCTCCATTGGGTTGCAGCATCATTCCCGAAATGCCCATGTAATTTACATTACCACTTTTAATCATAGAATACTGGAATCCTAGAAAATTCATTGTTATTTCACTTGAAGGTTTTTTTATAGGAACGCCTTTTAAGGTAACGTATCTTCCATTGGAATCATCTAGAACCTGGGCATTTATTTGGCCGTATATCTTTCCGTATGTTCCTTCCTTGTTCAATGCATAGCTCATAATCGCACTGTTAAGGGACAGATTAGATGAAGTGCTTATCTGGCTGGTGGGTATTGTTCCCTTGTTCGTGAGATTCAGCAAATAATCCTTTACGCCTTGCAAATCCATTGCTGTGCTTGTAGCTATGTTGTTAGCGGCGTTTGCCGTGGTCTGAGCGGCATTTGCCGTGGTCTGAGCGGCGTTTGCCGTGGTCTGAGCGGCGTTTGCCGTGGTCTGAGCGGCAGCAGCAGTATTGTTGGCTGCGGCGATCTGACTGGGAAGCTTCGCGACCTCGTTGTTGACGTTAGCTACGCCAGTGTCGATATCGGTCATTGCCGTGTTGAAGTCGCCAAGCCACGTGGGTTTGTCTGTTGCCGCAAAAAGCGGTAGTTTCAGATAGGGAGTTTCGTTCGTTGCGCTCATTCTTTCTCCTTAGTTTCCATCTTGAACGGGCAGATCGTTATTGCCATCAAGCAACGTCGCGTTGTAAAGGTCTTGTTTGTATGCCGTGGCATCGTATCCGTCGATTTCCTGCGCGGTCTTCTCGAACGAATCCATCTTGCCGGCATTGTAGGCATAATACCTCAAGAAGTCGTATTGCCTGTCCAGTTCCTCCTGCAAAGGGCATATGCCCCCACCTGTCTGAGACCAAACCAAGACCTTTCCCACGGTCGCATTCACTATCAGCGATTCGAGGTACTTTTCCAGGATATCGTTCTGGTCGTCCGAATAGTCCTTGGCTCCCTGCACTTCCTTGTCAACGTACACGTACAACGCGGACAGTTCCTTCTCTATGTCCTTTATGACCTGCTGAATCTGCTCGATGGTGGCGCTGTCGCCAACCACGTCTATGAGTTCGTTCAGCTTGTCGACCACCTTCGCCAGGACTTCGTAGTACGAAAGCTCGTCCGTGTACACCGCAGGAAGCACCCTTTGAGTGAAGAACCTCAACGGCGCTATTCTCACGTTCTTAGTCATCCTACCTCCTTTCACCACACCGTCATGAAGCATTGTGCCAGTTCAGGGTCATGCACCACGTCGTTGTCGATGTTGAGGAACGTCTCGCGGTACAGCTTCAGAAGTTCGGACTGCGGGCGGGAATATCCCGTCTCGTCCCTCTGAACCATGTTGTCGTAGCTTCCCGTGCTTTCGTTGGACGCCTTGCCGCTGGCCGTTTCCGTGTCGAACGTCGCGTTCGTGGCGTATTCCAGGCTCTTCACCTGCTCCGGTATCATCTGACTTGATGGCGTGTCCTGGTAGACGTTCTGAGTGTCGGTGGACGATTCCGTGGTTCCCGAGCCCATGTTCTCGGCCGTCCCCCACGCATGTTCGACGTGGGACAGGTTGCGGTCGCCCAAAGGCTCCATTCCAAGCGCAAGCAATTCGGATTCGTAAAGCTGATTGTAATACGGCATTATCAGATGCATGGCGTCTCTCACGAACATGCGCCATCTCGCAACCGTCTCGGCACCTATCTCGCGCGTGTAGTAGTGTCGTATGATCTTGTCGTTCAGAACCTTTCTATGGGCTTCTTCGAATATCGGATAGTCTGCAAGCCCCACTTCCGAATACACGCGCTCCCACATGGATTCCTCGTGCGGAGCGCCGATGTCGTCAAGGGCCTGTTCCACCACCCATCTAAGCTGTGTCGTGTACCTGCTCATCTTCCACCCTTCAATGCCGCCTTGAGCGCCTGCCAGAGATTGCCTCCACCATACCCTGTGTTCCCTCCCTTGTCAACCGTTCCGCTCTCCATTCCTCCGACGGGAACCGTTCCCTCCTTGTCCGTCCTGATGTACATGCCGCTTCGGAAGTCAACGTCGATGTCCAGCCCGAACATCTCGTTCACTTCCTTGCAGAACTGTTTCCTGCTGTTCAGGCGCGTGAACCTCTGGGCCTCCACGTCTCCCATGTTGCCCATCACCTCGGGGGACACCATGCGTTCCTTCTTGTCCGTGTTGGTGTTCTCTATTCCCAGGTACGTCAGCGCCTCGTTCCAGATCTGGTGCTTGACAACCTGTATCTTGTCGGCCACGTAGGGCGAAACGGTGTCCAGCACCTCCACCCCGGTCAAGTCCAAGTCCTTGTCGGCCCAGCACACGGGCATGAACCCGTCCACCTGCGCGAAAAGGTTCAGCAAGGAGAGGCGCTGCTTCTCGGTGCATTTCACGATGCGCGGCGTCTTCTGCTGGGCTATGTTGGTGTACACGCTGCGCTCGCACTGCCAAAGCATCTTGGCATACAGGTCGAGTTGAAGGAAGGTCGGCGTGCCTATGTTGTCGTTGAAGCAGATCACCGAATTGGTTATGTCGAACCTCATCGTGGCATGGTTGGGGTCTACCGTGTACGCCCAACGCTCCTTGGGAATGTTGTAGATGTCGAAGGGACCTGCCATCACCATTCGCAGCATGGCATAGCCCTCTGGAGAGCGCTGTTCGGGGTCTTCCTTGATGGCCTCGTCGTACACGAACAGGCACATGCCGTTCGCCAAAAGCCACCTCTCCACCATCCTCTCGTTTATGCCCTTGGGAAGGTTCTTCCATTCGAACACGGAAACCGCCAGGTCGTAAAGACGCCACATGTAGGACAGGTACGTCTCGTCGTTGAGCCAGTCGTTCTCACGCTGGACGGCGTTTCCAGCGACTTTCTTCGGCACCCTGCCGTCGGGAAGCCTGAATCCCTCGTACATTCCAGGGGTAAGCATTGCATGTCCTCCATCAGACTATCGAATTGTCAAGCGCGTAGTTGCCCACGTCGTTCACGTGCCAGAAGGTGATGCCTCGGTCGAACAGGCGGTTTATCTGCGCCAAGGTTCCCGCAGGAACCTTGCCCACCACGGAAGACCCGTTCGTTTTGACGTAGTTCCAAGACCTGCGGCCCACAACGTTGGGAACCTTTATTTCCGAAACCAGATAACCATACATGCTGTAGTAGTCGTCTATCTGCTTCGCCATTTCACGACGGCACGTGTACTTCCTGAACCCCACCGTGTAACTTCCCAGGTTCACCAGCGAAGTAGTGGAGTTCATCCCTCCCCTGGACGTGTTTGGCGTGCGGGTGGCTTTTGAAAGGGATGCAAAGGCGTTCACCTGATCTTGTACGGTGTCAACTGCATCGTTCGTCATTCCAAGCAAATCCAGCCTGGTTGCCGAGCCCACAAGCCTCTGCGCACCATTCATGGCATTGTTCATGAAGGGCAAGTCGGTCTGCGAGTTGAACTTCAAACCGAACAGGTCTACCTGTGATTGTCCGTACATGTTCGCCCATGCCTGGTACACCCACATGCATGTAGGAAACGCCTCCATGTAAACAGCATGTTCCACAGACCTTCCAGCATTTCCGTTGTAGTTCTTGGGAATGTACGCCAACGTCGATGACATAGAGCATCCTCCGGTCTTGTCGAACGATGCCGTTCCCTTGGTTCCGAAGAACTCCAAACGGAACTTCTGGTTCCCTCCGTTGAAATTGGTCACCTCGAAATACTGATTGGGGTAACAAAGGGTTTTGTTGTTCTTCGGCACGTAACCGTCAAGCGAGCCCATCCCCACGTTCAGGCTGTAGTCCTCCGTAGGAGTTCCTGCCGAGGCGTCCACCCAGTACCCCCACCCATTGTCCTTCTTAACTTTGTTCTGCACGCAGAAGTCAGGCACAAGGTATATCGCGCTTATAGCGTCCTGCTGGCCGTTGGAAGAAAGCGCGTCGATGTACGACTTGAGTTCAGAAATGGTGGTGAACACCGACAAAGAGCAACCAGAGTATACACCCATGTACTTGTCTCCCCCGACGTTCACGTAGGTTCCATCCTTCAACGGCTCCACTGCAGAGGCCACCACGGGATAGAGGAACTGGTTCTGATTGTCGAAAGAATAGTAATCAACGATGAGTTCCCCCGGGTCTAACCCTTCGTCCTTGATATGCATCCCTATAGTGTCATCGTCCACATGCTCCCTTTCCACCATGCACGCTTTCACGGTGCAGTCCGGAAACCACGTCTGCATGATGTCAAGGGAAAGGTGCAGCCTTGACGAGTTGGGATTGACGTATTCGACGTCCGTTATGAAGGAGTAGAACCACCTTTCCCCGTAGTTCTCGTTCTTGAACATGCAGTAATTGTACCCGTACAAGGTCTCGGCATTGAACGGCACCACTATGGAATCGTCGACCCGCTGGTATGTGTAGTCCTCTCTCCTTAGCGACATGGGGCAGAGGGCGGCGAAATACTGCTGTTGGGCATCCCTGTCGGAGAAGTACCGCACATGCCTGTACGACGGGTCGAAAGGAACAGTGCCTATGTAGACGTTGGTTGACGGTTGAAACGGCATGAAGGCCTCCCGGATGCGAGGGACTTGGAACAGTCCCTCGCTCTCAGACTATTCGGACACGGTGATGGTGGCGGAAGCCGACTTCGTGGCGTCCGCAATGCTCGTTGCAGTCACGGTAAGCGTCGTGGCCGTCTCGTCCTTGGCGACGTGAACCTTGCCGGCGTCGGAGACGTAGGAGCCCGAAGAGGCGTTTCCTGCAAGCGTCCACTGAACGCCCTTGTTGATCACGCCGGTTCCCGTCACGGTCGCCTCGATGGCCAGGTCTGCTCCCCTGGGAAGGGTGGCAGCCGTTGGCGAGACGGCGACGGCGGTGATGGACGAAGCCACGTCGGAAAACGCGACGGCCTGGTTGAACGGGCTGATGGAGAACGTCTTCCACACATGGTAGTTGTAGTTCCAGTACAGGCCCTTGCCGTTGTAGTTCTCCGTCATCTTCTCGAAGTTGTCCCAAACCTGCCAGAAGTCGCGGGAAGTGGTGATTGCCGGGACGCCTTGAAGAACCGTCACCTCGTCTTCCGTCCAGGGGGCAAACGACGGGTCGGTGACGCCGTTCTCGTCGGTGAACAGGTCTTGCAAGCGCTGCCAATCCATGTCCACGAAGGAATCCACGGCAACCACGCGCCCGATGAACTGCGCGTAATCCAGATTGTACGCCCTTGCCAGGACGTTCAAGTCCATAACGGCCTCGAACGATGCGGTGACGATGATGTACTGGTCTTCGATGTTCGTGTGCGTGGTCACGCCGGACATGGTGTATTTGTTGCTCTGGAACTCGAGCAGGCGCGCCGTCTGACGGAACACCGTGGCAACGTCAACGGCGTTCTCCTTGGTGGCGCTGGGAATGGGCACCGACTGGACGTACCCGTTGAGAATGGCACGCGCCAGCATGTACTTCATGACCAGGTACTCGTCGGTCTGGGCCGAGGTGTAAACGCTTTCCACGATGGCCGCGATGAGGTCTGAGATTCCCTGCCAGGACAGGAACGCCTGACGAAGCTGGTCGTCGGTGATGGTGATGGGGTAGTACTTCTGGAAGTTCATCGTGTGGAACGCCGCGCGCACGTCCGGGATGGTGCGCTTGAACACGTCCTGTTCGGCCTTGGAGGGGCTGAACTGGTACGGGCGCGCCAGGTTCACGAAGATCTCTTCCACCGTCTCGCCGAACTCGAGGCGTCCCTTCTTGAACGCCGACCACGGATTGGTGTACATCTTGGACGAGATGATGACGAACCCGATACGGTTGACGAGCGCGTCCAGGTACGCGTTCGCGGCAGGCGTGTAGTTCAGGATGTAGTCCCCGATCTTGTGGATTGTCTCGGTGGTTCCCGAAATGCTGATGGTCCCGTCCCCGGCCTTCTCGATCACTCCGCGTGCAAGAAGCGGTTGTGCCAGTTCCGGGGTTTCCTCCATCAGCGCGGTGGTCACCGCCACCGGGTCGATCTTCGTTTTCGCCGGCACGGTGCTTGTCTTGGTAGGCATGTGCATCCTCCTTTAGTTGATTCTGTCGTCCCACAGCGCCGCGAAGCCTCGCGGGCGGGATTCCTTCCGAACGTCGGCCGCATGGCGGTCGATGATGTCCTGGCGGTCGGTGATTCCCTCGCCGGAATCGAAGAACCTGTCCGCGTAGCGCTCCTTCCAGGAATCGCGGTCGGCAATCGCGTCGTCGCGCTCCGCCGCAAGACGGTCGCGCTCGGCCTCGAGGCCCGCATATGCGTCCCGGTTGTCCCACCTTTCGTCCAAATCCGCGGCGTCGCGGTCTATCTCGGCGGCCATTTCGAGGCGGCGTTCCTCGTCCGGCTCCATAGCCAGTTCGCGCAACGACGGTTCGTACCTGCTCGCCATCTGCATCCTCCTATTCGTGAATCGTGAAAACGTCCTCTACCAGTATTGTACCACCTTTCACGTCCTTGGGGCGAAGCTTTCCCGCAAACTGTCTGCCGAACGCGAAATTCTCCATCGTTACCCCGGAATGGCAACGCGACGGCATCCCGGCGCAATGCACGGTCAGCGCCCCGCCTTCCTCGAAGCAGTAGGACTTGGCGCGCAGCGCCTTGAACCTGTCGAACCGGTGCTCAAGCTTCCACATCCCAAGTTCCACGTCGTCCACTTCCATGCCGTCCGGCATTTCGGGGCCCAGGAAGTAGTTGGAATCCGTGTCCGAGTAGAGCCATCGATGCCTGTTCGCCTGCGCCGCACGCACGGTGAACGCGCGTGCATACGCGGTTATGAACGCACCGACGGGAAGGTAGACGGCCTCTTTTCGTTCCTCGTCCAGCAGCGCGTACTTCACCACCCCTTCGTCCAGATACGGCATGCGGGACTGCTTGACCGGATTGGTCGCCATCTTTCCGTAAAGGGAGTTAAGCTGAAGTTTCGCAATGGTTCGCATTCCAGGGTTTCCCTCTACCGTCGCCCTCTGCTTGACCTCCGTCCACTCCCTCACGTAATCCTTGAAAAGCAGCGTGGAACCCTTGAACTTGTAGCCCCTCACGTAGCGCACGTCATGAACGTCGTACTGCTCGAAAAGCATTTCCAAGTCCACCGACGTGAGGCACAGGGGCTGCAGCCCGCCCGAATCCCTTATGTACTCCGTCTCTCCGAAAAGCCTGTTCCCCTTGAGTTGCATGCAGGGGATGTGACCTTCCTTCACCATGAAGTCGGCTTCCAGAAACTGTATGTAAAGCGGCATTTCTGGGTCTTCTACGTAAGAACCCTCATAGGCTTCAGGCTCCCCATACGGAAGCACTTCGCCATGCACCGAAGCCATCACGGAAGGATACAGCGAGTTCACGTCGAAAGACAGGCCTGGGCCGACGATCTTTCCCGCGAACTCTGGATTCGCCATCACGAACCCTCCCTTGTAGCACCCTCCCTTCCTCAGATCGAGGTCGTAGTCGGGTTCGGGGTACCAGTCCCGGAACCGCTTCTTCCCACCTATCGACTTCACGTAATGGTGGAACGCGTTCGACCCTGCGGTTATGCGCTTCATGTCCCTTTCGTACATTTCCTGCAAGGCCAAAGCCACTATCTTCACGTCGTTGGCTACGTACGCCCTTTCCTTGTCGGTCAGGACGTGTCCCGGTTCCCGGTCTTCCAGATAGTCTATGTCCAATTTCTCGATTGACAGGCCGAACGCCTTTGGAATGGATGCGACCGGAAGGGGTATCACCTTGAGGGAATCCAGGAACTCCACTGCAGCTACGGGGGTGAAGTAAAGCTTTATGCTGTAGAACTGGCCCATGTCGCTTATAAGGGTCGTGAACGTCTTGTGTCTGGCATCGTCCTTTCCTGCAACCCACGTCCACCCGTTGGACAGAAGGTGGTGCAGCACGAACTTTCCGTCGAACTTGAGGTTATGGAAATACACCCTCGAGCCCTCCACCGCCCTGCACCACGAAACGAACGATTCGATGTCGTTTCCGAAACTCACGTTCTCGGCGTCTCCGACCTCGCTTGCAGCCCATGCCCATACCCTGCAGTCGTCCGGATCTGCCGTGGTTTCGAAGTCAGCCGCATACGTCGGCACATTGCAAACCTCGCTTCCATCCCATAATCCACCGTCCCAAGTCAAGGCCCATATGTCTTTGTACTCCATCACACGGCCCTAACGTTCATCCAGTAACCCAGTATTTTCTTCATCTTTGTTTCCCTTTCCTGCGGGCCGTAGATGTACGAGATGCTAGGGGAATCCTCGATGGCCTTGACGAGGGCCTTCCAATCGTCCCTCGCCATCGTCAGTATGGTTTCCTCGATATGCCCGATATCGGCATCATGCTCGGGAAAGCCTCCGAAAACGCTCCACAGGGATTTCATGTAATTGGTATAGTAACGTCTAACCTGTTCCTCGTTGCTCATGTTGAGTTGACGCGATTGCGTCTCTATGAAACGCCTTATCGCCCCGGCTCCCAACGTTGACACCGGGCGTGTGTCCCTGGAAAGGGCAGCCTGCTTCAGATTTCCGGCACCCGCCGTTGGCTGAACCACTCCCTGTGCCTTGGCCCTCATGCTCTTTTTCCTCTCCCGCACGCTTTTCAGCACGGCGTATTCGTGCCTCTCGTAACGGGTGACGATGGAGCCGTCCTGCTGCTGCACCGGCTCCAAGGCCTTGGGCCTCGTCACCCTGTTCAGCCTGTTCACAGTGTTCTTCAACGCACGTGCGGTGGTGATGGACGACTTCAGTTCCTTGTACGAGACTTCCTGTGGAAGGTAGATGTGCGCAAGAGGGTCGGCTTTCGCAGCCCTGCGAAGGGCGTTGTTGTACTTTCGGACTGCAGAGTTAAGCCTCTTTAATTGGCTGACATTCCACGAAATTCTATACTCTCGGGACATTCGAATACATCTCCCGTCATCTCGTCTGATATCCTGAAACCCCGCGTCTCGATCTTCCTGTACAGGCTGAAGTCGGCAAGCAAGTCCATTTGCATTTCAAATTTGAAACGCCTCTTCATGGAATCGTTCAGCCACTCCCTGTTAGCTTCCAACCCTTTTCTGAACTTGACAAGATGCGCAGGACTTGAAAAGAAGAACTTGTAAAATCCCACGGAACAGAAATACGGGGAATTTTTCAGGTCATAGCATATCCCGTTCTTGGTGAGCGTCATTCCGCACCTCCTTTCAATATGGAAAAGCCCTGTGCTTGGAAACCACGGGAACCATGCAGGAATTCAGGTAGTAGACCAGACCGCCCGCACGCACGTTGACGTTCAGAACACGGCATATGGAACGGTAAAGAAACTCGCTCAGCAAGTCCTTGTCGGCCATCGACAGCATGTTTACTTCGTACATGGCATTCTCCTAAGAAAGCCCCTTCGTAGAGAGGGGCTTTCATGAACGGCTACATCTGAAGGGTGTACATAGACCCTTTTCCTACAGATTTCTGCTTGACCGTCACCGTGAGGGGTGGTTCCCATGTGGGGGCACCGTATATCGCGACAAGCTTGCGGATTGCCGAGTACATGCCCACCGAGACGCATTCGAAGGACAAACCGTCGGCATCGATCAGCACGATTCGCGGAACCTTAATGACCTCTCCAGTTTCTTCGCTCACTATCTCAATGATTTCCGCATAGATGTCCTTGACGTTGATCGTCTTATTTACAAAATCCTTCACCTTGTGGTCAGGATTGTTCGCGGCGTTGAAGACGATTGCCTTCGTTTCCGGATCAACCGCGTCAATCGAACAAACGGCCTTTATCTCACCTCCCATGAGTTCGGAAACGTCGTATTCCCTAATGCCGGTTTCGACAATTTCGCTCTCGACATTTGAAACAATCGCCTGAGATTCAACGGCTTTATCGTTCATTCTAGATCTCCTTTTCCTCGATCACTACGCTTTCGGCCAAGAACTTGTCAAGGGGCATGGCGTGCTTCACCGTCTTCACGGGCTTCCAGATCACCGTGCATCCTCGGGGGACGGCCGTTCCCGTGGCCTCCATCAGGGCCGCACGGGCCTCCCCCTTGTTCATTGTGGTGGAATGGACGGTGCATTTCGCAATGGCGCTCAATCCCACCTCCCCGTGGGATTCACACACCGAATACGCAGTGACCTCGTATTCGGTCATGGTTCGGGTAACGTTCTGCATTGCTAGATTCCTTTCTGTTTGGGGTACATCCTACGGTTAACACTTTAACATAAATGAGAATATGGATGTTCGGAAAATTCAACTTTTCATAAAATCTTCACAACGCGAACGAACCGATGAACATGGCCATGAATTATCCTTAAATCGCACACAAGATTATGACAGCCGCAACAAACAGCATGCCCAGAAACCTGATCAAAGATTTGAGAGGTTTAGGCATGTAGAGCCATGCTTCCTCGATGGTCAGTTCATATGCTTTCACAGCAATCACCTTCGTAAACGACTTGAAAAACCAATTCGTAAAGATTCCTCATCTTGTAGTAAGCCTCGGTCTTGTCTTGGATAGCATTGCTTGCCTTCTACACATAAAAGGCATTTACATCGACATCAGGATAAACCTCATGGCAATAATCACGCCAATAAAAATCCGCAATGCCGTCATACTTGTCAAAATCCCTTATACCGGGCCATCGTGCATACCGTTCATCCACTGCCTCGCGTTTGATGATTTTAGTTATAAGTGCTGCATCTTCGGAATTTCTGAGGGGCACTATGACCATGCCCATAACGCAATTTCCGTGTTCCTCGTTTGCATACCTAGTTCCAGCGCCACCTTTGGCAGCAAAGAAAAACTCACCGTTTCTCTTAAGATAAACGCCTTCCTGAATAGACCAAATATCTCTCGAAGAAAAGTATTCGTCCTCAGTTATCGACTTTGCCGTGTCGGTATTGTAACGACGTCCGAAAATTCGCTTTTCCATGATCAATACCTTTCTAAAATTCATCCAATACAGCATTCGCAAACTCGCTGTAAACCTCGTTACGAGTGGCGAACATCGTTAATGTAGACCTTATGCGATTCCGAAGCCGCTCACACTCAAGGATGCGTGCCGCGCCGTAATCGCTTACAAAAATGCGAGGTTGTTGCGTTCCTCTCTTTACCAAGTAACGACTCGATGGGTGAGTGCGCACAGACGCGAACATTCGGCGTTTCCAAATAGCACGCAACCTTCGCAGTTGACATTTTCAACGGGTATCCCCTCTACGATGCCTTTCGCAAATGCGTATTCCTTCTCAACATCTTCAACGCCGAGCGCCGCTATCTTGCGCATTTCGCGCGCGTTGCAGTCCCAAACGAAACTACAATAATCTTGGATGAACGCGTGAACGTGCTTCCACGTGGTGACGCTGTACTCATAGCAAGGGAGCAGATAAACGCGCATCTTGCAATACACAGCGACGCGGCTAGAATAGCTGTGAAGAACAAGCGCGTTTTCAAGGTTCAGAACCTCTCCGTTTGCAAGCTCAATGGTGATGTTCTTTTCCTCGGTGACGTATGCGCTCATGTTGCGGAGTTTCATTGTTTGCCCTTTCATCGATAACCTTACCTGAATTTCTAAATTCTAAAATAATTAACCCCGAATGCTATTTCGAAAGAATTAATCATAGTTGACCATCTAGCAATCATTCTTTCATACACCGGATCTTCAACCCCATCACAACAAGCAAGGTAAATTTTAGCAGATTTCCGTTCCCATCTGATTTTGTCCTCGAGCATTGCCATGCAATAAGCAATATCAATATTATCAATCATTGTTAATCCTCCTACTATTTTTCCATAACTCTAGAAATCACCACTAAATACTAGACTGTAAGCACCACCTATCCATTAAATCAATAGCCGCCTCCCATCCATTAACATCATCTATACTGCTCACTATGCCCTCCATTTCGCAATCATAATTGCGACATTTCCGGCATGCGTCACTGCATACGGATCCGGAGTAACAAATACCCCATACGCCTCCTTCCTCGAAAATGTATATATAGGAGTTGCCCGAACGCTGGCAAGTCCAGCGCTCGATCTCAATGTCACCTATACTATCTTCGACAGCTATAAATCTGTCATATGGCATGCCGCAGTATACCTCGCGGCAATATGACCTCCAATCAAAGCGATCATCACATATCCACGGGTAACACTCGTTACCCGATTTATATTCGCCCACAACCAATTTTGTGAGCACTTCAACATGTTCGGGACTTATCGGGACTATAACAGATCCCGATACCTCGACATGCTCCCGATATTTCGAATATATCGAGTTAGGCCCGCCAGAGCCTACAAAAAAGCAAGTTCCATCAGGCTCACAATAAATAGCTTCCGAGAGGCTATTATTGCTATCTACGTAATCTGCAATAAGTTCTGCAGATTTCGTATCATAGATGTGTCCAAAAATCATCCTTTTCATTAATCCTCCTTTATCATATTCACATCACAGGTGCACTCA
>OLSM01001514.1_pt1 | contig 17074 bp, 17 predicted proteins | sample 1672721 | NCBI WGS metagenome assembly OLSM01 (sample SAMEA3136717, study PRJEB25190) | human gut metagenome | reverse complement strand
ACGGTACGCTGACACCGATGGTCGCCACAAACATACACAGGTTGTTCACCCACTTATGCCGTGACAATGCTGCCCCGGTTCCCAGTGCGATTCCTCCCACCAGTGCCAGGACAAAGGCGATCAGCCCCAGACGTGCGGTTACCGGAAAGCCGGTTTTAATGTAATAGGAAACGCTGCGTCCGGTATTGATCATACTTTCTCCGAGATTCCCCTGTGCGACCCCCTTCAGGTAGATCACATACTGCTCCACCAGCGGCTTATCCAGATTATACTTTGCCTCTGCGGCAGCCAGTGCCTCCGGTGTCTTATACTTCGCCAGGGAAAATGGTGATCCCGGCGTTGCCTTCATCAGAAAAAACGTAACGCTGGCTAATACAAACAGTGTCACAAATCCGATCAGCACACGTTTGATGATATACTTTGGCATTCAAACAACCCCTTTTCTCATTCTATAATAGAAGGATACTCCCGATGACTATATCCCGCTGTGTTAATTCGGATTTTTGGTAATACTTAACACCTTGTATCCATTTGCTTCCAGATCACTTGCCAACGCGTCTGTCTGGAAGGTATCAATACGGATGATCATATCCGCAAAGCCGTTGTGCTGAGAGTATACCCCCAGATGGGTGATATTACAGTTATTGCGGACAAAGATTTCCGAGATTTTACCGATCGTTCCCAGCTCGTCCTTGACTTCAATGCAGACACGGCTTCCGCTTGTACGATAGCCCAGAATATCCAGGAATGCAGAAAGAACATCGTTGCTGGTCAGAATGCCGACAACCTCATTGGCATCATTGACAACCGGCAGACAGCCGATATCATGCTTATACATCAGCAGTGCCGCATCCTCCAGAAAACGGTCCTCGTGAATCGTGATAACATCGCGAATCATAATCGCGTCCACGCTTGTCTTTGAAAGCAGGTAATTCAGCTCATAAATACTCAGACTGGTTGCCTTGCTGGCACCCTTTTTGGAGATCATGCCCTCCGTAACCAGTCCGACCAGCTTTTTACCGCTGATGACCGGAATACGGTGCAGCTCCTTTTCACTCATGATATCGACAACATCGCTGATTTTACTGTTCACATCGATACAGATCGGATGCTTTGTCATTCTGTTTTTTACGTACATAGTATTATCCTCCCAGGTATGCTTTCTGAATTTCCGGACTGTTGACCAGTTCTGCACCGGTTCCCGTCATGACGATATTGCCGGTTTCCATAACATAGGCACGATCCGCAATGGACAATGCCATCTTTGCATTCTGTTCAACAAGCAGAACGGTTGTCCCTTTTTCATTGATATCCTTGATGATGTTGAAGATTTCCTTTACCAGAATCGGCGCAAGCCCCATGCTCGGCTCATCCAGCAGCAGAATCTTCGGCCGGGCCATCAGTGCCCTTCCCATCGCCAGCATCTGCTGTTCTCCTCCGGATAAGGTGGAAGCATCCTGTGAGCTTCGCTTCTCCAGAATCGGAAACCGCTGGTAGATATCCTGCAGATCCGCTTTGATGCCGTCCTTGTCCTTACGCAGATAGGCACCCATCAGAAGATTTTCATATACACTCATACCGGAGAAGATATGCCGTCCCTCCGGTACCTGTGTGATACCTTCCTTTACGATATTCTTGGCACTGACCTTGTTCATGGATTTTCCAAGGAACACAACCTCTCCGCTCGTCTTCTTCAGCAGGCCGCTGATGGTTTGAAGCAGCGTTGTCTTACCGGCGCCGTTGGCACCGATCAGCGAAACGATTTCGCCTTCCTTAACCTCCATGGATACATCCTTCAATGCATGAATTACGCCATAGTGGACATTTAATTTTTCTACCTTCAGCATCTTAAATATCCTCCCCCAAGTACGCCTTGATGACGCGCTTGTCATTCTTAATCACTTCCGGAACGCCGTTGGCAATGCATTTTCCATAATCCAGCACATAAATTCGCTCACAAATCGTCATGACCAGCGACATATCATGCTCAATCAGGATCACGGTCAGATGGAAGTCATCCTTGATCTGGTGAATCAGTCTGGTCAGATCTGCTGTTTCCTGTGGATTCATACCGGCTGCCGGTTCATCCAGAAACAATACCTTCGGCTTTGTGGCAAGCGCTCTGGCGATTTCCAGACGGCGCTGTTCCCCATAGGGAAGGTTGCTGGCAAGCTCATTTCGCTTGTCGTACAGATGAACCACCTTTAACAGCTCCTCTGCCTGCTGCTCCACACGTTCCTCCTCACGATAATAGTTTGGTGTACGCAGGATTGCCTGCAGGGTTCCGTATTTAATATTCTTATGCATTGCGATTTTCACATTATCCAGCGCTGTCAGATTTTTAAACAGACGGATATTCTGGAAGGTTCTCGCCAGCCCCATACGCGTTACCGCATACGGCTTCATACCACCGATTTCCTTTATCGCGCCATCGACATTCAGCTCGATTTTCCCCTCACTCGGTTCATAAACACCGGTAAGCAGGTTGAACAGCGTCGTCTTTCCGGCACCGTTTGGACCAATCAGTCCAATCAGCTCCTGTTCATTGATTTCCATATTTACATTGGACACCGCACAAAGACCACCAAAGTTCTTTGTCAGTCCGCTGACCTTCAACAATGCCATATTAACGCACCTCCTTCTTTTTCGAGAACCGCTTCAGCAGACCCGAGAAGGTAAATTCCTTGGTTCCAAACAGGCCCTCCGGACGAAAGACCATGATCAGTACCAGTGCTGCCCCGTAAATAATCATACGGACATCTGCGAAATTCTGAAGATACATATTGATAAAGCCGATAACAACCGCCGCTACAATGGAACCGGTAAAGCTTCCCATACCGCCGAATACAACCAGAATCAGAATGTCCACGGATTTATTGAAGGTGAACAGGTCAGGCTTTACAACATAGAAGTTGCAGGCATACAAGGCACCTGCCAGAGATGCCAGAACAGCACCGATCACAAAGGCGATTGTCTTATATTTTGTCGTATTGATTCCCATTGCCTCGGATGCTATTTCATCCTCACGGATGGAAATACAGGCACGCCCGGGTGCACTGCGTGAAAAGTTCAGTACAATTAACAGGGATACGATCAGGCAGAACAGCAGCAGCGGCCAGGTCGTCAGCTTCGGAATACCGAACAGTCCGGCAGCCCCGTTGGTAATCGTCATATTCAATACGATGATACGAACGATTTCAGAAAAACCAAGCGTCGCTATCGCCAGATAGTCCCCCTTCAAGCGCAGGGTTGGTATCGCAACAACCAGAGCGACAAGCGCGGAGATCACACCGCCGATCACAACGGCAAGCGCAAAGCCGCCCAGATTCGGTGTTGCCTTGGTAATGATGGCAGCCGCATAGGCACCAATACACATAAAGCCGGCATGTCCCAGAGAGAACTGACCGGTCACTCCGATGATCAGGTTCAGGGAGATTGCCAGAATCATGTTGATTCCGATGGTATATAAGGTACTCTGATAATAGAAGTTGATCACACCGCCCTGCATGAGCAGCGTGATGATCGTTAACAATGCCGTTGTGAATAAAATCCAGCAAAGGTTCAGCTTACTAAAGATATGTTTCATACGCCTACACCTTCTCTTTCACATTTTTGCCCAGCAGTCCTGCCGGCTTGATGATGAGAATCAGAATCAAAATGGCATATACAACGGCATCCTTATATAAGGAGCTTCCGTATGCTGTGACAAGCGCCTCTACAATGCCGATGAAGAAGCCGCCGAACATCGCACCCGGAATGATACCGATTCCGCCGAATACCGCAGCGACAAACGCCTTGATACCGGGAACCATTCCCATCAGCGGGTTGATCGTATTGTAATACATACCAACCAGAACACCGCCGGCTCCGGCCAGTGCGGAACCGATGGCAAAGGTATAGGAAATCGTTGCGTCCACATTGATCCCCATCAGCTTTGCCGCATCCGCATCCACGGAAACAGCACGCATGGAGCGTCCGATTTTCGTCTTGCGTACGATAAACTGCAATGCGAGCATCAGAATGATGGTGATCGCCAGAATGTAAATCTGCTGCATCTGAATCTGGATGCCGAACACATGGAAGGTTTGATTGCTCAATACAGACGGATAGGTTTTAACCCCCGGCCCCATGATCTTCTGTGTGGAATATTCCAGAAAATAGCTGACACCGATTGCCGTAATCAATGCCGCAATTCGTGTAGCATTACGCAGTGGTTTATACGCAATGCGTTCGATAATAACACCCAGCACACCGCAAACCACCATGGCCAGCAGCAGTGCCGGAAAAAAGCCCAAATGTAACTGTGCTATGGAGATGAATCCCACATAGGCACCAAGCATGTAAATATCACCATGCGCAAAGTTGATCAGCTTGATAATGCCATACACCATCGTATATCCCAATGCAATCAGAGCATAGATACTGCCAATGGAAAGACCGTTTACCAGCTGTTGAAAAAATTCTGTCATAACTTCACCCCTCTATACTGGAAAATAGGAGAAAGAATATCTTTCCCCTATTCTATACTTCATCGTATTCTACTATTTGTTTGGATCAACTTCAACTGCATTTTTCTGTTCGCCGTCTACCAGCTCAACAACAAGTGCAGCCTTCTTCGGTGTATGTGTTTCATCAAATGTGAAATCTCCGGTTACTCCCTTGAAATCAAGCTCAGTCATAGCCTTCTGTGCTGCTTCCGTATCTGCACTTCCTGCTTTTTCAAAGGATTGAATCAAGACGTTCGTCGCATCATATGCCAGAGCGGAGAACATGCTTGGATCTTCATTATATTCTTTCTTGTAGTCCGCAATAAACTGTGTCAGTGCATCACTTGCATCCACGGTTGTATAGGCTGTTGTAAAGAATACATCGTTCAGGTTCTTGTTTCCTGCCAGCTTCACAAGGTCGGTAGAATCGAATCCGTCACCGCCGACGATTGGTACATCAATTCCCATTTCACGAGCCTGCTTGATAATCAGACCTACCTCATTATAATAGCCTGGGATATAGATCACATCAAAGTCCATTCCCTTGATTTTTGTCAGCTGTACGTTGAAATCGGTATCCTTTGCCTGATAGTTCAGCTCGGTTACGATGTTTCCGCCTTTTTCCTTGAATTTATCCTGGAATGCTTTTGATAAACCTTTTGCATAATCAGAGCTGGAGTCGGAAATGACAGCAGCCTTGGTTTTCTTTAAGGTATCCTTAGCATAGACTGCCATGGCAGCTCCCTGATAAGGGTCTTCGAAGCAGACACGGAATACATACGGATACACGCTTTCCTTCGTCTTACCGTCCTGCAGCGTCACATTGGTTGCAGTTGCGGATGGTGAAACAACCAGCACTTTATTATCGGTAGCAATCTGATAGGTTGCCGCAGAAGCGCCGGAGGTTGCCGGTCCTACAATCCCCTTTACACCATCGGATGTAATCAGCTTGGTAGCTACGTTTGTGGATTCATCCGCCTGTGATTTATTATCCCCTTTTATTGCCTTATAGCTGAACTTGTTGTCCTTGTTTGCATTTGCCTGTTTGATGGCCAGCATGGAGCCGTTGTATTCCGGCGTACCATAGTTTGCTGTCTCCCCGGACAGCTCATAGTTTAAACCGATTTTGATTTCGTTTGTATCTCCATCACCGGAGCCTGCATCACCGCTGTTTCCACAGGCTGTCATCGTTGTCAAAGCCATACAGCTGACTGCTGCCATGGCCATAAATTTCTTAAAATTTCCCATGTTCCTCTCTCCTCTTTTCATTTTCCTTATATCAATTACCGTTAAAATTGATAGTTCTATTATATTCGCTCACGGATTCTTTTTCAAGTGTTTTCTGCAAATTTTTCACACATTTTCATGACATTATGTAATTTATTACAGTGCTCCATCTGTTTTTCTTGCAATGCAGTTTGTAATAGTCAGGATTTTTCTTATTCAACGGGTAAAAGCCATATCGGCAGCATTCCGATATGGCTTTTGATTAAAAAAAAAGCCCTGCTTTAATAAACAGAGCTTCGTTCTCCATCCCAAGGTTCGATTTTCAGCTTTGTAAAGGTGACCTGCTTACCAGCGCCATAGGAGGATACACCTGTGATGATCTGATTAGCGCCCACCTGATCCGCAAACTGGGTATTCATTGCTCTGCCTGCCGGAATCAAAGCATCCTTATTTAGCAGAGTATCGTTGATCACAATGTAAATGGAGCAGTTTTCATTATCTCTGTTATATTTCACAAACACCCGAAGCGTAACCGGACGGCCATTCAAAGCAGGCAGTTCGGCTTTTGGAATCCGATGATATACCTGATGATTGGAATACTCCACATACTGATCATGTTGATTGAGATTTTTCTGAAATCCCTGATTGATAATCACAAGATCCCCATTGTCCTCAAACTTCAAAATATTCCCCATTGCAGTATAGTTCGTTCTGCCTTCCTCTCCTTCACTGGTCACATTCGCAGAGCCGCCAAATTGAAAGGCGATGGATTGCAGGGTATCCGGCATAATTGATGTCAGTTCCACTGAGGCCATGTAATCCCCCTTTGCGGGTAGCTTGGTATGCTGTATAAAAGCTCCCGATTCATTTTGCAGGATAATGCTTTTCTGTTCCTTGTCATAGACAGCAGTGCTGTCTGCCACGGTATCCACCATTTCATAGTGAAAGAAATCATCGATCGTAATTTCTCGGTGAAAGGTAAGCTCACCGCTGTAGGATTGAGAATGCGTATAGACTGCGGCGCTATCCGAAACGGAAGATAGCACAATCGCGCACAGCAGAACAACAGCAAGCATTGCATAATTTCTCATTCCTGCATTCCTCCTTACTCTGTAATAAACCCTTTCTTTTTCAGATAGGCGAGAATCGGTTTGTAGTAATACAGCATAAACGCCGGAATCAACAATAGAATCAGCCTTCCTAAAACAGTATTGGCAAACAGGATGATCGCCCCCAGCCATCGGCTTCTTCCGCTGTAGCGTCCATAGACCGCATCGCGTGCTATGACTTTTTCATAGGCTCCTTTTTTCACATCGTCCGTATACTTCAAAATATCAACGGAAAGCTTTTCTCCCTTTACCGCCTTGATGCTTGCGACCTGCGGACCGTCATCCTCATGGTACAGAACACTATGCCCGGCATGCAGTGGCTCCTGTTTGTCGATTGCATCAAAGAACGCCAAATCATTATACATAATCTGCGGCTCCATGGATTCCGTATGGAAGACAAACGGTATCACACCGAAGAAGTTGGTTTCCCGCTCCGGTGAGGATAAGGATACAAACAGCACGAACACATTGATCAGAACACCGGCCGTGATTAGTAAAACCATGGCCAGATTCACCAGTGTATCCATTCCCTTTCTGCGCTGTCTGCGTACATACTGCTCCTCGACCTCACGATATCCGTCCTCCTGAAGAACAACGATATTCACATCCTCACCCATATCCATATCCCGTTCATAAAATGGAAAATTAGTATACTGGGCAATTCGCTTCGCCCGAAAGACAACCACTAGAACACAGAGGATAATCATAATGATAAAGTACAACAGGTAGGAGCATTGCGACAGATCAAATAAATTCCCGGGTGTACTCATCCATATACGATCACTGATCAGATGATAATAACCGCATTGCAGTCGCAGCATCCAGATGCATATCGCACCAATGATAATCACATACCGTGCATTCCTCTGACGGCTGATGAACAAAGAGGCGCTCATGGTGATCAGGGACAAAAAGATCAGATCAATCAGTCCGCATATATATAAGGGAAGCATATATGATACGACAAACGGATATTTCAGAAACATGGTCAGAAACAGCGTTGCCAAAAAACCGATGGTATAGTAGGCAATCACCTCGGACAACCGCATCAGCAGCTTGACGAGAATCATGCGATGAGGCGCATAACCGTTTTTTGCCAGAGTATACCATTTATTTTGTGAGATTTCCGCATAGGTCAGAAAATCATAATAGCGAATCATGTAGGCCGTGTATAAGATAAAGGCCATGACAATATACAGGGAGAGTGTGGAAAAGTAGCTTGGCATCATCAGCTGCGGCAGAGCGGTGGATAATACGCTGCGCGTCAGGGTCTGCAGCATGAAATGCAGGGAAAAGGTTAAAAGAGCTACGATGATTCCGTAAAAGAAAATCTTGTTGCGGCTCTCTTTTCTTTCAACAAACGCCTGCTTCTGTTCCTTTGTAATTATATTATGGTTGTAAATCATGATGGTTTCTTATTTCCTTCCAGGCATTTTCCACACACAGTGGATGGCGGCGGATACTATCCGGATGCAGCTGATGCTCGGTAAGCAGTTTCCAGATGCTGTGATAGGTATCCGTTTTCTGTTCCTGATCCCAAACATATAACGTTTGATCCCGTTCCAGAACCGTATAGTCGCTGTGCGCCGTTTCTATCGCATGTCGTATAGCTGTAATATGTGCATCCTGTATAATCGTACTCAGGTGATCCCAGGTCTGCACAAAGGCTTCTACCGTTCCCGTATAGAGCAGCCTGCCATCATATAAAGGAGCGATATGCGTTGCACAGCGTTCGATCAGCTGATAGTCAAATGTGGAAAACAGCAGTGTTCGCTTCTGTTTTTGGATTTCTTCACAGATTGCGGCAATTGCCTGAAGACTGCGTTCATCGTATTCCAACCGTGCCAGATTCCAGATAATCAGTTTACTTTCCGTGAACAGTGATACAAGAAGTGTGACCACAGATCGCTCAGACGGTGTGAGATTTCCTATTACGGATAACGCGACATAGCCCATGTTCAGTTCCATGATTTTCTCCAGTATACGTTTCTGCCTGACTGCCGCATCCCCCTGCTCACGCGCTGTGATATACATCAGATACTCCAGTACATTCATATTGGTAAACAGCATATTTGTACTTCCTATATAATATACATGTGGAAGGATGGTTCTTTTTTTGCGCATCATGCCCTTTTGCGCAAGTACACAGCGTCCGTCCTTGTAGGGTCTTGCATTTGCTATAATTTCCAGCAGCAGTCGCACTTCAAACGCACTGGTGCCAAGGATGGCCCACACCTCGCCCTCCAGCGCCTCAAAGTTAATATCCGAAAACACCTGTTTTGGATCCTGCTGCGGACTCTGATAATATTCCATGGAGCCGACATGCTCCATCAGTACGCACTGAGCGCGTTTCTTCGCTTGTTCCATAGCGATCACCTAATCACTTTCCGATGTGAACCGGAAGGGTAGCTTCATCACATAAACGGCCTGTATGCGATCCGGTGTGAGGATATTGGGGTCTACAGAATTAGCGGGATTATCGCCCTTGGTACGATATCCAATCGCTCCCTTTTCCTGTATCACCTCAACAATACGGTGTGTTATAGTTACTCCGTTATCCTGAAAGGTGACAATATCTCCGACCGCAAGCTTTGCCGCGTCCTTTGGAATGCGGGAGAGGATGAGTGATTTTACAGGGATAGTCGGTACCATACTGCCGGTTTTCACTTCATATATCTGATAACCGCATACAGTCGGTACCTCTCCCCTGCTTCTTGCATCCTCCACCTGCAGCCATGTGATAAACAGAAAGGCAATGATAAGCACGCCTGCCAGATTACCAATCAGCTTGAACAGCTTTCTTCTGGCAATGCGCGTATGTGCCTTGCTGTCGAGATCATGTGCATGCTCCAGTTCGTCCAGCATTGCCTGCAGCTGTGCTTCGCTGGTATACACATCCTGCTTCATTTCCTGTATGTTCCTTACTTATTTATTGGCGGGCTTATATTCCGGCTGGTTCATACTCTGCAAGATTGCTGCATCCGTGGTCTGCGTACCGGTCACTGTTACAGAAATACCGGATAGCGTGTCTCCAGGATTCGCCTGTCCGTCATCTTTAATAGCGCCATCACTACCGATTGCCGTATCCAGCGCATCATTGCTTCCAGCCGTATCCTTCCAATAGAAGCCAAGCTTATAGGTGCTGTCTTTTTCAACATTCGGAGCAAATTCACCGAGCTTCTCTAATTCAATCGTTGTGCTGCCATCTGCTCTTGTTCCACTTGCCAGTGCGACATCCTTATCACCATCCACGCGATATAACGTGCATACAAGATCGGGCAGTGCCGCTGCATTTTTCAAATCCACCTTCAGCTTCAAATCCATCGGAACCTCGGTAACGATATGATCCTTATGATTCGTTACCTGGAAATCCCAGAATTCTTCGTTTCCCGGAGCCAGCTTTATGTTAATTTTATCCGTTGCTGTAGAGTTTATATAAAACTTTTTCGCGCTTACCGTATCATTCGTTGCTCCGGCAAGTGTATCTGCATGTGTGTAAACGGCCATGGTTCCCGCAACCATGGATGTAGCGATTGTAAGTGCTAAAGCACCCATAAATAACGTTTTTTTCATTTGTCTCTTTCCTCTCTCTTCCTAATCTGCAGTAGTGCTGTGATGGTCATTGCCACATTCATCGCAAATGGTATATACCACTTGGTCTATACCATATAATACTAGGACAAAAAAATAAATGCCAGCGTTTTCTTAACATTTTATGGAAATTTTCTGAAATAAAATGAATGTTTTATTTTAATGCAGAAATTGTAAACAAGGATATTGTATTTAATTTATACATCTTGAACAAATGATAGGCGATGTATTCTGCAGAAGCTGTACTGTCATTAAATAACAAGGAGCATGAAAGCTTGGTGAATGCGTACATGGAACCGGAAAAGTTACACCCGTTTCTGATAATAAGCCGTGAAATCTATGCTAAGGTTTTTACTTGGAAAGGAGAATTGATAAAACAGTTTAAAAGAAAGAAAACATGAAGTTTCTAAATTCACAGGATAATTACTTCCTCATTTTTCCTTATTTATACTTGCACCCAAAGTGAGTAAGAATCCCTGTTATATTCGACACCTTCTTTTTTAAAATCCTTCCTTGAGAAGCTAAATTTATAAAAAATTTAAGTTGCATTCTCATAAAAGTATAGTATACTAGTAACAGTTATTATGTTTCAGGGAGGGACATGAGGAATATAGTAATGAGCGCCAGGACCTACGTGGTTGACGAGGATAACAGTTATCGAAAGATTCGGCGGGTACTGTTACGGTTATGTGTGGATCGAAAGATTTCAGACAAAAGCAAGATCATACTGCTACAAAACTGATTTCATCACACATTTATATATCATACAACAGAATTTTCATTTTTTTATCATGCTCTTCACGAATTTGCGTATACGCATTGCAGTACATGCGTATACAAACACATTTTTTTAGTATGCAGTTTCATCATAAAATTGACAATAACGAAAATGGAGGACAATTTATGTGTGGAATCATAGGCTATGCGGGATTATGCAATATCTCAAATAGTGTTTTAATTGAGGGTCTGGAGGCTCTGGAGTATCGAGGCTATGACTCTGCCGGAGTCGCCGTTGTACATGACGGCGAGGTTCAGGTCGTTAAGGCAAAGGGCAAGGTCAGCTTTCTAAAGGAAAAAATGGAGGCTGTAGGCTTAGCCGGCGGTCAGGTGGGAATCGCACACACGCGCTGGGCAACACATGGTGAACCGAGCGAAATCAATTCCCATCCGCATCAAAGCGGCAATACCACGCTGGTTCACAACGGTATTATCGAAAACTATAATGAGCTGAAAAAAGAACTAGAAAATGCAGGCTATACATTCAAGAGTGACACTGACAGTGAAATCGCCTGCGCGTATATCGACTACTGTTATTTTTTGAAAAAGGACAAGCAGCAGGCTCTTGCATGTGCTTATCATCATTTCCGCGGCTCCTTTGCATTTGCCATTATATTTGCGGATGAGGCGGATGTCATCTATGCCATGCGAAAGAATTCTCCGCTTGTACTTGGTGTTGCAAGTGACAAGGCATTCCTTGCAAGTGATATTTCCGCATTTCTGAAGTATACGAATAAATACCTGCTTCTGGAGCATGAAGAAATTGCCCGCTGCAGCAGTGAAGGTATTATTATCAAGACACTGGACGGTGATTTTGTGAAACGCGATATCCTTGTGACCGATTTGGATATAAAGGATATTCAAAAGGATGGCTTTGAGCATTTCATGCTGAAGGAAATTCATGAGGAGCCGGAGGTCGTTAAGAAAACGATTGATTCTTTAATGCAGGTGGATATGAAGGACCTGTTGAATACCATGCCGAATCTGGCAAAGTACAACGATATTCACATAGTTGCCTGCGGAAGTGCCATGTATGCGGGGATGATTGCAAAATCTCTGATTGAAACCAGAGCACGGATTCATGTGGACTGTGTGTGCGCCAGTGAGTATCGCTATGCAAATCCGATATTCACGGATAAGACTCTTGTTATTCTGGTATCCCAATCCGGAGAAACCGCCGATACGATTGCGGCATTGCAGCTTGCGAAAGAGCACGGTGTGGATACTCTGGCAATTGTCAATGTTGTCGGCTCTACAATCGCCAGAGAGGCGAGCTTTGTTATCTATACAAAGGCAGGTCCGGAAATCTGTGTAGCGACTACAAAGGCATATTGTACACAGGTTGCCGTATTATCACTGATTGCCTGCAATCTGGCCTATGTTCATGGAAATATTGATGCAGAGGAAGCGGCACGCATTACGAAGGAACTAAAGGATTTGCCGCAGCATATGCAACAGCTGATCGATTCCGACCAGTACAAGGCATTTGCTAAAAAAATATATGAGCACAGCGATGTCTTCTTTATCGGTCGCGGTCTGGATTATTCACTATCCATGGAGGGCAGTCTGAAGCTGAAGGAAATTTCCTATATCCATTCCGAGGCCTACGCTGCCGGAGAATTGAAGCATGGAACCATTTCCCTGATTGAAAAGGGAACACCGGTGATTGCACTTGCGACCGATGAGGATTTATATGAGAAAACAATCAGCAATATCAAGGAGGTTAAGGCACGCGGTGCTTATGTTGTGCTGTTAATCAGCGATGACCTTGATATCGCTTCGGATTATTATGATGATGTGCTGGTGATACCAAAGGTGGATAAGCTGATTCAGGGAATCCTGACGGTAATCCCTTTACAGCTGATGGCATATGAAATCGCCAGGCTGCGCGGGTGTGAAATCGATCAGCCGCGTAATCTGGCAAAGTCTGTCACTGTAGAATAAGGTATTTAACGTAAGATGTGCGCTTACATTCAATTTCCTGATACTACACACACGTTTGCACATCTGCGGTTAAATATAGAAAAGAGGGCATGGAAAATGCCCTTTTTATGTGCAAATCTGGATGAAGCTTTTTTTCATTATCCCCAAAGGATTGATATGCAGATATTTGCCGGTATAGGAAACCTGTCAGACTTAGAAGTCCTTCGTTCTCCTTTCAGCGAAAAGGGATCATAACGCTGATTTCCGCCACGATCCCTTTTTTAGAAACAAAAAACGCAAATTTCATAATCTGCTTCCGGAAACACGCCAATTATGTGTCCGCCATTTTCCTTATAGAAGCTCTTCAATTTCTCGTTACCGTTCCAGCAATCCAGATAAACAGGCTGTTCATAGCCTTTCAGCCAGGTACAGATTGCCTTTCCTATGCCTGCTCCCTGATAATCGGGATGCACAGCAATACGGGTTGCATACGCTGCATCCTCTTCATACGGCTTTATGCAAAAGGAAGCAACCACGGTATGGTCTGACAAAAGCACATAGGTAAACGGAAGCTCCTTTATAACATCACCTTCCGACATATAGGTCCATTGGCGAATCCCCTTTGCAAGTAAGAAATCCGTACAGACATGCTGCAGGGCTGTTAAGGGCGCTGCATGCTGTGGTGATGCTTTATGAAACAACAGCTTCATTTAGCCAAGGCCAGTGATCATGCTTGCCGCTTTGACGAACACATCCAGAATAGCCTCTCTGGCATGAATCAGCGGGCCATCCAAAACACCTGACATTAACAGGAATATCATGATGAAGGATAGATACATTTCATATTGCATCAGCTTGAAATAGGTTTCCTCCTTTAAGATCCCCATTAGAATCTTGGAGCCATCCAGTGGTGGAATCGGAATCAGATTGAAAATTCCAAGACCAATATTGATGGATGCCGTTGTGCCGATTACCTGAAACAGATAATAAGTGAATTCATTTTTATACAGCAATCCAAAGCGTATGAACAGCATATACAATATGACCATCAGAAAGCCGACGATGAAATTCATCAGCGGTCCCGCCATTGCGGTCCAGATCATACCGTCTTTCTTATTGCGGTAAAAATATGGATCCACCTGTACCGGCTTTGCCCATCCAAAGCCAAAGAAAATCAGGGACAGAGTTCCAAACGGATCCAGATGCTTTAGGGGATTTAGGGTAAGTCTGCCACGTTGCTTTTGAGAGATATCACCCAGCTTATAGGAAACAAATGCATGTGCGAATTCATGCACGGAAAGTGCAATCGCAACCGCAGGCAGTATATAGATCAGATTAGCAAAAAAACCACGAATATCCATAAACATTCCTCCAATAGAATAGTGTTAGTATATCATATTTTGAAGGAATTACAAGTTTCATAAATGTCACCCCTGCAGGAACAGCAGGTAACCCTTATCCGTGGCGCAAACCGTCTTGCCAGGTATTTTTAACTGAACAGGGATTCCTGTATAGAATCCCTGTTTCTGATTACATCTGATCGATATTCCTCTTGCAGCCAAGATACGCCATCACATAATAACAGCCGTAAACAGCGAGGAAGAACAGCATACTTCCCCCCAGATAAATAAACATATTCGCACTGGCATAGGTCATCTCGAAAAGCTCATCAAGCATACGGATAATCGGAAGCAGATACACGATAGGAAGTACCAGCGGAATGATGAAATAAACCGCAATCTGCTTAGCCAGTAATGCATGAAGCTGTCTTTGATTCACCCCCATTTTATGCAGCATTGCGTAGGAATACCGCTGCCGGTGAGCATCGGAAAGCTGCTGCACGGCGAGTATGGTTGCACTGATGCAGATGAAGATAAAAGACAGATAGAACAGGGAGAAGCAGATACTGACAAAGCCCACTGCATTTTCCTCAAACCATTTTGCCTTCACACGATAGGAGGCATAGCTGTAAAAGCTGTCCCCTACCTGCTCTTTGTTATCGTCAAAAAACTGATTGACCGTATCCTGATACCAGGACACCTCGGTCTCAGGATTCGTATTCGCCACCCATTCTCGAAAATACGGCTTGGCATGCTTGACATGCTCATCCGCAACGATAAGATAATAGCCACTGTTCCGTGTCTGTCCATATTCCGTATCATCTACACCACGTAGCTGCAGACGCTTCCCCTGCAGATGCAGAGTATGCTGTGCGCCATATTCCTGCAGGCTATCTTTGATATCTGTTGCGCATACGATCATATATTCATCAGCCTTCAGCGTTACAGACGGTTTTCCCTTTAAGGAACGAAGCTTATTGAAATCGCTTTGCTTCATATAAACAGAATGCTTTTCATCCTCGGTATAATAGCTTTTCCCCTTTACTACAGAATAGAAATCATCACGCTCTTCCTTCTGATAGTAATGAATATCCGCTGACTGATACGAAATCTTATGTTCCTGCAAATAGCTTTCAATTGATTTCATATTGAGCTTTTCACTGCTGCTTGCCATGATATCAAATGGTACAAAGCGTGCATTACTCAGCTCCTTCACCTCATTGAATTTCAATGCAATACAGAGAAACAGCAGCGTCAGCAGTGTCAGCAGTGACAGAGTCGCAAGCACCGTTCGGTTGGAACGCAAGCGACCCGCTATCTGCCCGTACAGATACATGCAGTTTCCCTTATATTTGATTTTTCTGTGACGATTCAGAAAAATCCCAAGCACTGCCGATATGCCATAAAAGAACAGATAGACGGATACGATAATCGCAAATACCCCCAGCATGAGCAGCATGGAATCTGAGCTTTGGCCGTTTACCATACTTCTCAGATACTGCTGTGTCACATATAATCCTGCTACTGCCAGAAGGACAGCTGCAAGGAAGTAGAGTCCGGATAAACGAGAACCCTTTGCTGTTTTTTCATTCCTGCTCGCATTATACAGCATGGTATGAATGCTCTGCTTTTTCAAAGCAATCCCTTCCCTGATCATCTCCAGCAGATAAATACTCAGGAAGCAGAGAAATGCAGCACCGCATGCGCTCCAGGAGAAGGAAAGCTGAAATGCATATGCAAAACCAAAGATATTCAACAGTATTGCGTGCAATATCTCATAGACGAAAATACCGAGAACACAGCCGATAAAAAAACCGACAGCCCCAAGAGCCAGCTGTTCAAACAGGAACATACGGCTAACCTGTGTTCGCTTCATCCCCAAAAGCAGATACATACCAAATTCACGGCTTCGTTTCTGTAGAATAAAATTCGATATATAATAAATCAGCCAGGCGATAATCAGGGTTACCAGAATACTGACCATAATCATGATGCTTTTGATATTGTCATAGGTTGTAACCAAATCCTGCATTTCACCGGAAAAGGCAATCGCGAAAAACGCATACAGCAGTGTCATCGTAATCGTCACTGTAAAAACATAAATACTGTATTCCTTCAGACTTCGTTTCAGATTGCGAAGTGCAAGTTTAACGTACAGCATGCACATCACCACCCAGCAGCTGCATCACATCCAGTATTTTCTGAAAGAATGCTTTTCTTGTCAGGGAGCCGCGATAGATTTCATTGAAGATAGTTCCATCCTTCAAAAACAAAACACGCTTTGCATAGGATGCTGAAAACGCATCATGTGTAACCATCAGAATTGTTGCCTGAAGCTCTGTATTCATTCTCTGAAACTGTTCCATAAGCAGATAGGAGGAATGTGAATCCAGTGCACCCGTCGGCTCATCCGCCAGAATCAGACTCGGATCATGAATCATCGCTCTTGCACAGGCACACCGCTGACGCTGACCACCGCTTACCTGATACGGATATTTTTCCAGTATATCCTGAATCTGAAGAATTTCTGCCAATGCATTTACCTGTGGATCAATCTGCTCCGCCCTTTTCTTCAAAAGAGTCAATGGCAATGCGATATTTTCCTGCAGGGTCAGAGTAT
>OLSM01001512.1_pt1 | contig 17078 bp, 15 predicted proteins | sample 1672721 | NCBI WGS metagenome assembly OLSM01 (sample SAMEA3136717, study PRJEB25190) | human gut metagenome | reverse complement strand
CCCCCTGAAAACAGGTCTTGATCTTCCCTGCTAAATTAGTTTGATTCTCCACCGGGCTTTGTTTCCTCCTCCCCCCGCTTCTTCTCCAAGGATATCTCCTGTGTCAGCCGCTTAATCTGTTCCGTGTGTTGGGATATAATTTCGGTCTGTTTGAAGACAATTACGAGAAGTGTTAGAATTCCCAAGAGGTAAATTAAGTTGGATGGCGTCTGAATGCGGGTAAGATCACTGAGCCAGACCGCAATCCCCGGAAAGGCCGCAACCAGCAGAATCCCAATGGAGACCGTCAGCCAAATCAGAGAAAAACGGACAAGCAAGCGACCGCGGTTGATGGAGCGAAAGACCATAAACATAATGGCCAGCGCCAAAATAATCATTTCGATTCTAAGAAATGGTGACATGATTGCACCTCTTTCCATGAATGCTGATACAGAAGATCGCTAAGGAGACCTTACACATATAGTAGATGGACCGGCGTAGGGTAATGGAGGACTTCCCCTCTGCCCTTTCAAACATGTTTACCGGTACTTCAGCAATTGCAAAATTATTTTGGGTCAAGGTAATGATCGATTCCGGCTCAGGTAATCCACGGGATAGTGATCCGCCAGGAAGGAGATCACCGGCGCGGAGGCCGCTCGAAAGCCGGAGGTGGGATCGAACACGCGGGTCCGACACATCAGCCGAATCAGAAAGGATAAATAATGGATGCCCACTCGGCGCAGGGCCGTTGATTGGAAAGAACTTTTTCGTTCTTTAAACCGGGAGCCAATGGTAAAATCCGCTTTGCCCTCGATGATCGGCAGGAGCAGGTCGTCCAAATACCGAATATCGTGCTGTCCATCCCCATCAAACTGCACCGCGGCGTCGTACTGTTTTTCTTTTGCGTATCGATAGCCGCTTTGTACCGCACCGCCAATCCCCAAATTCTGCACCAACGTGATGTAACGGATCCCGTTGTCCTTGCATACCTGTTCCGTTCCATCTGTGGAACCGTCGTTAATCACAATGTAATCGAGCTCATAGTTTTCTCTTGGCTGAAAAGTGCGAATCTGGTCCACTGTCGCCTTGATATTGGCTTCCTCGTTAAAGGCTGGGATGATTAAAAGCACTTTTTGAATCTTCCTTGTCTGCTTTATCATTTGTGCCTCTCCTTCTCTATCTGAAAACACAAATCGTTTGGAAAAGAAATAGTTCAGCAGTACCGCGACCACGGACAGGCCAATTTTGGAGAGCATGGTCCCATCCACCCCAAGAAACCTAATCCGTTCCAAGGGAAGAAAGGAAATGCAAAGAAATAATCCGACTTCTTCCACGCCGAAAGAAAAGAGCCGGGTCACTACAAAAGACGTTCCTTCCCTAAGAATAGTTCCCAAATTCCACTCTTTGCTTTGAAAAACAAAGGCTTTATTGGTGAGAAATGCAAAAACAGTTGCGAACACGAACGCAACGGCATTGGCGATTAGCGCAACTTCTGATCCGAAGACAACTATCACGGCCCAGAAGCTGGCGTAATTGATAATCGTAGTAAGAACGCCAAAAAACAAGTAACTGAGCTGTTGGCGATATTTTTGGAGAATGTTGATCCACGTGTTCATGATGTGCGCTCCATTTCTAAGTATCCCCACATACAGTTCTGCCAAAAGAGTCAAAAGCCGTTTGGTTTCCCATCCTTCAATCTTTCATCGTGTAAGGCCCCCTCGCCAGGGGCTTTGCAGTTAAAACGTATTGTTACAAAAAACATAGTATATCCATTCTAACAATAAGCTTAACATAAACTGACAATCTCCGTCAAGTCAGCGCAGCGCTTCAGCACTGTAGGATCATGACGCCTCCCATCTATCATCGCCAATATTTGCATGGATTAACACCTGACATCGCAGCGATGAAAAAAATCAGAGAAATTTTCGCAATAAATTGCACAAACTGTGTACGAAGGCCCGATGCTGGGCCCAATCGCACCTCCAGATAACACGAAATCCACCAGTTTGAATTAAGAATAAGCCGCCCTCATTCGTGAATGTTTTTCAGCGCCGCAAGGCCCAGAATGTGGCGGTATACAGTCCATTGCTTTTATGCTATGATGGGGCAAAAATAGCAGGCCGTGGCCTGACGACTGAATAGCAAGGAGACATTCCTATGAATACAAAACAAGAGGTCTATTGCTGGAACGGAGGAAACGGGCTGTGATTACTTTTTTTGTCTCACTGGTCCTTCTGCTGGCCGGCTATTTGATCTACGGGAAAGTCGTGGAACGGATTTTCGCCCCCGATGACCGCCCCACTCCGGCCAAAGCCATGGCAGACGGCGTGGACTATGTAGAGATGCCCACCTGGAAGGTCTTTCTCATCCAACTGCTCAATATTGCCGGCACCGGCCCCATCTTTGGCGCCCTCATGGGGGCGGTGTTTGGACCGGTGGTATTTCTCTGGATCGTGTTCGGCTGCATTCTCGGCGGCGCGGTTCACGACTATTGCACCGGCATGATCTCGGTTCGCATGGGCGGCGCGTCGGCCTCTGAAATTGTAGGAAAATACCTTGGGCCCGGCATGAAGCAAGTCATGCGGGTTTTCTCGGTGGTGCTCCTGGTACTGGTGGGCACGGTGTTCGTCACAAGTCCTGCGGCGCTGATTGCCATGCTGACGCCTGAGTCGCTGGACGCCGTCTTCTGGGTCGCGGTAATCCTGCTGTATTACCTTTTGGCCACCCTTCTCCCCATTGATAAGCTGATCGGCAAGGTTTATCCCATTTTTGGCATTGTGTTAATCGTCATGGTGCTGGGCATCGGAGGAGGAATTTTATTCCAGGGCTATTCCATTCCGGAGCTGACCCTGGCCAATCTGCATCCCGCGGGCAAACCCGTGTGGCCCTATATGTTCATAACCGTGGCCTGCGGCGCCGTTTCCGGTTTCCATGCCACCCAGTCACCGATGATGGCCCGGTGCATGAAGACGGAACGGGACGGCCGTCGGGTATTCTATGGCGCCATGATTACCGAAGGCGTCATCGCTCTGATCTGGGCGGCTGCCGGCGTGGCTTTCTACGGTTCCACCGGCGGTTTGCAAGAGGCGCTCGCCTCGCTGGGACAGTCCGGTGTGGTCTACGACATTTCAACCAAACTGCTGGGCCTGGTCGGCGGCGCGCTGGCCGTCATTGGCGTTGTCGCCTGCCCCATCACCTCGGGGGATACCGCTTTCCGGTCCGCTCGCCTCACCTTAGCCGACTGGCTCCGCTTGGATCAGAGCAAAATCAGCAGACGGCTTCTCCTAACCCTGCCGCTGTTGGCGGTGGGCGCACTGCTGACCCAGCTGAATTTTGACGTGGTATGGCGGTATTTTTCCTGGAGCAACCAGACCCTGGCCATGATTGCCCTTTGGGCCGCAGCCGTCTATCTGCGCAAGCATTGCGGAAAAATGCAAAGCTTGATCGCCGCCTTCCCCGCCGCCTTTATGTCCGCTGTAACGTGCTCCTATATTCTCATGGCTGAAGAGGGATTTCGGCTGGCGCAGAACGTATCCTACCCCATTGGGATTCTTTTCGCCCTGGTCTGTTCGGGAATCTTTCTAGCCCGCACCTTTTCTCGGCCAGATCAGGATTTCAAACACGAATGATGGGGAAACATGCCGGGCGACTGGATCGCCCGGCATGTTTCATTTTTTCGCCTCATAGTTTTGCAATGAGGTGATGAAAATGGAGCACGCGCAGAAAGCACTCGTCAGCGTTCTGCTGGGTCAAATCTTTTCTCTGGGGCTAATCTCAAAATACGCCTATGAGAATGCGCAAAACTTGATCTATTCCCAGATAGAGCTTCCCACACTGTTGCACGATCCCACCTGCTTAAGCAAGGGGGCGAAACAATTTGAATGTACGCAAACTCCGCAGTGAACTGCGCATGGGAAAGTCCATTTTTGACCTTCCCTTACGCGTTACCTTTTACGCCAGAGTGTCCACCGATAAGGATGAACAACTGAACAGCCTGGAAAACCAGGTGCAGTATTATACCGAGCTGATCCAGAGCAAACCAAATTGGACTTACATCGAGGGATATATCGACGAGGGCATCAGCGGTACCAGTACCAAAAAACGGGATAGCTTCAATCGGATGATTGCGGACGCCAAGGCGGGCCGCTTTGACTTTATCATCACGAAAGAGATATCCCGTTTTTCCCGTTCCACCCTGGACAGCATCCAGTACACCCAGCAGCTGCTGGAATATGACGTGGGCGTGTTGTTCCAGAATGACAATATTAACACGTTGGACTCGGACAGCGAGTTTCGGCTGGTGGTCATGGCGGGCGTGGCCCAGGACGAGGTGCGAAAGCTGTCGGAACGGCTGAAGTTCGGCTTCCGACAGGCCATCAAAAACGGCCACGTGCTGGGCAACGACAAGCTGTGGGGTTATGACAAAAAGGACTGCGTGCTGACCATCAACGAGGAGGAGGCCCGGGCGGTCCGCCGCATATTTGATCTTTACGCCAATCAGCAGATCGGCATCCGCCGCATTTCCCAGTTGCTGTACGACGAGGGATTCACCAGTCGGAAGGGAAACGCCTTTAATGTGCTGACCATCCGTCATATCCTCTGCAACCCCAAATATAAGGGCTGGTACTGCGCAAATAAATCCCAATCCCTGGATTACCGTACCAAGCGGAAAGCATTATTGGACGAGAGTGAATGGGTAACCTACCCCGATCCCTCCATTCCCGCGATCGTACCGGAGGAGTTGTGGGAACGGGCCAACGCCCTATACAAGCGCCGCAGCCAGGAAATGATGGCCCATCGCAGTGCCGCCCAGTTTCACAACCGTTACCCGTACAGCGGCAAAATTCGCTGTGAGGAGCACAATGCCAGCTATCACCGTCAGCTTTTGAAAAGCGGCAGCGGCAAAAAGGAGGTCTGGCAGTGTCGGGTATACCGGCAGCGGGGCCGGACGGCCTGCACAGCTCCGCAGCTTTACACAACGGAATTAGATGCCCTTATGGCAAATATTTTCCATCAGCTCACCCAAAACAAAAAGGCCATTGTGGATGCGGTTGTCAAGGTGATCCAGTCCGTCCCAGATGAGCACGATTATACCCGAGACGCGCTGCGTATCAAGGAGGACTTGTCCGCCCTTCACGCCAAAAAGGACCGCCTGCTGGAGATGAGCATGGCAGAGGCGATCACCATCGAGGAGTTTAAGCGGCGCAACGACGGCTTCAACGAGCAGATCAAAGCCTTGGAGGAGCGGCTTGAACACCTGACAGCGGAAGAGCAAAAGAGTAAGCGCTCTGTGGAGCAGTTAGACAAAATCAAAGTCGCTCTCGAACAGGAGCTATCCTTCAAGAACGGCATCAATTCCCAGCTGGTGACCACCATCTTGGACCACATTGTGGTCAAAAAAGGCAGCGCCAAGAAAGAAGTACATTTGGACATCCATCTAAAATTCGGCGACCCATTTGAGGTCGTTTTTCAACGGGAAAATTCCTCCTTTTGCTTTATCTGTTCTTAATGATGTGCGCTACCAGGCGCAGGTTATGCTCAATTAATTTATTTCGAGCTTCCAGATCGCCCTCGGCCATTCGTTCCAGGTACATCTTCTCCTCCTCCGCCTTGAGCGGACGTGGAAAGGACCCCGTATTTCCTATTCGCAGGGGAAACCACACGCTGTGTACTAACAGCATCATCCATGCAGTCATCATAATAGACAGCACCTCCTCGGTGCAGTCTATGCCTCCGCCGCCTGTCTCTATTTCTTCCTTTCCTATCCTTTTCTGAAACATGGTTTCCATTTTTCGACAGGTCTTTCCCTTTTTCTCCGGGTATGGTATACTTTATATAAGCGATTTTAATGAAAACCATTGCTCATATTAGGAAGGGGAATCACCGTGCAGTCCCAAGAAACCATACACAACATGATTGAAGAGCTCAAACGGCTGTATCCCATCGGCATCTGCTCCCTGGAATACCAAAAAGACTACGAACTACTGTTTGCCACCCGGCTGTCCGCCCAATGCACGGATGAGCGGGTGAATCAGGTCACCCCGGTCCTGTACGCCCGTTTTCCTACCTTAGAATCCCTGGCGGAGGCCGAGGTAGAGCAGGTGGAAGAGATTATTCACTCCTGCGGATTTTTCCGCGCCAAGGCCCGGGACATTGTGCTGGCCTCTCAAATGCTCTTAGCCGAGTACGGGGGCAAAGTCCCCCATACCATGGAAGACCTGCTTCGGCTCCCTGGCGTGGGACGGAAAACCGCGAACCTGATCTTAGGCGACGTGTTTCAGACCCCCGGCGTGGTGGTGGCTGACACGCACTGTATCCGCATTACCGGACTTTTGGGGCTCACGGACGGCTCCAAAGACCCCCAGAAAGTGGAGGCGCAGCTTCGGGCCTGTCTGCCCCCTGAGGAGTCCAACGACTTTTGCCACCGGATGGTGCTCCATGGACGGGCGGTCTGTATCGCCCGTCGGCCACAGTGTCAGGTTTGCACTCTGGCTTCTTGGTGCGCCCATGCCCAGGAGCTCTCCCCCCCGTCGTAACTGACTGACCCGCCAGACCCTGGTAGCCCGGTTTTGCTGTAAGCGGCAAAACCGGGCTATTTCATATCCCTATAAAATGCGTAGAACCGCCAATATGTCGGGTTACAGGATCTTCGTAAATGCCATGACAATCAGAACGGCGCCGGACAGCCACGATATGTTAAAGCGCAGGCTGGAAGCAATTTTGTTTCCGATGTACACACCCAGTAGGATGGCCGCCGTATCCGTGACGAAGGAAGCTAGAAAAAGGGCTAACCCATTCACCGCGCCCAGCGCGGCGCCAAAACCAACGGCCATACCATCCAGGGACAGCGCAACTGCCAGGGAAAATGCCTCCGCCGAAGAAATGCTCTTGGACTGGTCCAAGTCTGCCTTTTCCGGATTGGCATAGACGCTTAGAACCAGTTTAAAATTCAGGAGTGAAAAACGGATGTTCTTTGCAATATCGCCGTATTTCCGAATAATTGACTTCGTGATGTTGTCCAGCAGCTTGATAAGACCAATGAAAAATAGGATGAGGAAACAAAGTATACTACTCACATTCGCGGGCAGATAAGGACGAATGACCGATCCTAAAATAAGAAACGCACCGAGTATACCGCTACAGACAAGATTAATGACAACAATTGACGGGAGGGGTATTTTAATTTTATTACTGCCATATGCAAAGCTGGCGATAAAAGCGTCCAGGGAGAGCGTAGACGCCAATATGGCAGCTTCTATGACCATGATTGCCACATTCATCAAAAAGCCTGCCTTTCTGTGATTTCTTTCTATCGTATTCCAGAAAGGCATGAAGTGTCACAACGGACAAATGGTTGAATCAGCAATCCAATCATCTTCCGCACCCGGGAAACGGCTTTTCTGAATCCGGGCCAGGCGGATGCCCTTCCCCTCTCCGTACCCAGAAAAACAGAAAAAATATCGACAGGCCACAAGTTTTGGATTATAATAAGGCATATTGAATTAAAAACGCAAGGAGAATGCATATGAAAACACTTTATACAGGGAAAACAAAGAATGTTCTTTCCGATGAGAAAACCGGTGAAGTCTACCTGTTTTTCAAGGACGACGCAACAGGTGAAAACGGGGTGTTTGACCCAGGTTCCAATACGGTGGGCGGCAGCGTGGACGGTAAGGGAAAAATTGGCCTGAAAATTTCCCAATACTTTTTTGAACTCATGGAGAAAAACGGGGTTCCCACCCATTACCTTGGCGCCGATGTGGAGCAAGGGCTAATGAAGGTGCGCAACCTGACTGTTCCCAAGCTGGAATTTGTTCTGCGCTACTTCACTGCGGGAAGCATGTGCCGCCGGTTTTCCTTGGAAGAGGGCATTGCTTTCAATCCCCCCTATCTGGAAGTTACCTTAAAGGATGACGACCAGGGCGACCCCCTCATCAGCGAGAGACTGTGCATCCTGAAAGGCCTTTTGGTAAAAGGTCAGTACGACGAGGCGCTGGGCATTCTGACACGTGTCGGTGAAGTGTTGAAAGCAGAACTGGCAAGAATGGATTTGACGCTCATCGACCTGAAGATTGAAATCGGCTATGACGAAACCGGCAAAATGTATGTTGTGGACGAAATTACCCCCGATATCTGGCGTGTGCGGGACCGTGACGGCAAGATTCCCAATCAGATTGATTGCGCCAAGCTGATTCTGGAGAAGATGAACTGAGTCTATTTTATCGCGCATGCATCAGAAACGGCCGAATCGATTGATCCGGCCGTTTCTTTTCCTTTGTTGAAGGGAAACGCCGGCGCTTATTAAATCACTTGCCCTGCATTCCATTCGCGGATATACTATTGATTAATAAAACGAAACAAGCGGGTGATGGAAATGAGGGGCAGGATTTTACTGGTGGACGATGAAAAGGATATTGTTGACCTATTGGAGGAAGTTTTACGGCAGGATGGTTTTCAGGAAATTTATCGCGCCTATACGGGGAAAGACGCCCTGAACCTCTGCCGTGAGGTTCAGCCTGACGCGGTAATCTTGGACATTATGCTGCCAGATTTGGACGGTTGGGAGGTCTGCCAAAGGATTCGGGAGTTTTCCTATTGCTCCATTTTGTTTCTATCCTCCAAAAACGATGACGTGGATAAAATCCTCGGACTCTCCTGTGGCGGAGACGATTATATTACCAAGCCGTTCAGTCCCCGGGAGGTGTCGTTCCGTGTGAAAGCGCAGCTTCGCCGCCAACAATATCAAACGGCTGTTTCTTCCGGTAACAGCGCGCGCTTAGTGGCAGGGCCCCTTTCTCTTGATCCGGAAAGCTGCCGCGCCTATAAGGATGGACGAGAGATCAGCCTGACCGGCCGGGAGTTTCTGCTGCTCACCTATCTCATGGAAAATGCCGATAAAATCATCAGCAAAGAGCGGCTGTATGAACGGGTCTGGGGCGAATCCAGCGGTATTTGTGACAATACGATTATGGTGCATATCCGTCACCTTCGGGAAAAGATTGAGGCGTCCCCCTCCCATCCCCAGCAGCTGATTACCGTAAAGGGCTTGGGGTATAAGCTCAAAAAAAGGATTTAAAAAATGAAAAAATCCGGTTATCGCACAACTTTGCATGTTTCCCTGCTATTTGTTATGGCTCTGCTTGGGGTCATTCTGGTTACAGCAGGTGTGGTTTTTCTGCTGATTACCGTCCAGAGACCGGATGGTTCCATAGTGAGAAGCAACTGGCCTAGAAATTTTACGGAGGATTTCCAAGAACGAATTACATTTGTCAACGGCACGCCCCAGATTGACCAGACGGGAATGGCGTTGTTACGGGAGAATGCCATTGGCCTGCAAGTGTTAGATCCATCCGGACATGAGGTAAGCAGCTATCAAAGGCCGGAACACACTGCCGATGCGTATTCCCTATCAGAACTATGTCGGCTCTCCCAAGCGGGCCGTTTAGAAGACAGGGAAGCAACCGCTTTTATGGGCGCAATATCCCATGATGGAAGCTCGTATCCGTATCTGCTGTACTTCCCCATGAAAATTTCCAAAGTCACCATGTTTCTCAACGGGGAGCGATTTGCCAGCGGCAAGGCGGTTTGGCTGCTCCTGCTTTGTGTGTCTCTCGTTACCATCCTGGTTGCGGGGGTTCTCTATGGAATCCGGACGACCAGAGCGTTCACGCGGATGACGAGAGCCATCCGGGATATTTCTCTTCGCCGCTATTGCCCCATTCAGGACCACGGCGCCTTCCAAGACCTGTACCACAGCCTCAACACCCTGGATGCGGAGATCAGATCCGGCTATCAGCTCCGGGTCCAAACGGAGAAACAGCGAGAAGAATGGATTGCCAATATCACCCATGACCTCAAAACACCCCTGTCTCCCATCAAGGGCTACGCAGAGATGTTACAGGAGGACCGCTCCCATAGCCAAGAGTTGTGCAAACGGTATGGGGAGATTATACTGCATAACGTTTCTTACATGGAAACGCTCATCAACGACCTCAAGCTCACGTACCAGTTAGAAAACGGAATGCTTCCCGTCAACCTCCAGAAATTAAATATTGTGCGGTTTTTAAAGGAATTGGTGATTGACGTCTTAAACATTCCGGAATACGAACACCGGGTGGTCCATTTTGAATGCGCAGCAGAATCAGCGCTGTATTCCTTTGATCCGACGCTGTTCAAAAGGGCCTTTCAAAATCTGATTCTGAATGCTTTTGTGCATGGCACGGCGCATACCGAAGTAACGATCCGGATCGATACGACCCAGTCAGCTCTTAAAATACAGGTTTCCGATACTGGAGAGGGCATGCGCCCCGAAGAAGCAGCGCGTCTCTTTGATCGCTATTACCGCGGAGGCAGCACCCAGCAGAAACCGGAGGGAACGGGATTAGGGCTGGCCATTGCCAAAAGTATTATTGAGCTGCACGGGGGTACCATTTCTGTCGCCAGCTCCGCTGGCATGGGAACAACCTTTCAAATTGCGTTTCCATCCGTTAAGGTTAATTAAGGTTTCCTGAAAATCAAATTAAGGTTGGCAGACTATCATAACAGAGAGGATAGCTGCCAACCTTTTTGTACTTTTGGGAGGTGAACCATGACGATAACCACAAAACTTTTTTTCTCGCATTTGATTACCGCGGTCTTTGCGTTTTGCGCCGGATTGGTCTTCCTTGCCTTTCTGCTCCGGCCCCAAACGTTGGAAATTGATAGCGTGGATCTGAATGGGGTTTCTGACGGCACGTATCTCGGCGTTTGCCAGAACAAAATTCTATTTGCCGTCGTCAAGGTAGCGGTGAAAAATCATCAGATCGACAAGATAGAAATTTTGGAGCATAAGGCCTCCTATTGGGAACAGGCGGAGCAGATTGCCGCAACCGTATGCGCAGAGCAGTCATTAGAGGTGGCAGCCATCTCTGGGGCCACGCTCACCAGCGACACCGTATTAAAAGCCATTGAAAACGCACTGGAGGACGGCCAACAAGCGTCCGACCTGACAAAGTAGGTGATATTTTGAACATCCTATTAAAGTACCTATGCAACAACGTGTCAGAACGTAAGACGCAATCCGCCGTGATGCTGCTGTCCATCTTGCTCTCGACAACGCTCCTGTTTGTGTCCCTTTCCATGAGTTCTTCTTATGGTTGCGCTCAGCGGAAAATGGCCCGTGGCATGGCCGGCGGGGCAACCCTTTCCGTAACCGCAACGGAGGGGACCATCACTGCAAACGCAGTTCCCGAATTGTCCTCAATTGGTAATAGCGTCGGGCTGTTGGAGGGAACCGCTCTCTACCATGAAAACGGCTATTATGAAACCATTGATCTGATTGCCGCTGACCTTGCGCAGCTCAATCAAGTTAACCCGCCGCGGCTGACGGAAGGGGGCAATCTTACCAAGTTCACCGGCAATCAGGTGGTGCTGCCAGATCGATTCACTGCCAAGTACGGGATCGAACGGGGCGACGATATCACCCTGCAATTCAACGGAACGCCCATCCGGTTAAAAGTTGCTGCCATCGCCGCCTATGATACGGTTTTCTTGCGGCACACAAGAGGCGCTACGGCCCTGCTTCCTCTCTCCACCTTGGCGGAGCTGCTGGGACAACCAGAGGGATACCATCAAATTCTCCTGGAACCATCCCAGGGCGCTTCAACAGCGTCACTCAAACATGAATTGACTGCGGCGCTGTCTGATGGATATCAAGTATCGGAAATTATGGATGAGGCCCAAATTTCTGCAGACGTAAGGCAAAAATCCATGCCCTTTTATCTCATTAGTTTTTTCTGTTTGACCATGAGCGTTTTTATCATTTACAGCAGCTACAAGGTGATCACGTTAGACCGCCTGCCGGTGATCGGCGCCTTTCGCAGCATCGGCGCCACGCAAAAAACGGTAACGCGGATCCTCATCCTGGAGAGTGGGTTGTATGGCGTAATAGGGGGGCTGATTGGTATCCCAGTGGGCGTACTGGCGTTAAAATTAATTTTACAGGGCCTGGGGCGGTCTCTGGCCCTGGGCATTGAAATTCCAATGGTGATCTCGCCGTTCCATGTGGGGTTGGCCTTGCTCGTGGCGGTGATGGTATCGGTGATTTCCGCGTGGCTACCGGCGCGGCGGGCGAGCCGCCTCGCCACGAAGGACCTCGTCCTTGGTCACGTGGATGATAACAAGGTTCCCCGGCGCTGGATTGTTGGCGGCGGCGCGGCGCTGCTTCTGTTCTCTATTCTACTGCCCAGAGCGGTTCCTGAAAACCTGCTATATTTGGCGGGAGGTTTTTCTTTGCTGGGATTGATTGCCGCCACCATTCCAGGTATTCCCCTGCTCATCAACACCCTCTCCCGGGTACTGGAACGCTTCTATGGGCGGATTTTGGGCAATGAGGGCAAGCTTGCCGCCCGAAACATGCGGGACAACCAAAATACCGCTCAGAACATTACGCTGTTGCTGATTAGTATTTCCGCCATCATCGCCATTACCGTTGTCAGCGATTTTGTCACAGCCTATGTGAGCGATGTATTTCGCGATGCGGAATTGGATGGTTTTGCAGATGGCTACATGGAGCAGGATTTTATAGAACAGGTTAAGGATATGGAGGGAGTGGAACAGGTGCTGCCTCTCCATGTATTTGAAAATCAGATACAGGCCGATGGCGTACTGATCCCTCGTCTGGAAGCCACAGACAGCTTGGAGCGGTATAGCTCCATGCTGGCGCTCCATTACACCGATCACAAAATGTTTGCGCAGGCCCTCTCCGCTTTCGCCGCAGACCGGGCCATACTACTCAGCGAAAACTGCCTGGACCGGATGGGCGTCGCCATAGGCGATCCCCTACTTCTCTCCAAACAGGCGGGGCAGGAAACTTATGTCGTCGTGGGCAGCTTTCAATCCCGGGCGACAGATGTGGACGCCGTTATTTCCTCCACTTATGCCGTATTGGATTTTGGCGCTTCAAACTATGATTTTCTAGCGTATACTGCCGCGGAACCCGAGGCAATCATGGTACAGATTCGCAGTTTGTTTGGCGGCACCTCAAACTGGAGTCGGACGGTGGAGGAGTTTAATCTGGATGCGCACGCGACTGTGGACGCGTTCCTTCACCCCATGCGCAGTATGACCTATTTTATTCTGCTGCTGGCGACGGTTGGGGTTGTCAATAATCTGCTCATCAACTACATGCAAAAGCGGCGCGTGATGGCTATGTATCAATCCGTAGGGCTCAGCCACCGACAGCAGCGGAAGATAACCCTGATTGAGGGAATATCCTGCGGCCTGATTGGAGGGGCGATCGCTATTTTTGTTTCCTACTTGGAAATTCAGACCATCTTCCTAGTGGCGGGTCCCAACATAGCCATGACACCGGAATGGAACGCTGCCACATTTCTTACCGCCGCTGCAACGGGAATTGTGGTTACAACACTTGGCTCCATCGTTCCCATTTGGAAGTTCCGGAACAGGAAGCTGGTAGAGGAGCTGAAATTTGACTAAGATACAGGAGGGTTCTCAAATGAAACAGTCCGCCGGGCCCATCGCTGTCGAGGGAAGGCATATCGTGAAAGACTATCGGATTGGAACCCAAACCACCACAGTGCTCAACGATATATCATTGCAAATCGAGCAGGGTGAATTTGTGTCAATTATGGGACCGTCCGGCTCGGGAAAAAGCACGCTGCTGTATATTCTGAGTGGTCTGGATATTCCCACCAGTGGACAGGTACTGCTGAACGGAGAAGACATCTCCCAATGGGGAGATCCGCAAATGAGCCAGATGAGGCGGCGAAACTTGGGGTTTGTCTTTCAGTTTTATAACCTCATTCCCAACTTGAATGTGGAGGAAAATATAATGCTTCCCCTGCTTCTGGACGGCAAAAAAATGGGAAGCTATCAAACACGGCTGAATCAAATTCTGGAACTCGTGGGCCTTACCCACAGACGCCGGCATACCCCCCGCGAATTGTCTGGCGGACAGCAGCAGCGGGTGGCCATCGCCCGTGCATTACTCGGTAACCCCGCCATTTTATTTGCGGATGAGCCCACGGGCAATCTGGATAGTAGGACTGGGGCTGACATCATCCGTCTGCTGCAGGAGATTAACCGGGAACACGGCCAGACCATTGTGATGGTGACCCACTCGCCCGAGGCGGCAAAAAACGGCAGCCGAATCATCACGGTACAGGACGGCGTTATTTTGTACTAGAAACGTACCCGGGTTGTTACAACTGCCCGCTCAGATCATATGCCCCGACGGTTTTCAAACCGCCGGGGCATGTTCATCTTTTGTGGTACGACAAAAAATAACGGTGAGAAGACAATCGCACACCATGACGCTTGGCCGCACAGCATTGACAATTCAATTGGAATACGGTATGATGTGAATGATTCATTCATTCCACTATTGGGCGCACGATGCAATCTATTGTAGAAAAGAAACGGGGTAATTTTTTGAGACAGCATTATATTGATAACATTCGTTGGCTTTCCGTCCTGCTGCTTTTTCCCTATCACACGGCGCGTATTTTTGACGGCGTCAATTCTTTTTATATTAAGGGTCCCGAGAGCCCAGCTGCTACCGTCTTTGTTTTGAGCTGTACGCCCTGGTTTATGCCGATCTTATTTGTGGTGGCAGGGATCAGTACGCGGTACGCTCTGCAAAAGCGAAGCGGCGCAGAATACATAAAGGAACGTTTTACCAGACTATTGGTGCCGTTGCTCTGCGGTATTCTTCTACTGATTCCCTTGCAAACGTACTTTGCCGAAGTGTTTCATAATGCCTATGCGGGCGGTTATTGGGAGCAGTACCTATTGTTTTTTACAAAGCCGACAGATTTCTCCGGCTATTCTGGAGGGTTTACCCCTGGTCAGTTGTGGTTTCTTTGGTATTTATTCGTGGTCTCTCTGGCCGCTTTGCCGGTTATCCATGCGGTCAACCGCAAAAGGCCAAGTCCGCGCGTCTCTCATTGGATGGTGATCCCTCTGTTTTTGGTTCCCTTTCTGCTGTCCTATGTCTTAGAGATCGGCGGGAAAAGCATGGGAGAATACTTCTCCTTGTTCCTGTTGGGTTATTTTGTAGCATCAGACTCTTCGATACAGGAATTTACCGACAAATACCGCTTTGCGTTTTTAATTGCGGGCGCCGCACTCACCTTCTGCACGGTCGTCTTTCAGACTTCATCGAAAGAAGGCGCAATGGCCAGGGGGATCATGACCTGTACATCCTGGATCTGCATTCTGGCAATTCTGGGCCTGGGACATCGGTATCTCAATTTTCAGAATACATGGACCCGGTATCTGTCCCAATCCTCTTTTTCCTGCTATTTGTTTCATCAATCCTGGATCATCGTCCTCGGATTTTACCTGCTACAGACGCCCCTATCCATTGGACTGCAATATGGTATCATCCTAGTTGGCAGTCTCTTAGGGAGTCTTATGGCGCATGCGCTGTGCAAACGATGGAAGGTGCTCCGATGGATGTTTGGCATAAAAGAAGCTCCAGGGGGGAAAGCGCTGCCTGCCGCAGCCGAGTAACCTTCGCCGCCGGCGATCCGCGTCTTGATATCATATCCCCTGCCTCATTATCACCGCAGCGCGGGATCCTGCCGCCACTCTTCAACCGGAGACAAAGCGGACAAGAGCCCCTTCATGGACTCGTCATAGAGACAATAATGGTTTCTGCCGTTTTGTTTGGCGGCGTATAGCGCCTGATCCGCCCGATGGAACAATTCCTGGTATGCCACGCCATTTTCCGGAGACAGAGCAATTCCCATGCTGATTGCAATCTTAAAGTTTTGATACGGACCGCTGACCCCATGGAATACCCGATCCACCAACCCGGTAATGTCATCCGTATATTCCATGAAGACCAGAAATTCATCTCCGCCAATGCGTGCGGTAATGTCACCGCATCGAATCCCGCTTCGCACCTTCCGGGCCACCGTTTCAAGTACTTGGTCGCCAAACAGGTGGCCATATCGGTCATTGGCTGATTTAAAATAGTCCAAATCGAACAGAAGCAGGGCAAATTTTTGCTTTCCCCCAGTCTCCAGTTTCCCTTCAATTATTTTTCGGGCGTAAGCATGGTTATAAAGCCCCGTGAGCGAGTCATACCTGGCAATTTGCTTGAGGCGGTTTAATTCCTGCTGTTCTTCATGTACATCCACCACTTTCCCGATGATCCCGGTCATCTCAGCCGTTTCCGCCACGCCCCAGAGGGGCCGAGCCACAATTTTGTACCATTTCCTGCTTCCATGAATATTGAGTTGATAGGTTCTGCTAACCGTTGGGTGATCCGGCTCGGCCATGCGCAGACGCGCCTGCAGATCGCTAAAATCCTCCGGATAAATCATGTTCTGGAATACCTCGCTGTCCAATGGATGTGATACGGCTTCGCTGACACCCAGCATGGAAGCGCCCCATTCCGATAAGGTCAACAGATCGGATTGGTAAAAGTATTCAAACTGGATCTCCTTGGACATACTCGCAAAAAATTGATATTTTGTCCGCTCCTGCTCCAGCAGGGCCAACGTCCGGCCAGAGGCGCTGACGCCTGGTACCGGGGTACGCGTCTGATCCCGCAGCTCTTTCTGGGAGATGTCGCCCGTAGCGCGCGCCCGCAACTCTCTTTTCAAATCCGGCCAGGTATGCAATAAGCATTTCAGGAGAAGCGGATGAAAGGCGCCGCACGCACCATCCATTATTTGACTCAGGGCGGTCTCGTGGGTAAAGGGCGGCCTGTATACACGTGGGCTGGTCAGCGCGTCGTATGCATCCGCCAGAGCCACCACCTGTGCGGAAATGGGAATTTCATCCCTCGCCAGTCCGTCCGGATACCCGCCGCCGTCATACCGTTCGTGATGCCAACGGCAGATGTCTCGCGCCACCCGAATCAGCTCTTCCGTCTGAAAGTAAGACACACGCTCCAGCATCTTTGCCCCGGCGGCGCTGTGGGTTCGCATTACCATCATTTCCTCCGGCGTCAGTTTTCCCGGCTTACATAAAACGTCTTCTGGAATGGTAATCTTCCCCAGGTCGTGCAATACAGAGGCGTTGGTAATCAGCGCAATTCTACTGGGGGACAACTCATAGCGGTCAGTCAGCCGCGCCAGCTGCTTCAG
>OLSM01001509.1_pt1 | contig 17125 bp, 5 predicted proteins | sample 1672721 | NCBI WGS metagenome assembly OLSM01 (sample SAMEA3136717, study PRJEB25190) | human gut metagenome | reverse complement strand
TCCACTGCTGCGGTGATGTCCGCTTCCAGGACTTCTTCATCGTCCAGCAGGTCTTGTGCTGCTGCATAGGCTTCGTCCAGCGCTGCCAGGCTGTCCGGCGTGAACAGGTCGCGGTTGATGGAATCCGCGATCTCCATCGGGATGTCCAGCTGGCTCTTGTCGCCTGCGACAAAGCTCAGATAGTGCAGCGCGTCGATCAAGTCGCTCCATGCGTCGTTGATCTCGTCTTGCGTTGCGGTCTTCTTGGCTTCGACGTCCTTCGCCGCCTGCAATGCTGCTTCGTACTTCTCCTGCACGGATTCAACTGCTTCCGCAGCCTCGTCCGCTCTGCCTTCGGCAATTTCGATGGTCGTGCGCAGGTTCTGCTTGTCAACGACTGTAAAGGTATAGGTGTTCTCTAAGCCCTTGGCTGCGTCCTCTGTCGGGATTTCTACCACAAAGGAATCCGCTTCAAACGCGGATTCTTCCACATCCGCTCCGTTGACCTGCACGCCGGCGAATTCGCGGCCCTGCATCGGCGTAAATTCGAGGGTGAGCGCTTCTTCCGTTGCCGGAACCGTATACACGCCCAGCAAATCGGCAATTGTCTGCTCCTCGCCATTGACCGCCAGCGACGCATTGCGTCCGTTGTAGCGGATTACAATCGTGTCTTCGGTGGGTTCTGGACCTTCTGGATCGTCGTAATCGAGTTCGCTGAAATCGTACCACAACTGTACATGCTCATCCTCGGAGGTGATGCTCTGGGATTGGAATTCTTCAAAAGTCAAGGCCTTGTCGTATATGCGGAAATTATAGAAGGTGTGCGTGTTGCGATGGTCGTCCACCTCGGCATTATCGAATTCACCAAGTCCAACAGAGAAGCCGTGCTCGCTTCGGTCGATTCCTGTAACGCCGTCCGTTGTATAGGACTGATCCTCTACATACAAGCGCAATTGATCTGTGTCCGCATCAAATACGGCGGCAACACGCAGCCAGTTTTTGATCGCTTCGGTGGAGATTACATCACTGCTCACTCCTTGCCAGCCACCGTTGTGACAGATGTAGAAATACAACCGGTATCCTCCGCCAACGGCCTCTGTCCGGAAGCCGACCGAGCGGTCGCCATTTCCTGCAAGATAACCAAAGCTGCTGCTCTCTCCGATCTTGAGGGTTGTCTCGATGGTAAAGCTGTTCTCCGTTCCGCTGAGAAGCTCATTGAACTTTGCATCAGCGTCCTTTACATTGACAGGAAACCATCCCTTCAAGGCGTATTCCTTTTCTTCATCCTTAATAATCTTAATATCCTTTTTATTGGTCAGTTCCGTGATATCGATGTCATAGCCGTTTTGACTCTTATCTTTAATCCATACTTGGGCCTTTTCTTCTTGGATGCGCTGTGCAAGGCCAATCATTTCCGTCAGGGTTTCAATCTTTTCCGGATCAATCAGGTCCTGCGCCTCTTCGGGTAGGCTTTCATATTTTTCCTGAAGGGCGAGCAACTGTTCTGTCTGATCTGGACGGGTGACGATAATCTCGTCGATGGATTTGGAAAGCCTTTCAGCCGCCGCTTTATCCAGTTCCTGCACAATTTCGTCCGAGTTTTCCGGTTGGCTCAAAATGGTCTGTGAGGTTGTCTCATTCGCGCCGGAGAGGGTGTTCCGGAACAGATTATAGAATGCGGCCGATGACCAACCGAAGTTCGTAGCATTGAGCCGGTCGCCTGTTTCCGGGTTGTAGTTTTCATTGATCGGTTCGTCGCCCAGCAATCCCTTTGCATTGTCAAACAGGCGGTAGGCGGACTCTACGGCCTCTTCATCCCGGCCATAGTTGTGCATGGCTTCCACCGCAAACATCGCCTGATCCATCCAGACCGGGCCTCTCCAATAGGCGGTCGGGCTGTATTTTGGATTATCCCTTGCTGCGGTGGGGAAGGGCATTGGGGTATAGAACTGGTTTTCGTCGAGCATGTTGTCGATGACAGCCTCCGCCTGCGCCGGCATAGCCATATTTGCCCAGAGCGGGATCCAGCCCTCGGTTCCTTTGCCGCGGTTGACCAGCAATTTTTTCACCGATCCGTCTTCGTTGGTTTGCAGATCGTAATAGAAGCCGGTATCCACATCGAACATATTCTCGTTGACGTAGTTACGTACCTGCTCGGCTTCCGCTTCGTATTGTGCAGCTTCTTCCGTTTTGCCGAGCATCTCCGCCATCGCTTTGAGATAACACTTCTCGGCATACAAATAAGCGTTCAGGTCGACGGATTCCTGGTTGAGGGTATAGCCGACGGTCTGCCCGTCATCGTTTTTGACGCGATAGATTTGAATGCCAATGTCGTCTGGTCCATATCCCTCTATGTCAAACCGGGTGGCGTTGTCCATGCCGCTTTCCCAAGCTGCTGCCTGTAAAACCATACCGGTGTTAAACAATGCTTCTCCGTTCTCATCATACAGGATGTTCCCGGAGTCGTCATACCGGTAGTGGTCGCGGTGTACCATAGCGCCGTATTCCGCAATGCCGTTTTGATCGATGTCGCGGTTTCTGTACCACCATTCGTGATAGGCCACCAGCTTTGGATACATTTCTGCGATGAAGTCCTCGTCTCCGGTCTGCTGATAATAGTTATAAACAGCCCAGGCAGCCAAAGGAGGCTTTGTGTCGCGGTCGTTCCCAATCCCGGTGTCGCGGAACAAATCGCAGATCACGCCGGCATCCCACGGACGGTTGGCGTCGTCCTCTTGAATCTGGAAGGCGAACTGCGCACGCAATTCCTCTTTGGCGAGCTCCGGATTGAACCGGGAGGTCGCTACGGCGTGTTTCCAGGAGTCCCACGCCCAGAAGCCGACGCTTGTGTCGCCAAACGGCTGGATCGCGCCGTAGGGCATCTGCCCGGCCGCGCTGCGCCAGTTGCCTATCAGGGTAATGACCGCTTTTGTCGCCGCATTCTTGTACCTTTGCTCCACATCGGCTGTCTTGATTTTCTCGAGGTACCCATCCCATCTTGCCTGGTTTTCTTCAAAATAGGATGCACTGTTTTGCAGCATATCGGCAACTTTGCTTTCTTCGGCCTCCGCTTCCTCCGCATCAAAGGTGTAGCTCTGCGTTTGGTAGATGGACTCGCTGCCCTGTGCGGGAACCGTCAGGTCCAACGCTGCCTCATAGGAGGTACCGTCTGCCGTGATCTCCACCGGCCGGCCAAACCGGATGTCATAATGGGTTGGCTCCCGGACAGCAATGGAAACGCCGTCTTCTATGGCTTGTAGGGTCCCCATTCGCAGGCTTCCCACCTGTTTGAGCTGCAATTCAAGCGCTTGATCGGTTTTGTTTTCCACGGTTGTCTCGATCAAAGCGGTGCGGTCGCTGGCAAAAATCAGGTTTAGATGCAAAATGAAGTCGTCCAGTTCATAGGACTGCACCAACTTGCCCGGATAGGCGGTCGCAGTCAGCACGCTCTTAGAGAGATCGTATGTAGTGCCGTCCTGGTTGGTGACCTGCCATTTGCCGATGCTGTCCGCTAAGGTATTGAACCCGCTGTCCAAAATGACGGTCGGCCCAGCAAAACCGCCGAGTTTTCCTGTGTCGTCCCCGGAGGGCAGGCGGAATCCAAACCATGCGCCCATATCGGAGAACTTATTGTCCACGGTATTGAGGATATTCGCATAGTCCCCCGCTGCATCGGTCCCGGTTGGAGTGCCCCAGACGCGGAACTCCCGGATGGAGCTGCCGGAGGAGACTTTCCCTTCTTCCAGCGACTGCATGCGGATATACCGGCCCTGCCCGCTGACGCGGAACGATTCCGCATCCCTAGTACCGTTTTCGGGAACCGGGTCATAGCGGCCGTTGTTGTTGCGGCAGATGGTTTTAAAGTGCTCATTGTCGTCCGATACCTGGATCTCATATTTCTTGGCCCAGGCGCCGGTGCTGCTGAATTCCGATTCCCCTTCCCAGAGGATTTCAATCTTGCTCAGGTCATAGACAGCCCCCAAGTCGACGGTCAACCACGCGTGGTTCATCTGCTCCGAGGTCATGCCGCGCCATTCATTTGCCCAACGTGTTTCTTCATCGCCATCAATCGCATAGATGGCCAGCCGATGGACGCCATTGTCATCCTGCTCGCTGTTTGCAAACGCGTTAATGGGCTGGATCTGTTCCGGTTCATTACTTGCAGCGCCAAAGGCTTGGATGGATGGGGCATAGGACGCCAACATAGCGATCGCCAGGAGCGTAGATACAATTTTTTTTCCTTTCATCTGAATACCTTTCCTCCTCTTTTTCATAAAGTCCTTTTTGTGTAGGGTTATAGAGCCTCCTTTCCTTAATTTTATATATATCAATTCTTCGAACAGAAGTTAAATAGTTTATTCATAAAAACAATGATAATATTTTAAAAATATTATGTAATTTATCATACCTTGCTACTGCAAATAGTAACATTTTTTTCAAATAGTGTCAATTACATTTTATAATAAAGCCAAAACGGATTTTATGCGGAAATAGGTAAGAGCAATCGATCAAGTATTGCTATTTCAGAGGGGCTTGCTGACGGTCAATATCCGTTGTATGATTAAACTGGAAACATTTAATAAAGCTTATGGGAGTTATGAATTATCCAGATGCGGAATACATCGTAGCATTGGAAAGGAAACCGTCATGAATGAATTGATTGCGATAAAAGTTATTGCACAGATGCACTGCGATTTTTCTACCAAATTTGGGATCCCCAGGCAGAGCGGCCTGGTAAAAGCCTTAAAGGGGACCGTTGTGTTTGCGCCCGAGTACCGCAATCCGGACGCTGTGCGCGGATTGGAAGGCTTTTCCCACATATGGCTGATCTGGCAATTTTCCGAGGCCGTGCGGGAGGGCTGGTCGCCCATGGTGCGGCCGCCGCGCATGGGCGGGAATACCCGCATGGGCGTGTTCGCCACACGTTCCCCGTTCCGGCCTAACGCGATCGGTCTTTCCAGCGTGAAATTGGATCGAGTGGAGTTCAGTCCTACGTTGGGGCCGGTGCTGCATGTCTCCGGCGCGGACTTAATGGATGGGACCCCGATTCTGGATATCAAGCCTTATTTGCCGGGGGTGGATAGCCACCCGGAGGCAGTGGGGGGATTTGCGGACCAGTTCCAGGGATATGCGTTGGAGGTGGATTTCCCAGAGGAGCTGTTACGATGCATTCCGGAAAACCGCCGGGAGGCCCTGATGGGTGTCTTAGCACAGGACCCGCGCCCATCGTACCAACACGACCCGGAGCGGCAATATGGCCTTTCATTTGCGGGCTTTGATGTGCGGTTCCGTGTGCGTGACGGCGTTTTATCGGTCTGTGAAGTGGTGCCTCTTACGTAAAAGGGGATCCCACCTTGCAAAAATTGAGAAAATAGGTTTGCTTTGGCCGCGTATTGTACGCGGCTTTTTTACTGCCAAAGCTGGTCTGTAAAAATCCACAGAAACTGGAAGAAGCAGAATTTAAAATAAAATACATATTTTGAAAAATTTGGTCTTATTTTCTGAATTGGATTGTACAAATAGCTGCTTTTATCAAATTTTTAATTGCCTATGGCTTCATAGGCAACGTTCCAATGAATGGGTTTACTTTAATCAAAGAAATAATTTTAGGAAAAATGCAAACAAATTACTAGAATGCCAGAAAAAAATACTATTCTTTCCAAAACATTTGTGATATAATGTATAAAAAAACAGATCGATTTTGAATAATATTATTGTTTATCCCTTTTTAGGAGGGAATATATGGGTTTAGGAAATGAGGGGTACCAAGCGTGGGGTAGAACTATGGCAATGCTGTAGAGGGAATTGCTTATAGCGAAAAAACATGTTTGGTAGTTCCTTGTTGAATATTTTTAGATAGGGGAGAGATGTGCATGAAATCGAAGAAGCTGGTTTCCCTGCTTCTCGCAGCGCTCATGACCGTCAGCGTAGGCATTCAGCCTGCTTTTGCTGTTGGGAATGACGCGGGAGATCCGTGGGACAGCGACGCACAGTGGCCGCAGCTTACGCGGGCCGCTTCCGAAATGAAACCCGAAGACCCGAAGTTTACCCACAAAGAGTGGACAGGCACCACCTACACTGGATTGGATGGCCAGCAGGAAAACGCCTGGGACGTTGTGGGGATCAACCGCGAACCCGCAGCGACATCCACGGTTCCTTATGAATCCGTGGACAAGGCCGTGACCGGCGCAGTGGATTATGCGAAGGATCAGTCCGCATACGTCCAAATGCTTTCCGGTTCCGGCGAGAAAGATTGGGAGCTCGTGGTCGTGTCCAATCCGGAAAAGGCCCAGAAGTATCTGGACGAGGGCTTTATGAACCCCGACTACGAGGTAAAAGCCGAGGATGGTTGGTACGACGTAGACGTCCCGCGCAGCTGGACCCGCTATGAGGACTGCGGCGATTGGGACTATTCCATCTATACGAATACCCAGATGCCTTGGCAGGAAGGGGATAACGCCAGCGTACCGCAGGCGCCGACCAATTATAACCCGGTGGGTTTCTACCGCAAGGAATTCACCGTAAATCCTTCCATGCTTCAGGAAAACGGCCGTGTGCTGATTTCCTTCCAGGGCGTGGAATCCGCTTATTATGTCTATGTCAACGGACATGAGGTGGGCTATAGTGAGGACAGCTACCGTCCGCACGAGTTTGATATCACCGATTACCTGAACCCGCAGGGCGAAGTCAACACCCTCGCTGTTGAAGTACATAAATTCTGCGACGGCACGTGGATGGAAGACCAGGACATGATCTATGACGGCGGTATCTTCCGCGACGTCTACCTCTACTCCACCCCGCTGGTGCATATCTCGGACTATCGCGTGATTACCGACCTGGACGAGACCTATACGAACGCAGACCTCCAGCTGAGCCCGGTGGTCACCAACTATGCGACGCAGGATGTCTCGAACTTTGCCATCGACGTTCAATTGTTTGATGCAGAGGGCAACGACGTCTTTGCAAACGACCCCATGCGCATTGACCTCGGCGCGATCGCCGCGGGCGAATCCGCAACGGCGGACGCCAGCAAGCTGGTTAGGAACCCGGAGCTTTGGAGCGCAGAGTACCCGAACCTCTACACATTGGTTCTGAACCTTTATGACAAGACTTCCGGCAAGCTGTTTGAGAGCATTTCGCAGCAGCTCGGCTTCCGTGAGATCGAGTTCACCCGCACGGAAGTAGACGAAAACTACAACCGGATTACAACGGAGTATGAGCCGATCACCATCAACGGCCAGCCGTTGTTGTTCCGCGGCACCAACCGCCACGACACCGATCCGTTCGGCGGCAAATATGTGCCGAAGGAAGTCTACGAGGAAGACGTCAAGCTGATGAAGGAATGGAATATCAACGCGATCCGTACCTCTCACTATTCGAACGACGAATACCTCTATTACCTCTGCGACAAGTATGGCCTGTATATGATGGGCGAGACAAATGCGGAATGTCACGCGATCATGGGCCAGAACGACAACATTAATAACTATTTGGATACGATCTTGTTTGACCGCCAAAACACGTCCTATCAGACGCTGAAGAATCAGACAGCGATTGTGGCATGGTCCATCGGCAACGAGATGAGCTATGACCGCCACGGCGGCGACGATATCTTCCCGCGCGCAGTGTGGTTCTTCAAGGACCGCGATTTGACCCGCCCGGTTCATGCGGAAGGTTTGAACCAGGACTGCGGCACCGATATGGGCAGCAATATGTATCCGACGGTCAGCACGGTACAGGGATATGCTGGCGAAGGCAAGATGCCCTATGTCATGTGCGAATATGACCACGCAATGGGCAACGCAGTCGGCAATATCAAAGAATATTGGGATGCAGTCCGCAGCTCTGATAACATGCTTGGCGGATTCATTTGGGACTGGGTTGATCAGTCTCGTTACATCGATCTCGACTCCCTGCCGAGCCAGAGCAACATCACGGAACTGAGCAACAACGCGGCGGCTGCAACGTTGACTGGACCGGCCAGCGCAAACGACGCGGATGATGCTTCCCTCACCGGTAAGTCCTACAGCGGTTATGCAGTCATTTCCGGCGAAGCAAATGACGTTTATAACGAGGTCCTCTCCGGAGAGGATGCAAACTTCACCTTTGAAGTCATGGTGAAGCCGGACTCTACTGCGATGAACAGTGTATTCCTTGCAAAGGGCGATACGCAGGTTGCTTTGAAGACCCGCAGCAGCGGCGCTCCGGGTGTGGAATTCTTCGTCTATAATGGCGGCTGGAGCTCTGCTTCCTTTGATCTCCCGAGCGATTGGGTGGGCAACTGGCATCAGATCGCAGGCACCTACGATGGAAGCGCTTTGAGGGTCTACTATGATGGAAATCTGATGGCGACCACTAACGGCCGTTTTGACATTCGCACCAATTCGTATGACCTCGGCGTCGGCATCGATCTGGAGCACAACCGTACGGTGGATGGAGAAATCTCCATTGCGCGCATTTATAACAAGGCGCTGACGGCGGAAGAACTCCAGGCACAGAACAGCCAGACGCCGGCGATCCCTGCAAACGACGATAGCGTCGTGCTGTGGTTGGATTACTCTGAGCCGATTACCGAGCTGGAGAGCCAGTATTGGGATTACTATGCAGAGGACTATGCGCAGCAGAATCTCTACGATGAAGAGATGGACGGCAAGTTCTTTGGTTACGGCGGCGATTGGGGCGATAGCAACAACAGCGGCAACTTCTGCGGAAATGGCCTGGTATCTCCGGACCGCACCCCGCAGCCGGAAATCTATGAAGTGAAGTATCAGTACCAGTCCATTTGGGTCAATGCTACGGAAAACGAGCTCATGAACCGCAAGGTCAACATCTATAATGAGAACAACTTTACCAATGTCAACGCCTATGAAGTCCAGTGGAAACTTCTGCAGGACGGCGAAGTCATTGACGAAGGAACCCTCACGGATGAAGAGGCGAATGTAGCGCCGAAGGAGACCAAGGCGGTCACCATCCCGTACACCATGCCTGCAGAGAACGAGCGCCCCGCGGGTGCGGAGTATTACCTCAACATCGACTTCCTGCTCAAGGAGGACACGCTCTGGGCAGATGCAGGCCATGAAGTCGCGCACGAGCAGCTCGCAATCCCGGCTTCTGTCCCGGCGGTTGCACCGGTGATCTCCGACAAAGCTGTGACCGTGGATACGGAAAGCGATGCGGACTATGTCCTAGTCGAAGGCGACGGCTTCAGCTTTAAGCTGAATAAGACCACGGGCGCGATGTCCAATTATGTCTTCCAGGGCGAAGAGATTATCGAAGAAGGCCCGGCCCCGGATTTCTGGAGAACGGCGAATGCCAATGATAAAAATATGGACTCCAACTGGAAGGGTGCCAGCAGAAACATTACGCTCAATGAAGACGGCTTGACGGTCTCCACGGCGGAGGACGGCAGAACGGTTATCACCACCGAACTGACTCTGAACAACGCCAAGGGCGCCAAAGAGACGGTCGTGTACACCATCGATGGTTCCGGCGCAGTTACGGTCAACTTTACATTGGATGCCACCGACACGAGCATGGGACAGATCATGAAGGTCGGCTCCACGATGACCTTGCCGGCAGGCTATGAGAACATCACCTGGTACGGCAATGGCCCATCCGAAGGCTATAGTGACCGCTGCTCCTATGCGACGGTTGGCGTTTATGACACAACCGTAACGGATTCTTTCTTCCCATTTATCGAAAACCAGACCTCTGGCAACCACAACGGCGTGAAGTGGATGGCCCTCACGGGCGACGACAAGCCTTACGGCGTCCTCGTGGCCGGCAAGCAGGATCTGGAGGCCAGCGCATTGCACTTTACGATGGACGAGCTGGATGCAGCTGACCATCCGTACGAGCTGACGGCCCCGAACGAGGAGACGTATTTCCATGTGGACCTGATCTCCCGCGGCATCGGTAATGCAAGCTGCGGACCGGACAACCTGGATCAGTACAAGGTACCGAACAATCAGGCATACACCTATGAGTACACCATTATCCCGTATGAGACCGCTTCCGGCGACCCGATGGAGCTGAGCAAGCCCTGGAGAACCCTCGAGAGCTTTGACCAGGATGCATTTGACCAGCAGCAGGCGCAGGCGGTGGAAGAGGCGATCGATTCGATCTTCGTGTATTCCTATGACCAGCTCGACGAGGTCGAAGCGGTTATGGATCTCTACGAGGGACTGACCGATGCCCAGAAGGCGCTTGTTTCCAATTACAGCGACCTTGAGAGCGCATTGGAAGAAGTTCTTGCGCTTCGCGGCAAGGCCCCGTATGTGAAGGACCAGAGCAACAACGCGATGGACCCGGTGATCCCGGGAACGGCAACCTTGATTCAGGACGACACCTTTGGCGCCGCGATGACGGGTTATATGCCGGTTCCGAACGACAAGGGGACCGACGGCGGGGATCTCTTTAAAGAGGTATTCGCAGGAAAGAACCCGTTCACTGTGGAAGTTTGGGTGAAGCCGTCCAGCAACCAGAGGGATTACGACATGTTCCTCGGCAAGGGCGATAGCTGCATGGGCTTCCGTATCCGTACGTCGACCATTGATTTCTTCATCAAGGCGAACGATGGCAAATGGTACACCTATGAGTACGAATATAACCGCGACGAAGTGATCAACAAGTGGAACCACATCGCTGGCATTTATGACGGCAGCAACCTGTACCTCTACCTGAACGGCGAGATCGTCGCGCAGGCGGCGGATAGCTCTACGGGCGGCGTGGCTTCCAATGACACGGACTTCTATATCGGTTATGACTCTGAGACGGGCAGAAGCAACAGCAATCAGTTCGCCAAGGTGCGCGTCTACAATAAGGCGCTCAGTGCCGACGAGCTGAACGGCCAGGACGCTTATGACAAGGCAGAAGCAGAAGCACCGGCTATCACTCCGGACAATGAAAACGTTATCCTGTGGCTCGACTTTGCAACGCTCGGCTACAACGACGTACCGGTTGTGGACGAGGACGGAGTGACGCTTTCTCCGAAGAATGCAGAAATCGTCCTGGGCACCGACCAGGAATACACCATTGTGAAGGCCGCCCCGACGGCGACCGCAAAAGCGGGTTCTGCACGTGCAGCCGCAACCATGGAAGACCTGCAGGCTCTGCTCGAGCAGGCAAATGGGATTGATACCAGCATCTACACAGAGAGCAGCGTAGCAATTCTGAATGCAGCCATCAACGTGGCGAACGTTGTAGTGGCAACACCGGGCGCGGCAGAAGCGATTATCGACAGCGCCTATAATATGTTGAAGGCAGCCATCGAAGGATTGGTGTGGGATGATACGTATGAAGTAACATCCGCAGATTGGTCCATCGTCGATTCCTTCGGACGCGAGATCGAAGGCGCGAGCATTACGCCGAATCCGGAGGATGCTGGCAAGGCGACGGTTTCCGTGGGCGAAAACGTTCCGGTTGGGACGAGAATCCGCGTGATGGCGACCAATATCAATGGCAACGAGAACCTCTCTGCAAAGACGTATGCGACGGTCGTTCCGGTTCCGGAGAAGACCCCGTATGAAAAATTGCAAGAACTGTATCTGGAGGCCACAAAGATTCACGATGCAGGCCAAGGCGAGTATCTTGACACGGCTTGGGAAGCGTTCGAATCTGCGTATGCGGCCGCAGGCGCAGCGCTGGATAACGAATCCGCAACGGACGCAGAGCTGCTGAACGCGTTGGATACCTTGCAGGCGGCAATCGACGGCCTGACGGTAGAAGAACCCTCTGAGCATACCCTGCGCGTTGAATATGATTCGAACGTGACGCTTTTGGTCAACGGTGAAAAGCCGCCGTTTGCAGACTTGCTGGGCAGCTACACCGCAGAGGTCATGGCGGGCGACGAAGTGACGCTGACCTTTGCGACGAGACTGGATGGCAGAGAGTTTGCAGCGGCCTCCGTGCTGGTCAATGGCGAAGAGACGCCAGTTGATATCGAAGCACTGGATTCCACCAAGGAGTTTGATTATGTGTTGACGATGCCGAACACCGAAACCACGGTGCAGCTCGTGAGCACAGTGGTCAGCAAGCTTGCATTGCGCGAGGCAATCGCAAATGCGGAAACGGCTATGGCCGGCGAAGAGTATGCGACGATGATCCCGAGTGCAAAGAGGAACTTTGACGCAGCATATGCAGCGGCGGTTGCTGTTGAGGCGGACAAGACGGCCTTGCAGGACGAAATCGACGAAGCTTGGAAGAACATGTTGGACGCAATGTTCTACCTGTCCTTCACCGCTGGAGACAGAGAAGGCTTGGCGGCCTTGTTGGATCTCCTGCCGGATCTCAACGAAGAGGACTTCACGCCGAATAGCTGGGAGGCCTATGAGAAGGCTGTTACGGACGCAGAAGCGCTCGTAGACGACGAAGACGCTCTGGAGACCGAAGTGGAGCCGGCAAAGCAGGCCCTGCAGGATGCAATCGCAGGCTTGACCTTCCGCGCGGATACCAGCTCTCTGGAGACGCTGATTGCGAAGGCGGAAGAGATCCTGGCCGACCTGGACAGCTATGAGAGCAGCGAAGAGGTCAAGAACGCCTTTATAGACGCCCTGGATGCAGCCAAGGCAATGATGGAAAACGCCAACGCTACGCAGAAGGAAGTCAATGCATGTGCAGACGACCTGACGGTTGCAATGGCAAACCTGCGCAAGACGCCGGATAAGGACGCATTGGAGGCTTTGATTGCCCAAGGCGAACAGGCGGATGCAAACGACTACACAGCAGTGGACTATGCAGCGTTGAAGGCTGCTATCCAGACCGCGAAGGCAGTTGTTGCAAAAGCGGACGCGTCCTCGGAAGAGATTGTCAGTGCATACAATACCCTGCAGGCGCGTATCAACGCGACGACAGAGGTTGAGGAGCCCACGAAGCCGGATGCTGGCAACAGCCACAAGACTTCCGGATCTTCCAGCTCGAAGAACAACAGCAATGTGTACGGCTCTGCTGGCACAGCGGTCGTCAACCAGGCGGTCACCGCAGCGCAGAATGTGCTTGCACAGGCGAGCGTATACAGCGATACAACGGTCAGCTTCTCCTTGAAGAGAGGCAGCGCATATTGCTTCAAGATGACGGTTGTCAATGGAAACGGTGTTGCCCCGAGCTTCACGGTGGGCAATGGCAGCGTGCTGAAGACGCAGTTTGTGGCGCAGATCGGCAACGACTACTACTACAGAGTCTATGCAGTTGGCACGCCGGGCCAGAGCACGGGCGTTTACACCACCCTGCCGGGCCAGAATGCACAGCAGCATTGCTCCGTAACCATCGCGTAAATATCGCGTAAATGGTAATTCGCACATCTTAAACTAGATAAGACGCAGGGCACCCTGCCGCATTCATAAGAAGTGTTTGCGGCAGGGTGCTTCTTTACTTAGAAACACTTTTGTGCCTCGGACAAAGGAGGCGTTTCCTGGGCAGGAGGTTGTGCCTCTGTGGCCGGACTATTTTACAAGTTACGACTTGATTAGAAAGGGAAAATGTGAGAAAATACGTAAAAGAAAAGTTGTGCTTCTGACAGCCATTGGCTGTTGTGGAATGTACATTTATAATGTGTTTATAGGAAATCCTTTCACATGCATTCTAGCGAACCTGTTGAAAAAAAGAGATCTTTCATCGCTTTTTTCATTCTATATAGAGGAAAATAGCGGTATTTGATTGTTTTGAGCCCTTATAATGTAAAATACGAAAAATATTTTTCGCTTGACAAAAAATGGATTTGCAATATAATTAAAAAAATTGAAGTATTTTAAAATGAGCCGTTTTGTATCTTATGCCATTCAAAATGGCTGGCCCAGGTAGCCCCATGAGGGAAATGAATCCTATGGATTGAGGGCTTATTCCGCTCGGCGGACGACAATCAAAGTGAGAAAGAATGGTGTGAATATGAGTTTTCAGATCCTGGGGACGGGAAGTGCCCATCCTGCCTGCTCGCAGACAAACGATGACCTTTCGGCTTTCCTGGATACCTCGGATGAATGGATTTCCACCCGGACAGGAATCAAAAGCCGGTATGTCTGCACAACCGAAACCATATCCGATCTGGCGGTCGAGGCAGGGCGTGCGGCGCTGCGAGATGCAGGCGTCGAACCCGAAGAGCTGGATCTGATTATCTGCTCAACGATTCGGGGCGACTACATAACGCCTGCTCTGGCCTGCGTTGTCCAGAACAGGCTGGGGGCGACTTGCCCGGCGTTCGACATCAATGCCGCGTGTTCCGGCTTTGTTTATATGTTGGACGTTGCAGCCGGCTATTTTGCCCGTAAGCGCGTCAAGAAGGTCCTGCTGATTGCCGCGGAGGAGATGTCCAAGCTGCTCGATTGGAAGGACCGCCGGACCTGCGTGCTGTTTGGCGATGGGGCTGGCGCGGCTGTGTTGGGCGAGGGGGACGGCTTGCGCTCCATCCGCATTACGACGTCCGGCAATATGGACGTGCTTAGGATTCCGAACGTGCAGGGAAATTCGCCTTTTGGCGAAACCAAGGATTGTGAATCCTACCTCTTTATGGATGGGCAGGAGGTCTATAAATTTGCAGTCAACGCCATGTGTAACGATATACGCACCGTGATTAAAGAGGCGGGCCTGACAGAGGACGACGTGGATTTTGTGCTTCCCCACCAGGCCAACCTGCGGATCATTGAAACCGCAAAGAAACGGCTGGGTATCCCACCGGAGAAATTCCATGTGAACATCAGCCGCTATGGAAATACCTCTTCTGCGGGTGTTGCAATTCTGATGGATGAGATGCACCGCGCGGGAGCGTTCCATCCGGGCGATGTGCTTGTGATTTCCACCTTTGGCGGGGGCCTGACGACGGGCGCTTGTACACTGGTTTGGACCGTATAAAGATTGAGTGGATATCTGGAAAGGAGCAATTTTTATGATAAAGACACCGATTTGCGAGTTGTTTGGCATTGAATATCCGATCTTCCAGGGCGGCATGGCCTGGGTTGCGGATGCGTCCCTCGCCTCTGCGGTTTCGAACGCAGGCGGCCTGGGGATTATCGCCGGGATGAATTCCAACGGCGAACAGCTCCGCGCGGAGATCCGCAAGTGCCGTGAGATGACAGACAAGCCCTTTGGCGTCAACGTGATGCTGATGAGTCCCTTTGTCGAAGAGGTTGCACGCGTTGTGGTAGAGGAAAAGGTACCGGTCCTCACCACGGGCGCAGGGAACCCCGGCAAATATATGCCCGCATGGTTGGAAGCCGGGATCAAAGTCGTCCCAGTGGTGGCTTCTGTGGGCGTTGCAAAGCTGGTTGAGAAGCGCGGCGCAGCTGCGGTGGTCGCAGAAGGTGGCGAAAGCGGCGGACACATCGGTGAGCTCACGACCATGGCGCTTGTCCCGCAGGTGTGCGACGCGGTGAAGATCCCGGTGATCGCGGCGGGCGGCATCGCGGATGGACGTCAGCTGGCGGCAGCGTTCATGCTGGGCGCGGTGGGCGTGCAGGTGGGTACCCGCTTCCTGGTGGCAAAGGAGTGCACCATCAGCCCGGTCTACAAGGAAAAAATCCTCAAGGCAAAGGACATTGACACCATCAGCACGGGCCGCCGACTGGGGCATCCGGTGCGCGCGTTGAAGACGCCCTTCTCCCGCGAGTTGGCCCATATGGAATATGACCCCAATGTAACCGACGAGGAATTTGAAAAGTACGGCGTGGGTGCGGTGCGCAAAGCGGCGCGAGAGGGCGACGCACAGCATGGCTCGTTCCTGGCTGGCCAGGTGGCCGCAATGGTCAATAAAGAGCAGACCTGCAAGGAGATCATCGAGGATCTCTTCACACAGGGCGAACAGGTTCTCGGAGGTGCGATGAAATGGGTAAAATAGCCTTTTTGTTCAGCGGGCAGGGCGCGCAGTATCCTGGTATGGGAAAGTCGCTCTGCGAGGCCAGCGAAGCGGCCAAGGCGGTGTTCGATCTGGCGGATTCCATCCGTTCGAATACCTCTGCCCAGTGCTTTTCCGGGACGAAAGAGGAATTGAGCCGCACGGAAAATACGCAGCCGTGTGTCTATGCGGTGACGATGGCGGCTTATGAGGAATTTATCTCTCGTTTTGAAGTGGAAAAGCCGGAGAATGCCGAAATCGCTGCGATGGCAGGATTCAGTCTCGGAGAGTATGCTGCGCTGACAGCGGCAGGCGTTATCGCAGATATCGCCGACGGCGTGGAACTGATGGAACACAGGGGACGCTATATGGGGGAAGCTGGCAGAAACGAAGCCGGCGAGAATATCGGCACGATGGCGGCAGCTATCGGCGACCCTCAGAAAGTGAGAGACTGTGTGGAAAAAGCGCGTCAGGACGGTATTCTGGTTGCGGCAAACATCAATGCGCCGACGCAGACTGTCGTGTCAGGTGACCGCGATGCGGTGGCCCGCTTTACGGAGATCGCAAAGGAAGCGCGTCTGCGCGTAACACCGCTGTCCGTGGGAAGCGCTTTCCACAGTCCGATGATGGAACCTGCCTCTGAAAAGATGCGCAGTATCATTCTGACGAAGAAGATCACTCCTACCGATTTTCCAGTTTACTCTAATCTGACGGCGCGCCCTCTTTCGGAATACAGAAAGGGCATGACCGTGGAACCGGAAGAAGACGGTAAAGTCCAGGAGCCTTCCTCTCCTCAGACGGCGGAAGATATCGCAGATGCCATGGCTCTTCAGCTGATGAGTCCGGTACAGTGGGTGAAAATCGTCGAAAACCTGAAAGCCGGGGGAATCGACACGGTCATCGAATTCGGACCGGGAAAGACGCTGAGCGGTCTGGTAAAGAAGATCGACAAAAGCATCCGGACCTGCAATGTGGAAAACGCGGAATCTCTAGAAGCGACGCTGAAGGAACTCTGCGGAAAAGAAGCCTGACGGAGAAGGGAGAGACTCATGTTAAAAGGAAAAAGCGCGATCGTCACAGGAGGTGTCCGGGGCATCGGTTTTGCCATCGCAAAAGAGTTCGCCATGCAGGGTGCGGACGTGATGATCTGTTACCGCAGCAATGAGGAGGCGGCTGCAAAAGCTGCGTCTGAACTGGAACAGTATGGCACGAAGATTATTCTCGCAAAGGGTGATGTCGCCGATCCGGAATATGCGGAACAGACGGTAAAACATGCGGTAGAGGAATTTGGAAAGCTCGATATTCTCGTCAACAATGCGGGGATCA
>OLSM01001507.1_pt1 | contig 17134 bp, 17 predicted proteins | sample 1672721 | NCBI WGS metagenome assembly OLSM01 (sample SAMEA3136717, study PRJEB25190) | human gut metagenome | reverse complement strand
AACAATAAGCAGAATAACTAATAAAATGATAATAATCATATTATTGAAATTATTTCTTTTTTTCAAATTAATTAACTTCTCGTTTAAATTTTTCTCTTCCATTTTCCTACCTCAAATATATTATACAAGATTCACAAAGAAATATGTAAAGTTTTAACATCACTATTGTAAATGTAGTGTCAACAAAAACTTATAGTGGACAAATATACAAAAAAAGTGTATAATGTTACTTAGTCAAAAACTTTTACTGTTTATTTATGAAAGGAAGATTAGATGAAAAATAATAGTAATATTACGTCTATTTTTGCGTTAGGTGGATTAGGCGAAGTCGGAAAAAATATGTATGTGGTATGCCACAATGAAGAAATAATTATTATTGATGCTGGCGTTATGTTTCCAGAAGATGATTTGCTAGGAATTGATTATGTAATTCAAGATGTAACTTATTTAAAGCAAAACGAAGATAAAATTCAAGGATTATTTATTACCCACGGTCATGAAGACCATATTGGTGGCATATCTTTTCTTTTAAATAGTGTACATATTCCTAAAATATACGCTTCTAAAATATCAGCCGATTTAATTAATAAAAAATTAATAGACCGCAATATAAAATATGAAAATATAGAAATTGTAACAGAAGAAACAGTAGTAAAAACCAAATATTTTACCGTTGAATTTGTAGGTACAACACACTCTATTCCCGAATCTTTTGCACTTGCAATTCACACTCCAAATGGAGTGATATTTGAAACCGGAGACTTTAAATTTGATTTAACACCAATAGGACCTATGGCAAACATCCATAAAATGGCTGAATTAGGAAAAAAAGGTGTTACCCTCCTTTTAAGTGATTCAACAAATGCTTTATCAGAAGGATTCTCAAAAAGTGAATCAAATGTAGATGAAGCTTTAAATGATATTGTATCTAAACATTATGGTCGTGTAATCATAGCCACATTTGCTTCTAATATATATCGAATTAAACACATTGTTGAAACATGTCGGAAAAACAATCGTAAAATCATTGTCTTTGGTCGTTCTATGGAAACCAGTATTGAACTTGCTATGAATAATGGGTTAATTGAAGATAAAACAATCTTTATTGATAATAATGCAGCAAAAGGATTAAAGAAAAATGAAATATGTATTTTATGTACAGGTACACAAGGAGAACCACTTGCAGCCCTATCACGTATAGCAAATGGCATCCACAAACAAATTACTTTAATGCCAGACGATTTAGTTGTTTTCTCCTCATCTCCTATTCCTGGCAATGCTGCTAGTATCAATAAAGTAATTAATAAACTGTATTTAAAAGGTGTAAAAGTATATACCAATAAAACATTCAATGATGTTCATACTTCAGGGCATGCGAAAGAAGAAGAACTAAAATGGATGCTTAGAATTATCAAACCAAAATACTTTATGCCAATGCATGGAGAATATCGGATGTTAAAAAGACACACCGAAATTGCTGAATCTTGTGATATCCCGAAAGAAAATACTTTTATCTGTAAAAATGGTGATGTAATAAATATAAAAGATGGACTTGTTACCCGCGGTGATACCGTAAAAAGTGGCGATGTTTATGTTGATGGATCACGTATTGGTGATGTAGGAAGTCAAATCATCAAAGATCGTAAATTAATGAGTAATGATGGTATCTTAGTAACAATATTAAATATTAATACATTAACTAGAAAATTACTCATTAAACCAAATGTAACAACAAGAGGATTCATTATGGTAAATGAAAATCCTGAATTAATCAGTAAAATTGAGAAAAAAATAACTGAGGTTGTAAATTCTTTTCTATCTCACTCAGCTTATAATTACACTGATCTTAAAAATCAAATTATCTTAGAATTATATCCATTTATTAATGAATTAACTGGACGTAGACCAATCATTTTACCAGTCATCATGGAAGTAAATCAAGCTTAAGCTTGATTTTTTCTATTTATTCATCAAAAGTAACATGTCTCAAAACACCTGATTTAGTTCTTTCCAAATAACGAATACGAACTATTTTAATAGGTTTAAGATAAATTGCTTTTTCATCAAAATTAACAAATTGATTATTAACCTTTTTTATTTTCTTAAGATCATTTAAAATTGAATGTCTTTTACTTATACTAACTTTTCCAACATAACATAATTGATCATTTTTATATTCTCCTAAAAGCAAACTATAAGTATTTGTTTTTTCCTGATAACCATGTACCAAAAAATGATCTACCTTAATATTCTTAATTTTTATCCAATCACTAGTTCTTTCACCAAAAAAGTATTTACTATTCTTTTTTTTGGCAACAATTCCCTCTAATCCATATTTTTTTACTATGCTAAATAAAGATATACCATCATTATAAATTTTAGATTTAATAAAATATTTAGAATCTGAATATTTTGCTAATAATTGTTTTCTTTTTATTAGTGAAAAATGAGTTACATCTTGATTATCATATAAAAGATCAAAAACGACAAAATTAACTGGAATTTCATTGACAAGTTGATCACTTATATTTTTCACTCGATTTCTTTTTTGTAACAATGAAAACGATGGAAACCCATCTTTTGTTGCAATAATTTCACCATCAAAGATTACTTCATGATTATGAACAACTTTTTGTATTTCTTTTAATTCAGGATACTTTTGAGTTAAATCATGACCATTTCTACTTAAAATTTTAAATTCTTTCTTGCTAGCGTAAATAAAAGCTCTTATTCCATCAAATTTAATTTCATATAAATAATCTTGATCTTGAAAAGACTGTTCAAGTTCTTGCAATAACATCGGCCTAAGCATATAATTATGAAACATTTTTTAAACTGAGCTCCAATGCTGTCATTAAATCTTTAATATTTTTGGTATTTTTAACTTTAGTTTTTTTCACAGATTTTCCCTCTTCTTTTTGTTTTAAAGCATTCTTTATCTTTTCTTGATATTCATCAACATATTCTTCTGGTTTAAACTTAATTTTTAAAGAATTAATAAGTTGTACTGCCAAATCAAGTTCTTTTTTCGTAAATTTAGCCTCAGCTATTTCCTCCGGAATAACAACTTCTTCTTCAAAATATAAAGTATTCATAATTAAAGTATTTTCCATTAAACGAATAATAAAATAATAAAATTTAGTCCCAATAACCGTTTTTGCTAAAGCTACCTTTTTTGTTTTACTTAAAGCTTCTTTAAATAAACTGAATGATTTACTTTTCATGCTTGTTTTAACCATATAACTTGTATCAAAATAAACAGGATCTATTTCACTTAAATTAACAAAGCCAATAATTTCAATTGTTTTTTCATCTTCACTTTTAAGTTTATTAAACTCTTCATTGGTTAAAGTTACATACTCATCATCTTTATATTCATATCCTCTAATAATATCCACTTGCTTTACTTCTTTTTTACAATGCGGACAATATTTAACATAACGTATTCTCGACAAACATTTTTTATGTAATTGATTAAACGTTATATCATTATTTTTAATAATTGGACTTATCTCCACCGGAATATTAACTAAACCAAAAGAAATAGAAGTTTTTTTCATAATATCACCATTATTATTCTGAGATTTAATGCTTGTTTTATACCAAAAGAAAAGAAGCCTATTTAGCCTCTTCAATTGCTCTTGTCTCACGAATAACATTAATTTTAATGGTACCTGGATATTGCATTTCTGCCTCAATTCGATCTTTGATATCACGAGCCATTTTATAACTTTTCGCTTCATCAACTTCATCTGGTTTTACCATAACTCGAATTTCTCTTCCAGCTTGAACAGCAAATGTTTTTTCTACACCTGGGAAAGAATTACCAATTTCTTCAAGTTGACTTAATCGTTTCATATAATTTTCCATGGTGTCATTTCTTGCCCCTGGACGAGCTGCTGAAAGTGTATCAGCAATTTCAACTAATACGGCAATAATACTATCAGCTTCTTTATCACCATGATGTGACTCAATCGCATTAATAATAACATCATCTTCATGATATTTACGAGCAAGATCTGCTCCAATTTCCACATGACTACCTTCTACTTCAAAATCAATGGATTTACCAATATCATGCAAAAGTCCTGCTCTTTTAGCAAGTGTTACATTTTCACCTAATTCAGCTGCCATAAGTCCTGTTAAATTAGCAACTTCTTTTGAATGTTGTAATGCATTTTGACCATAACTAGTTCGATAATTAAGTTTACCAATCAAATTGATTAATTCTGGATCCATTTTAGATATTCCCAAATCATAAATAGTTTGATTACCTATTTCTGTAATTTTTGTATTAATATCCTTAGATACTTTATCATACACTTCTTCAATTCGAGACGGATGAATGCGACCATCACGAATCAAAGTCTCAATCGTAATTTTAGCAATCTCTCGACGTAATGGATCAAAAGAAGAAATCACAATTGCTTCCGGCGTATCATCAATAATTAAATCAACACCAGTAACAGACTCAATTGTCCTTATATTTCGTCCTTCTCTACCAATTAAACGACCTTTCATTTCATCACTAGGAAGATCAATAGTACTAACTGTTTGTTCATTAGCAACATCTTCCGCATATCTCTCCATACTAGAAACAATGATTTGTTTTGCTTTTTCATGTGCTTCTAGTTTCGCATTTCTCTCCTGTTCTTTAATGTAGTCGACAATTTCTCTTGCCATATCATCTTCTACACGCTTCATAATCAAATCATGAGCTTTTTCTTTCGAAAATTTAGCAATTTTTTCAAGTTCTGCTAATTCTTGCTTTAAAAGTTCATCCATTTTAAGCTCTTTTTCTTGTATTTCTTTTTGCTTTGCTAATAAATTATTTTCTTTTTCATCCAAAGTAGTATCTCTTTTTTGAAGCATCTCTTCTCTTTTATCAAGTGAAGATTCTCTTTGCATAAGTCTACTCTCTGTATCCTTCATTTCAGCTTTTTTCTCTTTAATTTCTTTTTCAGTCTCTTGTTTTAAACGATAAGATTCTTCTTTCAATTCCATTAAAGAATCCCTTTTATGTTTATCTGCTTCCTTTTTAGCATCTTCTATTAATTTATTAGCTTTACTTTCATTTTGATTATTCTTAATAACATAAATAATAGCAACAATCAAAAATCCAACAAAAAATCCAATCACCAGAGTCAAAATGGACATTGTGTTAAACTCCATTTTAAATTCTCCTTACTATTTATAGATTAATAATCATCTATAATTCAATTATAAGCTTTATTTACAATTTAAGCAAGAAAAAAATGAACGTTTTAATGTTCATCATAAATATTTGTAGAAATTATATCTCGTTTTTCATTCTCTAACTCTTTAATAGACTTACAAGGAGTAGGTAAATCCTCCGGCATCGTTCCATCCAGTTTTTCTATATCTATCGAATAGCATTACCAATTTTATAATGCGTATCTATTGTAACTATTTCACTAGGTATAACTTATTTTTCAATCAATACCTCTCTTTATATTTTGCATTAATGAAACGATCAAAGTTTTTAACACCTTTTTCTTTCGCTAAATTTCTCCAATCACTGTATTCTATTCTTCATTATTCTTCTCTTTAGAATTATCTTTCTTATTCACTCCAAATCCGTAATGTTCTCTTATTTTTTCTTCTAACTCATCACGTAATTCAGGATGTTCTTTTAAATAAATTTTAACATTTTCTTTTCCTTGACCAATCTTTTCACCATGATAAGCATACCAAGCGCCACTTTTATCTAGTATATCTAAACTTGCTGCAATATCAATAATTTCTCCTTCTCTCGATACTCCTTCACCATACATAATATCCACTGTAGCTGTTTTAAATGGAGGAGCAACTTTATTCTTCACAACTTTAATATTTGTTTTATTACCAACAATTTGTTCTCCTTGTTTGATTTGTTCTGCTCTTCTAATATCAAGCCTAATTGTTGCATAAAACTTAAGAGCTCGGCCTCCTGGAGTCGTCTCCGGATTACCAAACATAACACCAACTTTTTCTCTTAATTGATTAATAAATATTGCCGTAGTTTTCGTTTTATTAATAGTACCCGATAATTTTCTTAAAGCTTGAGACATAAGTCTAGCTTGAAGTCCAACATGTGAGTCTCCCATTTCTCCATCAATTTCAGCTTGAGGAACAAGGGCTGCAACAGAGTCAATAACTACAATATTAACCGCTTCACTTCGAACCAAAGCTTCACATATTTCTAATGCTTGTTCACCAGTATCTGGTTGAGAAAGTAAAAGTTCATTGATATCCACACCTAAAGCTTTTGCATAAACAGGATCTAAAGCATGTTCAGCATCAATAAATGCAGCTCTACCACCAAGTTTTTGAACCTCTGCTATCGCTTGCAAAGCAATCGTTGTTTTACCAGAAGATTCAGGTCCATAAATTTCAATAATTCTTCCCTTTGGAAATCCTCCAACACCTAATGCAATATCTAAAGCAAGAGATCCGCTGCTTGTTACATCTATTTTAGTATGTTCATCACTTCCTAGCTTCATAATTGCCCCAGCACCAAACTGTTTTTCAATATCTGCTAAAACTTGTTCTAATGCTTTATCTTTATTCTTTTCATCTTTGACTTGTTTCATATTGTCTATTCCTTTCTTAAGTACAATACCATTTTAAACGATAAAAATTCATTTGTCAAGCATTTTTCGAACATTTGTTTTTATAGACTTATTTCGACAATCAAAAACTCACATTTGACAGTTTAAATGATTAATTGGTATAATTAAACTTACTTAGAAAGAAGGAAACAAAGTGGATAATAAAACATTAGAAATAATCAAATTCTATGAAAAATATAATGAATTAGAGCAAATTATTAGAACAGGATGGATAGAATGTAAAATTCCAGCAGAAAGACTAGAATCAGTAGCTGACCATACTTTAAAAGTAGGCATGCTAGCATCCCTTATCACCCATGAATTAAATTTAACAGACATAAATTTAACCAAACTATTAGAAATGGCTTTTATTCATGATCTTGGTGAAATTAATATAGGCGATATTTCTACCACACAAATAAAAACAGTAGAAGATAAACAAAAGAAACACCAAAAAGAGTTAGCTGCCATAAATGAGATTTTATCTATATTATCACCAGAAGTAAAAAATTATTATTTATCATTATGGTTAGAATTTGAAGATCAAAACACAAAAGAAGCAAGACTTTTAAAACAAATTGATAAGATAGATGCTATCCTAAAATCTCACATGTATGAATCTGTTTATAATATAGAAGGATTATTTGATGAATTTTACAGCTATAATCCAAACAACTTACTAAACAAAGAACCTTTAGGAGATGTTTATCAAGAATTACCGGAAGCCTACAAAAATTTAACAAGATAATAACTTTGACAATCAATAAATAGTATGGTATGCATGTATATGCAAAGAAAAATTGCATAAAACAAAAAAGAGGAACATTCAATTTTGCAAGTGAATGTCTACCTTTAATGGGTTTGACACTCTATCAATGCTATAGAGTGTCTATTTTTTTATTGCTAACATAAAAATGATTCAATGAATTTAAGAACTTTTATTATAAAAGTCTTGAATTTCATTATTATCAAACCTCCTCTCTAAAAAGATGGAGATAGACACTCAAACTAAACTGATATTTCCTACTCGTAATTATATTATATTGTATACCATATAAATAAGCGAGCACTAAGTTTTTTGTATAAATTTCTCTTATATTTCATATATTTATTTGACATATTCTCAACTTAAACACTTTTTAAAAAGTAAAAACTCCCTAAATCCCTGTTTACGTAGGTTTAGAGAGTTTTTGCTTTTTTAAATTTTGAGTACTTTTTCTATATTTTTGTATTTTTAATTATTTTTTTTAAATTTTTTTCAGTTAGTATTTCAAAGTCTGTTCTAAAGCCAAATTTCTCATGTAAATCATCTGTTAAATTTGTTCTGGTGTAGTTTGGAATGTAATCTCCATCTTTTACAGAAAATTCCATTTCTTTTAATGTATCAATAATTTCACCAACAGTATATTTGTCATCTAACTTTTTTTCTAAATATCTATATATAGTTAATGCTAAAAAGCATATTAAGAAATGGGCTTTGATCGCTTCTTCGTTAGAATGAAAGACAGGTCTAGCATTAAATTCACTTTTCATAATTCGAAATGATTCTTCAATTTCCCATCTTTTATGATTTACTTTTATAATGTCTTGCACATCATCTTCTAAATTTGTACAAACTGCATATAAACCATCATATTTCGCTTCTTCATCGATAATATTTTGATTAATAGAATAATGAGTTTCTTCGGCAACATCACCATTTGATGTTGTGTTAATTGTTTCAATAAATCTTTTAGGATCATTTTGTTTTGCTTTTCCTATTTTTTTAGGATTATTTTCAATAATTTTTTTTGCTCTTTCAATTTGATTATTTCGGATATGTTTTTGATATTCTTGATATTTAACTGAGAAAGTAACAATAAGTCTTTGTTCTAATCCGTTTTCTTTTATCCATCTTTCTTTGTAGAAAGTTTTATCTTTATATCCTTCTTTTAATTTTTCATCTGTTCTTAATGCTTCTATATTATAAATTTTATCACTTCCTAGTAGATGCCATCCTTTAGTTAAATCTAATACTTCTTCTTTTAAAAATTCTTTTAATTTTTTGATTGATTGAGTAGTAATAAATTTTCTTGAATTAGTATTATTAAATTTTCGATTGGCTGTACTAGCGAGCCCTGCATCAGTACAAACCACAATTTCGGATAATTCAAAATCTTTTAATATTTTTTCTTCTAAAGGTTGTAATGTTTTTTGTTCATTTTTGTTTCCAGGAGTAATTTCACAAGATAAGGGTATTGCATCTCCATCCATGAACAAACCCATTTGAACAATAGGATTGGGTCTATTTTCTTTACTTTTTCCATATTTCCTAAACTCATCTTCTATTTCTAATTCAAAGAAAAAGTTTGTACAATCATAATAGAGGATTCGATTATTTCTAGGAGCATATTTCTTACTATTTTTATAAAGTTCAGATTGAATAAAATCGTTTTCTTTACAAAGAATAGGTAAGGCTCTCTCAATATGTTGATAATCAAAATTCGGTTGTTCTAAAAATTTTTTAGATAGATCTAAAGTTTTAAGTTTAGAAGCAGGGAATAATATTCGTGAATAAATCAATTTAGATAAAATATCATTTAAATCAAATTTAAATTGATATTTATCTGTAATATCATTGCAAATTTGATTTAGTCCAAGTTTATAGTAAATATCTTGCAAGAAAAGATAACCAACATTATATTTATTTTGAATATCTTTTGGAATTAACTTACTTTGAGAATAAGATTTGATAATAGTACGTTTATTTTCTTTATCTTCTTGAGTTAGTTTAGAAGCATATTGTTTAGCCCAAAGATAAGGGTCCATCTTTCCAGCCTTTCTTTTGACATCTTCTAGATTACCTAATCTTTCTACGATTTTACTAGAGTGTTTTTTATTAATATAAGTGGATTCAATCACATAAAAGTTCTCAGCATTTTTAGTCTTAGTAATTTTAATTCTCATAATCGTTACCTACCTTCAATAATATTATATCAAATACTCAAAAAGTACTCAATATTAAAATGCAAAATTTGACAAAAAAATAACCATTTTATCATGGCTTGCTCAATTTTTAAAATTTAAAAGTGTTTAAGTTCCGATTAATTGTTTACACTTTGTTTACATTTAAATTTGTTATGATGTTTTGTTGTAATTTTGTGGTTAAAAAGTGGTTTACATTTTGTTACTGGTTTGTTATAATAATTTGTAGAATAAGGAGTGTTGATTATGAAAATATTATCTCCAGAAGTAACACGACTTCTTGATAAGTTATATAATCTACGTGGTAGTGATAGTGTGATATTTAAAGAAATGGAAAGTGCTCATGAGAAAGCAGAAGAGACAAAAGAAAGAACAACTGCTTTAAAAAGTACTTTACAAGAAAAGATTGCTGGACTTGAAGCTGATAGCAAGAACTTAAGTGAACAAGGCAAAAAGTTAATTGAAGTTTTAAAGGGAATTGATAAGAAAGCTTATGAGACGGTTATTGATCGGTTACATATCAATTTTGATCCAGAAGCTTTGGTAGAAAAACTTGATACTTCTTTACCTGAGACGATTGAGAAAGTAAATGAAGATATTAAGTCTAGTCAAGAAGAACTTGTTAAAGTAGAAGAAGAAATGAATAGTGCGATTACAACGATTGAAGAAATTGGTATTCGTAAAGATGCAGCGATTGCTAATCAAGAAAAGTTAAATGAATACTTTGAACTTGCTCTTTCTGGTAATATCAATATTACTCGTGATTCTATTACTTCTTTACTAGAACAGTTTGATCTAACTGAAGAAGAAACGAGAGAAGCGGCTAAAATATTAATGTTCCCTGAAGATGCATTATATGATTATGATGCAAAAATAAAAGAATCTGAAAAGAAATCGATTAGCGAAGTCATGCAAGAAGCGAAAAACCAGGAAGAAGTAGCTCCTAAAGTAGAGGAATTACAAGTAAAAGAAGAACCAGCAAAAGTAGAAGAAGAAGTTAAGGTTGAACCAGTTGTAGAAGAAAAAAAGTTTGATCGTGAAGATTTAATTGATTTATTTAATGAGATTGGACTTGATTATTTAGATTATACAACTAGTGATTTAGATGAGATATTAGAGCATTTTAATGAAAAAGTAATTAGAAGAAATGTTAATATCTTTAAAGATAATGATCTTAGTTTAGATATTTTTGTTGATCATATTAATTTACTTTACGATAAAGAATTAGAAGCTAAGATGGATCGATTACTTCGAATTGGTAAGAGTGCACTTGATATTTATTTAAATCCAACGGTACTTACAAAATATGATTATAAGAATTTAGATAAAGCCATTTTATTATTACAAAATAGTGGATTAGATCCAAAGAAAGTGCCATTAATGGCTTATTAGGGAGGTTTAAAAAATGAAATTTAATGAATTTAAAGAATTAGGAGTAAAAACAGAAGATGGTGTTTTAATTACAAAATATCTTATGGATATATATCTTGCTAATTATGATAATGCTAAAAGTATTAAGAATGAATTTGAAAACCATAAATATTCAATTGATGTTGTGCCTGGTGAATTCTTAAAAATTTTTACGATGAAAGATAAAGAATTTGCTGAGCTTAGTGAAGTTTTAACAGAAATTGATGAACGTGGTTTAAAAGATATATTCCAAGCAAATTTAAGACCGGCTTGTTTTAAAAGAGGATTTTTAGAGAGAGTGAAGTTCTGTGTAGCTAATGATTTTCATTTTTATAATGAAGAAGATTATACTTTTATTCCAGAATTATACCGTGTTGAAGATTTTGCTGAATATACTTCACATAAGCCTCTTTCAGCAATTAAAACAGTTCAAGAATTAGAGCAAATGGGACTTCATATGGAAGATCCATTAGCAGAATTAGATCCTGAAGATCGACAAGTTTATAACCAGATAGTAGAACGATTAAATTATTTGATTTTACAAAATCCAACGAATCCTTATTTACCTCAACTTGTTTCTAATGCTACTGGAAAGCTTGTAGGAGCACTTAAAAGGAAAGAATATCGTTTTTTATCACTTAATGATGTTGTTTTAGGTGTTATGTTTGATGGAATAGACGTTACTCCAGAGATGGAAAGTGTTCATGATCTTGTTGCAAGTGCTTTTCCTGAGGAAAATAAAGATTTAAATGAAGGAAGAGGGTTGGCATGAAATTTTTAGAACGATTCGGATTTAAAAAAGAAGATATTGAAGCAGTTAAAGAAAATTCAACTAGTTCACTTATTAAAGAATTAGAAGCTCATAAAAAGTTAGTATCTAAGAATTTAGAATATTTGAATGATATGGGAGTAACAAACTTAATTGATATTTTTGTTCATTATCATGATATGTTCTTAATGGATAATAGTAATTTTGTAGAGATATTTAATAAATATGATCAAAAAGATTTAGTTGATAAGTTAGCTCAAAATGTTCAAATTATGGAATATCTATAATTTGAACATTTTTTTGATAAAATAGGAATGAGAAAAAATTTATAAATTAAGGTGGATTATGAAACAAGAATTATGGTTAATTTGGAGACAGCCTAAAACGAGAAGAAGATATAAAGTGGGAATTTTAAGTTTTGATAAGATTTATACTTTTTCTTATCTTAATCCTGAGTTGGATGATGCTTTAAAGAATGGGTTTACTTATTTTCCGGGATTTGAAGATCTTCAAAAGGAATATAGAAGTGAGCAACTATTTGCTAATATTGCAACTAGGTTGCCTAATCCTAAAAGACCAGATTATTTAAATATTTTAAATTCTTATGACTTAGATTCTAGCTCTTCTCAATTTGATATTTTAAGTGCTACAAAGGGACGTTTAGTTACAGATAGTTATGAATTTGTTCCTGTATTTGACTCTAAGAAGATTGAATTTGATATTGCTGGAACTAGACATTCAAAAGATATTAGTGAGTGTTGTCAACTTATTCAAGTTAATGATTTGCTTACATTAGAACTTGATCCTAATAATGAGTTCGATGAACATGCAATTAAAGTTCTTTTTATTCATGATTCCAAAAAATATCAACTTGGTTTTGTACCGAGATATTATTCTAAAGAATTAACAAAATTATTAAATAAAAAAGTTTCTTATTCTGCAATGGTAGAAAGCTTGAATTTTGAAAGTGAATTAAATGATGAGGATGTTACAGTATTTGTTAAATTAATTTTTAATGATAACTGTTAATGTCTTTTTTCTTTTAAAAAGAATTGGGAAAGTCTTGCATTCTATTTAAATATTTGATAGAATAAAGGAGTAATTTAAATAATAGGAGGAGTGTATAATGGCTCTAGGTAAATTTAAAAGTCTTTTTAAAGATGTAGATGATGATGATATTTTAACTGGTACAGAAGATGAGTTTTATAATATTAGTGAGTCTGAAGCATTAGCAGAAGCTGATAAAACTGGAAATAAGATGATTTTACTTGAACCACGAGCTTATTCAGAATCACAACAAATTGCTGATCATCTTAAAAATCGCAATAGTGTTGTAGTTAATTTAAAGAGAGTTACTTCTGATCAAGCGAAAAGAATTATTGACTTTTTAAGTGGTTGTATTTATGCGATTGGAGGAACGATGCAAAAGATTGGGGTAGGAATTTACTTATGTACCCCTAAGAATGTTAATGTTCAAGGTAAAATTAGTGATGAATCTGAAAAAAATAAAGCAGATGTAGAAGAAGAATGGTAAAATAATTAGTTGTCAATTTGTTGAGGTGATGCTCTTTTGAGAAAGTTTAGTACAAGTTTGAGTGGTTATAATAAAATAGAAGTAAATAACTTTGTGAATGAAGTTACTGGAGAATACGAATCTATGCTTGCTAAATTAAAAAAGCAAGATGAAGAAATAGAAAATTTAAAAAAAGAATTAGTGAAATATCAAAATATGGAAAACACCCTTAATCGCGCTTTGGTTGTAGCAGAAGATGCTTCTAATCAAATTAAGAGAGTTGCTAGAGATGAAGCAAAGGGTGTTATTGAAGATGCAAAGAGAAATGCTTCAAGAATTGTCAATGATGCTTTACTCAAAGCTGATAAAATAGAGCAAGATGCTGAGACATTAAAGAGAAGAGTTGTTATATTTAAGAGAAGACTAAAAAGTGTTGTAGATGAACAAATGGAGTTCATTGATAGTATTAATGAAGATTATTAATAGATCAAAATAGATCTATTTTTTTCTTTTCATGTTTCTTTTTTTTCATTTGTATATTATAATGGTAGTGGTGATGAGTATGCTTACAAAAGAAAATAGAAAAGAAATATTAAAGATTATTTTATTTAGTATTGTTCTTATTTTTGCTTTTATTCATATTAAAGAAATATGGCATTTTTTAGGGTTTTTATTACAATTATTGATGCCGTTTATTTTGGGTATTGTTATTGCTTTTGTTCTTAACATTTTAATTCATTTTATTGAAAAAAAATTACTCGATAAATCAAAAATGAAGGCAAAAAGGAAAAGAATGATTAGTTTACTTTTATCTTTGGCCATTGTTTTTACTTTTATTATCGTTTTATTATTACTGATTATTCCTCAGCTTCAAAATACTGTATCTTTATTTGTTGATAATATGCCTAAATATGAGGAAAATGTACAAGAATTATTGGATCGTTTTGCGATTGATCCTAATATTATTAAAGAAATTGAAGAAGGAGTTGCTAATTTTGGAGATACTGCTATAGAATTTATTAAAAATAATCGAGATCAAATACTTGAAATTACTTTAGGTGTTGCTACTAATGTTATTAGTGTTATTGTTAATTTTGTGATCGCTGTTGTATTTGCTATTTATTTACTCGCACAAAAAGAAAAACTGTTATTGCAGTTAAATAAAGTCTTAAATGCTTATTTACCAACTACGAAAGTAAATAAAATTCGAGATGTTGCGAAATTAACGAATCGTATTTGTGCTAATTTTGTAAGTGGGCAATGTTTGGAAGCAGTTATTATTGGCGTTTTATGTTTTATTGGTATGTTAATACTTGGTATTCCTTATGCAGCGACGATATCAGTGTTAATTGGGGTTACTGCCCTAATTCCTGTTTATGGAGCGTTTATCGGTACGATTGTAGGAGCGTTCTTAATCTTTATGGTTAGTCCAATTAAAGCACTTATCTTTGTCATTTTTATTCTTATTTTACAACAATTCGAAGGAAATTTAATTTATCCAAAAGTAGTTGGAAAATCGGTTGGTTTACCAGGAATATGGGTTTTTGTTGCTGTTACTATTGGTGCCAGTCTTGCAGGGGTTGTAGGAATGCTTATTAGTGTTCCAGTGGCATCTATAGGGTACAGTATTCTTGCTACTGATGTTAATTATCGCTTAGAAGCAAAATCAAGTAAGAAAATACTAGCAAAGAAAAAAAATTCATGATAGAATAGCTTCTTGATTGAGGTGATTAAATGGAATGGATGCCAAATTATGAAAAACGGGTTCAAAATCCGCATTTTCGTGTTCTTGATTTTGAATTATTGAATGCTCATCCGGAAGCTAAATTTGCCATTTGGCAGCGATATCAAATGGATGCTGTTTTTAGAAATCGAATTCAAGATCTTATGATGAGTGATTATGCTTTTAAAGAGAGATTTCAAAATACTTTTCGTGATTATTTAAAAAGAAGCGGAAGAAGTAGGTGAGTTGTTATGGAAATAGAGAAAAAATTTGTTTTTACTCCAGAAGTTCATCCATTAGATGGGTTTGCTATGGTAAGAGAAATATTAGAATTAAGAAATGGTCGTTTTGTTGAAAATATGGATACCTATTATGATATAGGCGATTCTTTTTCGCAAAAACGAGTTCAAGTTCGAGGAAGAAATTTTGCTGGAAAACAGGAATATACAGTAAAAATTCCGGTTGTAGATGGTGATATTACAAAGAGAATTGAAAAGAATTTTACTTCTTTATCTGATGTTTTACTTTTTTTACAAAAAGAGTGGGGAATGAAAAATATTCGATTAGAAGAAAGAATGATTTTGAATACTTCTCGAATTGTTTATGATTATCTTTATCAAGGTGGCGTTTTTGAAGTTTCTCTTGATCAAACTGTTGGAATGAAAGATGATAAAAAATATCTTCCTATTTATATGGTGGAAATAGAATATAAAGAAGGTAGAAAAGATGGGCTTGATCATCTATCTCAATTGATGTTAGAGCATCCTTTTATACAAGAATGTTTTCATACAAAGAAAGAAATGGTAGAAAAGCAAGTAGAAGCGGGTAGAGAAATGAAATTATTAAGAAAGAAGGGAAAGTAAGGGAGAAGTTTCCTTTTTTCTTTGGGAAAAATATGATATAATTTTTCTAGATGTTAGAGGTGTTAGAAAATGAAAAGAGTTATTTTAGTAGATGGTAATAATCTTATGTTTCGTAGTTTTTATGCGACAGCTTATACAGGTAATATTATGCGTAATAGCAAAGGATTTCCAACGAATGCATTATATGGTTTTACAACAATGATGAATAAAATTATTAATGAAGAACATCCAGAATATATTGCTGTTGCTTTTGATGTTGGGAAAAACTTTCGAAAACAAAAATATGATTTTTATAAAGAAGGTAGACAAGCAACACCAAATGAATTGTTACAACAAATGCCAATTGCTAGAAAAATACTAGATGCTATGGGAATTAAATACTTAGAATTAGAGCCATATGAAGCAGATGATATTATCGGAACGCTTGCTCACATGGCTGATTTGGATCAAGAATATGATGCTACGATTATATCTAGTGATAAAGATTTGTTGCAATTAATTAGTTCGGATGTTGATGTAAAACTACTAAAGCAAACTGGTTTTATAAGATATAATACAGAAACGTTTAAAGAGGCTTATGGAATTGATCCAATTAAAATTATTGATTTGAAAGCACTTGCTGGAGATTCTTCCGATAATATTCCTGGAGTAAAAGGGATCGGTGAGAAAACGGCATTAAAATTACTTCAAGAATATGGATCTTTAGAGGGTATTTATGAAAATATTGATTCGATTAAGGGAAAAACAAAAGAGAAATTAGTGCTAGATCGTGATAATGCTTTTATGAGTAAAGAAATAGCCACGATATATAAAGAAGTACCTCTAAATATTGAATTTGAAGATATTATTTATAAAGGGGCTAATGAACAAGCACTGGGAGATATTTTTGAATCTTTGGAATTTTATTCGCTACTTAAAAATTTTGATCGGAAAGAAGTTGTCAAAGACGATATTTCTTTTCTAGAAATAAATGATTTATCAAAGCTTGTTCTTGGAGATGAAGTTAGTGTATTTGTCGAAATAAATGATGAAAATTATCATAAAGGAGAAGTTTTAGGAATTGGTCTTAGTGATAAAGAACATAATTATTTTTTAGATTCCAAATATATTATTGATTTACCTAAAATTTTAAAAGAAAAGATTGTATATACTTATCATGCGAAAGCAATTGATGTTATTCTTATGAGAAAACAATTAGAGCTTATACCAATTAATTATGATTTAATGATTGCTTCTTATTTGTTAAAAGGATTTACTAAAGATGATATTGCTTATCTTATG
>OLSM01001506.1_pt1 | contig 17137 bp, 18 predicted proteins | sample 1672721 | NCBI WGS metagenome assembly OLSM01 (sample SAMEA3136717, study PRJEB25190) | human gut metagenome | reverse complement strand
TTATTTTTATAGCACCGGCTATCTACATCAGTTCTCCGGGTCCGATTTTCTTCTCACAGACAAGGATTGGAAAAAACGGAAAGCCATTTAAGATGTACAAATTCCGGAGTATGTATATGGATGCAGAAGAACGGAAAGCAGAATTGATGGCTCAGAACAAAATGAGTGATGGACGTATGTTCAAACTCGATTTCGATCCCCGAGTAATCGGAAATAAGATTTTGCCGGACGGAACCAGAAAAACCGGAATCGGCGAATTTATCAGGAAAACATCTCTTGATGAATTTCCACAATTCTGGAATGTACTAAATGGGAGCATGAGTCTTGTGGGTACCAGACCGATATTACAGGATGAATTACTGAAATATGAACTGCATCACAGAGCCAGAATTGCCATCAAACCGGGAATTACCGGTATGTGGCAGGTAAGCGGCAGAAGTGATATTACAGACTTCGAAGAAGTTGTAAGACTGGATACAGAATATATCAGTAATTGGAATTTTGGGCTGGATATTAAGATACTGTTTAAGACGGTGATGACGGTGTTGAAGAGGGAAGGATCGGTGTGAGAAACTTCGGAAGTTTTGAAAATATTTAATTATTAAAAAATAACATGTCCGCACATTGTATGCAAAAGAGCGTATAGTGTGCGGACTTTGTTGTAGTAAATATCTGTCTTACTGCGAGCCTGTTTTATTGCAGAGCAAGGTAGTGACATGATACCTTCATTTTTCTGGGAAATTAGAGGTAGTGAGGGGTGGCTGATTGTTCATGTTGCAACAAAGAAACGGTATGAACTTGTATGGTTTTAACAAAGTGAGTTGGTGTACGGGTTATGACAATAAGGGTCAGCACTTTGAAAAACGGAAAAGTGCGACAGCGAGTTATGACAATAAGATGCAACACTTTGGTGGTGAGCTAGTATGAAGGTGTCTACCATAAAGTTTCAGTTGAGGAAAAATAGGTGAGTAGTCCATGACAGGTCTACGCAAAAGATTCAGTGGTGGTTGGAAAAAATAGATGGCCACTGTGAGAAAAATGATAAATACAGTGTGATGAACACACTGTTTGATATAGATTGCTCGGCTCAATATGAGCCTTCCATATAAGTAAGATGAATTTCAGGAGGATATAGAATTATGAAAAAGGACTATAAAATTGCGGTTGCCGGTACCGGTTATGTTGGTTTGTCGATTGCCACATTGCTCTCCCAGCACCATCAGGTGACTGCTGTGGATATCATCCCGGAGAAGGTGGACATGATCAACAACCGTAAGTCCCCGATTCAGGATGACTATATCGAGAAGTATCTCGCAGAAAAGAAATTGAACCTGACCGCAACTCTGGATGCAAAGGCTGCATACTCTGATGCGGACTTTGTTGTTATAGCGGCTCCTACAAACTACGATAGCCACACGCAGCACTTCGACACGAGCGCGGTCGAGGCTGTGATCAAACTGGTCATGGAGTACAATTCGAACGCCATCATGGTTATCAAGTCGACTATCCCTGTGGGCTATACCGCAAGCGTAAGAGAGAAGTTCAACAGCAAGAACATCATCTTCAGCCCGGAGTTCCTGCGTGAATCTAAGGCACTGTATGACAACCTCTATCCGAGCCGTATCATCGTCGGTACTGATTTGAACGATGAGCGTCTGGTTGAAGCTGCTCATGAGTTCGCCGGTCTGCTGCAGGAGGGGGCTATTAAGGAGAACATCGACACGCTGTTCATGGGATTCACTGAGGCAGAGGCAGTCAAGCTGTTCGCCAATACGTATCTTGCCCTGCGCGTGGCTTACTTCAACGAGCTGGACACTTATGCAGAGAGCAAGGGTTTGAATACCCAGCAGATCATCGATGGTGTCTGCCTTGATCCTCGTATCGGCAGCCACTACAACAATCCGTCCTTCGGTTACGGCGGATACTGCCTGCCGAAAGACACCAAGCAGCTACTGGCTAACTATGTCGATGTGCCGGAGAATCTGATCGAAGCAATTGTGGAAAGTAACAGAACTCGTAAAGATTTTATTGCTGATCGTGTTTTGAAGCTGGCTGGTTATTATGGTTATGACGAAGATAACGAGTACGACAAGGAACAGGAAAAATCTGTGACCATCGGCGTGTACCGTCTGACCATGAAGAGCAACAGCGATAACTTCCGCCAGAGTTCTATTCAGGGTGTCATGAAGCGCATCAAGGCAAAGGGTGCAACTGTTATCATCTACGAGCCGACTCTGAAAGACGGTGATACTTTCTTTGGTAGTTTGGTGGTCAATGATCTGGCCAAGTTCAAAGAAATGAGCCACGCCATCATTGCAAACCGTTATGAGAAATGTTTGGATGATGTGAAGGATAAGGTTTACACACGCGATATTTTCCAGCGAGACTAATAGTGTGAGTAGAGAAGTACACAGAGGGGAGATGCAGGATGGCAAAAAAGAAACTGCTGATTTATGCACATTACTACATACCTGATACTGCATCCACAGGCCAGATTCTCCGTGAACTCGCAGAAGGCATGTTGGATAAGTTCGATATTACGGTAATTTGTGTGGTTCCCAGCTATTTAGGAACCATTGAAGATAAATATAAGACACAGAAATATTACGAAGAAGAAATTAACGGCGTGAAGGTGCTGAGAATTCGGGTGCCGGAATTCAGCAAGACCAATAAAAAGAGCCGCGTGAAAAATATTGTTTCCTATTTCTTTGGAGCAATGGGTGCGACCTTCAAGGTTGGCAAGATGGACTATGTGTTCTCTATTTCCCAGCCTCCGATCCTCGGCGGTCTGTTGGGTGTTTGGGGCAAATGGGTGAAGCACGCCAAGTACATCTATAACATTCAGGACTTTAACCCGGAGCAGGTGCAGGCTGTTGGCTATACCAAGAGTAAATTTGTCACGGACGCTATGATGTGGTTCGACAAGTTCAGCTGCAAGCGTAGCGACCTTGTGATCACAGTTGGCCGCGATCTGGTGGAGACGGTAGAGAACCGTTTCAAGGGAAAGAAAGTTCCTAAGACCGTCATGATCAACAACTGGATCGATGAAAACGAAATCTATCCGTTGGATGAGAATAATGAAAAGGTTCTTGCATTCAAGAAAAAATACGGTTTGGATGGCAAGTTCGTCATCATGTATTCCGGTAATATCGGTCTGTACTACGATCTTGAGAATTTGATTAAGGTTGTTGAGAAAATCAAGCCTGATACCAGGACTGGAGATGGTCGAGAGGTCGTATTCGCGTTTGTTGGTGCAGGCTCCGTGCTGGACAAGTTGGTGCTGTATGTAAAAGAGCATCACATGAACAATGTGACTTTCATTCCGTATCAGGATAAGGCTGATCTTATCTACTCTTTGAACGCTGGTGATGTTCATTGGTGTGTGAACGCAAAAGGCATTAAAGGCGTGAGTTGCCCGTCGAAGGCATACGGAATAATGGCCGCTTCGAAGCCCATTTTAGGGGTCCTGGAGTCAGGCTCAGAGGTTCGTTGCCTGATCGAAGATACACACGGTGGCCTCTGTTGTGAGCCGGGTGAGTATGACAAGGTTGAAGAAAACATACGCTGGTTCATCGAGAATGCCGGAAACAGTGAGTTGAAGGCGATGGGAGCCAGAGGCCGTGAGAATCTGGAAAAGAATCTTACCAGAAATGTGTCGGTGAGAAAATACGCAGAAGAGATTATGAGGCTGTAAAGGAGGCGAGAGGTATGAACAGTAACTGGTTTAAGCTGGTTATGAAGATGACAAAAGTTGAATATGGGAAGAACCTCTTGCTGAAGGGTGTGCCGATCATCTTCAATAAAGGTGGTGCCAAGCTGAAGATTGGTGAGAATGTCACAATCAAGAGCAGCTTCCTCAGTAATCTGGTTGGCCTTTACAGTCGGACAATTATCGTGACTCGTGCTCCGGGAGCGGAGATTGAGATTGGCGATAACGTTGGAATAAGTGGAGCAACGATTTACGCCCGGAAGAGAATTACGATTGGTGAGAACACCTGCATCGGTGGTAACTGCAAGATTCTGGACAATGACTTCCATCCTATCGAGGCAGAGGCGAGAAACAAGCTCCTGCGTGATGAAAACGGCGGAGACAGTGATTTGGTGCCGAGCCGAGAAATCAAGATCGGAAAAAACTGTTTCATCGGGTGCAATAGTATCATACTGAAGGGCACAGTGCTGGGCGATGGTTGTGTTGTCGGTGCCGGTGCTGTTGTGTGCGGCAAGTTTGAGGACAACTGTGTGATTGCTGGAAACCCGGCAAGGGTTATTAAGAGGTTGGAGGGTAGATTGTAATGAAATACTTTGTATTTCTTACGGTTTTGATTTTTGTGTTTTATCTGTTGGGCTTTATCAAGAAACCGGAAAAACACCAGTGGATGGACAGAAATTATACAACAGCAATTAAAGGCTTTTCTATTCTGACTGTTGTCTGGGCACACAGTGGAGCGAAACTTTACGTTGGAGGAATTCAATTCATTGCAGGAATTGGTGTGGCATTGTTTCTGATGTGCTCTGGATATGGATTAGAAGTTTCGTATGAGAAGAACGGGCTAAAGGGCTTCTGGAAAAAACGTCTGCTGGGTGTATGTTTGCCGTTCTGGGTAGTAGAACTGGTAGGATTGTTTGCTACAGGGACATTCACCATTAAGACATATTTACTTGATTTCTGCTTTTTGAAGCCTGCAACAGGATATGGTTGGTTCATGGGTTATATCGTTATCTGCTATCTGATTTTCTATGCAGTAAAGAGACTGATTAAAGATAGAAAAATGCGGATGTTGGCATTGTTTGGAGCCTTTGGTATTTGGTTTGTAGTAGAGTCAGTATTCTTTGCAAATCCAGATATGCCGTTCCTTCGTGCAAGACAGATGTTTTCTTTCCCAGCTGGTGTATTGTTGGCAATAAATAAAGATAAGATTGAACGGACACTGACAAAAGTAAAAAATATCCTGATTTTAACGGGGGGGGGTACAGTGTGTCTTCTCTTCATGGCAATAACACAGCTGAATGTGGTTAAGAACCTGCCGTATCTTGTATCGAATGCAATGGCGTTGTTGACCTGCTTGCCGATGGCGATTGGAATTATGGTATTTGGAAAATCATTCAGTGGATTATTTGAAAATAAAATGTTGGCCACGACTGGAATGATTTCGTATGAGATTTATCTGGTTCATGCTTTTACATTAGGAATGATAAAGCCTTCGGTGGTATCGGTTATTGCTTTTGTGGTTGTCACAGTTACTTTAGCATATGCAACATATTTCACAATAGGAAAAATGAAAAATGGCAAATTTAACAATTATTATCCTCACAAAAAATGAGGAGCAAAATTTAGAAAAATGCATTGCATCTTTTAAAGGTGTGGCACAGCGTATTGTGATTATTGATTCCTATTCGACTGACAAAACAGTGGAATTGGCGAAGTCGCTCGGTGCGGAAGTTTATGAGCATCCGTTTGAAAACCACGCTGCACAGTTTAACTGGGCTCTGGATAACATTGACCTGAACACAGAATGGGTGATGAAGGTTGATGCAGATGAGGAGTTTACTTCAGAACTGGCAGATGAGATTGACGAAAAGCTGGATACTCTTCCTGCAACGGTGAACGGTGTAATTCTTCGCCGTAGAGTTTATTTCATGGGAAGATGGCTTAAACACGGTGGAAAGTATCCGGAACTTTTGCTGAGAATTTTCCGTGTGGGTCATGGAATGTCTGAGATGAAACTCATGGATGAGCATCTTATTGTTACGGATGGTGATGTGGTTACCTTCAAAAATGACTTTTCTGATAACAATAACAAATCTTTGGAATGGTGGATCAATAAGCATAACTGGTATTCCAATAAAGAAGTGCTGGATCAGCAAATGAAGTCGGATACAGTAAATGGTGAGGAATCCGTGGAGGAAACCTCAACGTCAATGCAAGCTAAAGTAAAGCGTTTTGCGAAGAACCACGGCTATTATAGTTTACCGAAGTTTTTCCGGGCGCATTTGTATTTTATTTATAGATATTATTTTAGACTTGGTTTTTTGGATGGCACTGAAGGAAAGATTTATACGTTCCTTCAGGCGTACTGGTATCGATATTTGGTGGATGCCAAGCTGTATGAATGTGAGAAGTTAGGCACGAAGATGAAGCAACAGGGAGATTTGAAAGCATAAGAGGAGACAGGAATGAAGAAAAGAGTACTTGTATTAAATGGGCAATATGCACCTGGTTATAAGGGCGGTGGACCCATTCAGTCTTGCATAAACATGGTTGAAAATCTGTACAATCAGTTCGATTTTTATGTTCTTTGTGCAGACAGAGATTATAAGGAAACCGAGCCGTACAGTGGTATAAAAATCAATCAATGGAATGAAGTTGGTCATGCAAAGGTGTATTATCTTAGCCCTGATAAGCAGGACTTGAAGGGATTTGAAGAAGCTATTAACAGCATCGACTATGACGTAATGTACCTAAATGGCTTTTTCTCTCCCATTTTCACCATTCGTCCATTGATTCTGCGTCGCTTAGGAAAACTCAAGAAGAAACCTGTAATCTTGACTCCGCGAGGTGATTTTACTGGTGGGTGTGAAAATAAGAAACTAAAGAAATATTCCTATATTTACTTGGTAAAATTACTTGGCTTGTATAGCGGACTTCTGTGGCATGCAACGAGTGACATAGAAGAGCGCGACATAAAACAGAAATTTGCAAAAGCAAATGTGTTTACAGTCCCGAATTTGCCGGCAAAGTTTGTTCCGAAGAAACCGTGTATTTCTAAAAAACCAGGGGAATTGAAACTGGTGTTTGTTTCCAGAATCTTTCCGAAAAAGAATATCAAGTATGCTCTTGAAGTGCTGAGTAAAATCACTGAGGGGAATGTTGTTTTTGATATTTATGGCCCGATGGAGGATAAGGGGTATTGGGCTGAGTGTGAAGAACTCATGAAAAAAATGCCTAGTAATGTTAAGGTAAAGTATTGCGGTGAGGCAGAACACAAAGATATTCCACACATTTTTGAACAGTATCATGCTTTTTTCTTCCCAACGTTAGGCGAAAATTATGGTCATGTGATTGTAGAAGCGATGATGAATAACTGCCTTTGTATTTTAAGCAAGGGTGTGACACCGTGGGATGACTATATTGAACATTTGGAAATTGGAGCAAAACTTAGTGAGCAGGAAAAGTTCGTAGAGATTGTAAATCGAATGCTTCAGCTTGACCAAAGCGGGATTGATTCTATGCTGAAGTTTAATAATCAGTATATTGCTGAAAAAACAGATCCAGAGAAGGATTTGGCATTATATAGAAAGATGCTGGAAAGATGAGACGAATCTTATATTTAAACAATTATATGACCGAAACGGTCATAAAAATGCGAAATAATAGAAACGTATTTTCACAGCCTGCAAATAATAAAATTGCAGGTATTACAGAAGCTCTTATGTCAAATGATTGTGAAATTAAAATATTGTCAAGTGGGCTCGTCAATGGAAAAAGCGGAAAATGGTATAAAAAAATAGAAGAAAAAGCTTTAAACACGGAAGTTCTTTATTGCTCGATAATTGATTTCCCATTAATAAATACAATAAGTTCAATCCTGTTCACATACAGACAGATAAAGAAGGAAAATACAGAGCGCAAAGTTGATAATATCATATTTTATAATTATAAGCCAGAAGTAGCGTGGGCTGCATGGTTGGCAAAGAAGAGGTTGGGTATTCCAATTACGATTGAATATGAAGATGGCTATGCGCATGTTAGTGGAATTCATGGATTAAAGGCGTGGATATTCAATTTTACAGAAGCTAAAATAAGAAAGTGTGTGGACTCAGCTATTTTAGTTAATTCACATTTGAAGAAATATTATTCCGTTCCGACTGTTACCGTAAGAGGAATTGTCAACAAAGAATTCTTTACAAGATGTCAAACATATAAAAAAGAAAAAAATAGTAAGTTCACGATTTTGTATGCAGGCGGACTGGATAAACAGCGTGGAGTTGATGTGTTTCTCAAATCCTTAAAATATAATGATTTGGATTGTCGAGTCGTTATAAGTGGAAAAGGAAATATTCAATATGATGACAAACGGGTGGATTTTAAAGGCTTTATTCCATATGAAGAGGTACAAAAACTGCTAATGCAGAGTGATCTTCTGGTCCAATGTCAGCTATCCCAAAATGCATTTGCAAATGCATCATTTCCATCAAAATTATTTGAATATATCGCGACAGGAAATGCAATCGTCTCATCTGATATAGATGAGGTGAAAAAATTTGCTGGAGATGCTTTTGTTTATTATGAAAATGATGACCCACAAAAATTAGCAGAAGCAATAAAGCATGTCTATAATAAAAAAGAACAGCTGAGAAAGAAAATCGATACTTTATGTGAGGCAAATATGCCAAAAGCTGTTGGAAAAGATATTTTAAGGATTTTAGAATAAGCTTTTGAGAACGGAGGAATAAAACCAATGTTTTTATTGACAAATATAAAAAAGGGGATAAATGCACTACAAATGAAGATTTCGTTTGCGCTACACAATGTTTCTTGCGGAACCAATGTTGTCCTAAATGGTGCCTTTAAGATTGTTGGACGGGGGAAACTTGTATTGTCGGAAGGCTGCACTATAAATTCTGGAAAACGTGCTAATCCGATTGGTGGTGATACAAGAACGCTATTCAGTATCTCACCGAATGCGACAATTACTATTGGAGAAAAATGTGGAATTTCGAATGCAGCATTTGTTTCCAATAGCAGTATTACATTGGAAAAAGGTGTTTTTATTGGGGGGGGGGGAAGCTGTATGATACAGATTTTCACTCAATCTGTTATGAAGAACGTATACAGAAGCCAGATCCAGGTATTAAGTCGAAACCAATTCTAATAAAAGAAGGTGCATTTATCGGTGCACATTCTATTGTATTGAAAGGTGTCACAGTCGGAAGACATAGTGTGATTGGTGCAGGCTCGGTAGTAACAAAGGATATTCCTGATAATGAAGTCTGGGCGGGGAACCCGGCACACTTTATAAAAAAATTGGAAAAGATGCAGTGATTTTAAGGTGCATCGATAGCGTAATAAGATGAAGGATGATTTTGGTAATTAGCAAATGAACAAAAAAGCATTAAATCAAATAAAGATTGCAAGCTTGATAGCTATTGTATGCACAATGCTTGGAAAAATATTAGGACTTCTACGAGAAATGAAAATCGCGGAGGCTCTTGGAGCATCTATTAGTTCAGATGCTTATAACGTGGCATACTTATTGGTCATAACGATATTTGGACTCTTTAGTTCGGCATATAGTAATTCATTGATGCCTATTGCAGCAGAGCAGTATACGCAAGATAAAGGGAAAATGAATAAAACGGTCAATGAAATTGTTACCATAAGTATAGTTCTTATGCTCATGGTTATTGGTCTGATGTATTTATTCCCGAGTTTTTTTGTGAAACTAATGGCTGCCGGGATGGATGCGGAAACCATAACATTAGCTAGTGGATTGATCAAGATTAGTGCGTGGGCATTGGTTTTTTTAGTTTTGATTTCTGCATATGCGATTGTTATGCGCTTATATGATAAAAATATTTATCCAACAGTGGTTGATTTGCTATTTCCACTACCGGTTTTGATTGCTTTGTTTTCCGGAGTTACATCACCGCACATATTGATTGCTTGTGTTGTGCTGGGCTATGCTATTAAATCGATGGCTTTGATGATTGGATTAAAAACGGTGGGATTTTCTCCGAGACTCAATTTCAATTGGTTTGATCCTAAAATAAAAAGTTTCTTCTGGTTAATGCCGCCAATGCTTTTGAGTTCCGGATTGTTGCAAATTAATACCCTTGTAGATAATCAAGTTGCATCAGGATTTGGAACCGGAAGTGTAACTGCACTGTCGTTGGCGTCAAAAGTAAATGGCCTTGCGTATACTGTTTTCTCAACATCATTGATGCAAATTATCTACTCCACTATGACAAAAGCATATATGAGAGGCGATAAAAAAGAGTTCAAGGATATTGTTGAAAAACAAACAAAAATGATTTTAATGTTTATTGTGCCATGCTTTATCATTTTATTTAACTTTAGTACGGAAATCATCTCCATTTTGTTTGTAAGGGGTAATTACACACAAGATAACGCTGCAATTGCGGGAGCAATTCTAAAAGGATATGCACTTGGACTACCAATATACGTGCTACGTGATATATGTATGTATGTCTATTATTCTGCAAAAAATAGCAAATTTCCTAGTTTTGTAACGGGAACGTCTGTCTTTATTAATGTTGGTTTGAATTTGTTGCTGTCCCATTTAATGGGAATAAAGGGCGTAGCGTATGCGACATCATTAGCAGCGGTATTCTCATTAGTGGTACTGGCAATGTTTATGAAGCAAAAGGTCGCAGAAATTAGATTGATATCGTTGAAAAATTTCTTGATTGTTTTTGTAGCCGGCTTACTATCATGGCGGTTTGCAATTAACTTAAGAGATTTTTTTGCTAAATATAATGTGTGGTTTAATGTAATTGCATTTGCAGTTATATTTATGGCTTTCTGGATAATGGCATACGGCATGGAATATGGTGTGAAAATATTGAAAAAAGTGACACAAAAACGGTCGTGATATTTCAAGAAGGAGAAATCTATGGTAAGTTTTATTATTCCGGTTTATAATTCGGAAAATACGATTCAGCGGTGCATTGACAGTATTTTAAGTCAAACTTGTAATGAGTATGAAATTATAGCGGTAAATGACTGTTCGCAAGATGGAAGTAAATCAAGATTGGAAGAGTATGGAGAAAAAATAGTATTGCTTGAGAACAGTAAAAATAAAGGAGTTAGTGCAACGAGGAATCATGCATTAAAAGAGGCTCATGGAGATTGGATCACTTTTGTGGACAGTGATGACTATGTGGTGCCATACTTTGTAGAAAGTATTGAAATGGCTAGACGTAGTGATTCAGATTTATTGATTTGGAAAACCCAAACATGTTATTCAGGAAGTGCAGATCAGACTGAGCATAAAACAAGAAATATGGCAGCAAGCTATTATCCACACGATTCATTTAGACTGGGGGGGACAGGTGACTCCGTACCTACATGGGAAAGTATTTAGAAGGAGTGTTATAGAGAAGGCTGGAATTTCGTTTAATGAAAAAATGAGTATGGGAGAGGACTCACTTTTTATTAAACAATATCTTAGTGCGATGAAACAAGGATTTGTCCAATCGGAGGATGTAGCATATTTTTATACAAGAGATAACGAGAATTCGTTGAGTAGAAAATATTATGACAACATAGAATATTGCTATTCGGAAATATATGATGCGTTGGAAGAAATGGAAAAACAGTATCCAAACTTTCAAGTAAATAGTGGAAAGAAGAAAATGATTGCCACAATGGTGATTCAAAATTTGTATGCGGATAGTTGTAATTTGAACAGAAGACAAAGAATTGCAATAATAAGTCGGTATATGAGTGATTTGGAAACTAAGCAGCAGATGACGGAATATGTTCTGTCAAGGATGGATATGATTAGAAAAGTACTGTTCCAAATTAACAATCCTTGGCTCTTAGATGCCGTTTTTTCTATGGGTAAGAAAGTAAGTAAGAAAATAAAAAAATCATAATTTTGTAGGATGGCTTCTGCAAAATAGTGAAGAAACGAAAAATGGAGGGAAAAGAGAAATGCGAGTTGCAGTTATACATCCGCTAAAACATCATGTCTATTATAGTATGGCAGGTGTTATGGAAAGTGGAGCAGAAGTCATAGGCTTGTTTGGCTATTACGATAAGAATGATTTTTTAGATAAAATTGTGAGAAAAACTAAATGGAAAAAGCAAATAGATGGTTATAAATATGAAAAAATATCAAAATGTGTAAAAACTAATTTTTTTGTTAAAGCATTGTTCTTACTGGCAAAAGCTAAACCAAAGCAGTTCCAAAAATTATATGATTGGGCTTTTGAAACGTGGGTGATTCATAATCTAAAAGGGGTAGATTGCATCCATGTCTTGCAGGATTACGAGAATAAGGTGATTCGCGTTGCTAAAAAAAGAAACATTAAAATAGTATATGAACAAATTACGCCTTTTGATGTAGAAGTTATGCAATGTTTAAAAAATGAAGTGAAAATCGCAGGATTTCCTACATCCTATATTGAAACAAGGTATTCACAAGATAAGTTGGACAAGCAGCTAGAAAATTTAAAGATTTCGGATGTAATTATTGCGGCCTCAAAAGTAACAGAACGGTCATTGAGTAATTATACAGATAAAATAGTATATACGTTTCCGTACGGAGCGGAACAGACCATAAGTTCTGAAAAAATGAGCGATGATATAATTGCAGAGAAAAAAGCGAAAAAAGTGCTTAAAGTGCTTTGTGTTAGTTCAATCAGTCTAATTAAAGGAACTCGATATGTAATTAGGGCGGCGCAAAGATTAGAAGGAGAACCATTCGAGTTTGTATTTGTTGGTAAACCGAATCGTACAGAGGACAGTCGATTAGTTGAGATGATTAAAGAGCAGAATAATTGCACATATATTCAGAGTGTTCCTCATACCGAAATAAATAGCCTATATAAAGAACATGATATCTTTGTGTTCCAGGGGCTGTGTGAAGGTTTTGGAATGGTTACCTTGGAAGCGATGGCAAATGGGCTTCCGTGTATGGTATCAACAGGCGGCTGTGGAATTATAACCGATGGAAAAGATGGATTCATTAATGATAATGGTGATGTTGATAAATTAACAGAAAATTTACGCACATTGATGAAGGATAGAGATAGATTGGTTCAAATGGGAATTGAAGCAAAAAAAAGTGCCCGGAAATGTACATGGGAAGGATTTTCAAGCAATATTGCTAATGTTTATAGAATTTCCTTTCAACAAAATAGTTAAGATAAGAATCAGGAGAAAAACTGTGTTAGCAAAAAAAGGAACGCCACTAGTTATTATATATATATTAGTAGCATTAACCGGAATTGGATATTTCATAATTGCATATAGAACTGGAACATTGGTGCTTTGGGGGTACAAAGAAGACATTACTCTTAATAACGGAGCATTTCCACGAATCATAAATTATGCAAAGGATATATATGTTGTCCTTTTGGCAGCGTATTTGTTTTTTAAAGAAAATAAATATTACACTATGCAAAAAGACTGGTTCTACTTATTTTTTGCGATACTCTTAGGAACTGCATTGGCATTTATAAGTGGAAACGGTTTATTATGTATAGTTGGAGGAATCCGTGCATATTTGTTTTCATTTGTAGTTTATTGCTATTGTTGGAAGAATGAGCTTGCTGAGAACTTTTGGACAAGATTTCTGAGAGCTGTGGAAATGATGATTCTTCTTCAAGTGGCAGGTGTTATCATTCAGGCAGGATTGACAGGTGGAAGAATACAACTTGGATCAGGTGCCTACCGCATGATGGGCCTGTTTACGAATGCAGGTACCTTGGGCTTTTTTTCACTTGGAGCGGTAATTTATCTCTGCTATGCTTTTTTGAATAACAAGGCAACAAAAATTGAATTGTGGCTGTTTTCACTAATTTCAATATTCCTTGCTTTAGCGTCAGGATCACGTGGATGTGTAATATATGCAGCTGGTGTAGTTGTAATTACGCTCATTGAAAAATCCAGACTGGATAGAGTCAGTAAGGTCTTTGCATTGCCGCTGATAGTAATGGTAGTTTTAGCAGTGGTTATATCGAATCTTACAGTATATGTCGGGCGAGGAAATTTGATGGTGTCAGGAGCAGGACGATTTAGAGCGTGGAGTGATTTATTGGAACTGAAGCCTTGGCAGATTCTTATTGGAACGGGTTTAGGAGCAGGCACAAACTCGGCTAGATCATTAGGCGCGAGTTCAATTACAATGGATAGCAGTTTTACTGTTTTTATTGTGCAATATGGTATATGGGGATTTGCATTATTTATAATTCAGATGATTAAAGTCTTTAGTACTGTATATCGAAATTCTACGTATAAATGGTACGCACTGGTGTTAATCGGAATTTCATTCCTCATTTTGTTTTCAGGAAGCTTATTTGAACAGTATACGCTAATAATTTCGTTGATTATTGTATATTGCAGTTTATATAAGGGAGAAGATATTGGGAATAGCGATGATGAATAAAAAAATAGAAATAACGCTATTAGGCGACAGCATAACGCAGGGGATTGGGTCACGACAAATTAATTACGAAGAACTGTTGAAGGAGTATCTGAGTGAGAGAGGCGTAGAAAGTCATATTACCAATTTAGCCTTAACAGGAACAACGGTAGAGTATGCACTAAAGCAAATTTACAAGATACAAGAAATTAATCCCGATTATATTATCATCATGTATGGTTCGGTGGATTTGCAACTGCGTCCAAATATGGAAACAAATAGATGGGGAATACTTAGTCTGACTCCTAAACGATATAAAAATATCAAAGGAATGTTAAATCCAAGACCTTTCATGTCCAGTAGAAAAAGTAGGTATATTCTAGATTATGCAGATAATCTTTACAGAAGAATATGGAAAAAGGTTGTTGTCGCAACACAAGGAGTAATGCAGTATTTGTCGGAAGAACAATTTGAACAGACGTATACGAAATTGCTATGTGAATTACAGAAATACAAAGTTGTGTGTTCGTCAACGATGTTTGTTGATGATAAGATATATACTAAAAAAACAATTCAGAATTATGAAACTGCGAATGACTTTCTCGAAAATTTAAAAAATAACAGTCCTAATGTAATAGGATATGTAGATTTGTATAATATGCAGAAGAAAATAGTTGCAGAAACGAAATCCTATGATGGAATCTTTTGCAAGGATCATTTTCATCCTAATCAAAAGGGATATGAGAGAATAGCAGAGGAATTTGGAAGAATTATAGCATCGGATTTACAATAAAATGAGGGAAAATCATGAAAGTAATAGAAAAAATCAAAAATAAGATGAAGTATCTCAAGGATCAAAAGATAGCAAAAGGTCTTGTAGAAAAAGAAGTGACAAATTCATCGGCTGAACACCCCGACGAATATGTGTATGTTATTCGGCGCTATCCAGGTGCAGGCTTTTTTTCGGACTTCTTCTATGTCCTAAGTCATATGGAATATGCGCAAGAAAAATGGGGGGGGGGCAACGTCTTAAATTTGTTGTTGACATAGAAAATTACCCTACATTGTATAAAGAGGATGAGGCTGTTGATGGAATTACAAACCAATGGGGTATTACTTTAAGCAGCCTTCAGGTATAAAGATATCTGAAATCGAAAAATATGGGCATGTAATTTATGGTTCTAATGGCTTTAAGGCTGGAAATATCCCACTTTATGCAGGATTATACGACCACTAGGGGTCAGGTACTCGAAACCTGAGATAAAAGTTCTGTGAAAAGAGTATAAACTATAAACTGGCATCTGCTTGGATGCCAGTAAAAAAACAACAAACACTTTAATAAGTTAATTCAAGAAAGAAAATTGTCGACCTGTGATAAGGAGAAAAGTGTGGGAGGTCGACAAAGCCTTTATATTAAGGAAAAACAGGTGATTTAATGGATCATAATAGAAGATTATGGGTCCCGAAAAAATAAGAAATGACAAGGTCGACAGAAAGTGGTAGAATAATGCTTATGAGAAAGGCATTTGTGGAAGACGAGTATTAATAGAACCATATTGGAATGTAAAGGTATGTTACAAGTTGTATGTGGTTGCCAGTACCGGGTATTAATAGAACCATATTGGAATGTAAAGCTACTCAAAGGTATTCTCGAACCTGTAATTGGAGAACAGGTATTAATAGAACCATATTGGAATGTAAAGCTGGTAACACCTCCCTTCAAGGGAGATTATACCACGTATTAATAGAACCATATTGGAATGTAAAGTCCCCAGTACTCATACAGATTTTTTGTTTCTCCTAGTATTAATAGAACCATATTGGAATGTAAAGGAGCCATTGAAACAATTAGCACGAAAATACTACACAGTATTAATAGAACCATATTGGAATGTAAAGATTTTCCCAGAGCCTAAAAAATGATGAGTTTATATGAGTATTAATAGAACCATATTGGAATGTAAAGCAGGGATGTACGCTTAAAGGTTACAACGTATACTACGTATTAATAGAACCATATTGGAATGTAAAGATCAAGTACGCCTCCTTACTCTGAACATCCAGTCCCGTATTAATAGAACCATATTGGAATGTAAAGTACGATATTGGCGATCTGTGGTCTCAAGATGGCGGAGTATTAATAGAACCATATTGGAAGGGGAATTCTGCTCTTGGGGACAGGTACTCGAAACTGGGGATAAAAGTTTTGTGAAAAGAGCATAAACTGGCATCAGAGCACTACTTGGGGTCAGGTACTCGAAAGCTGGGATAAAAGTTCTGTGAAAAGAGTATAAACTATAAACTGGCATCTACTTGGATGCCAGTAAAAAAATAGCAAAGCGCTTTGAATGCCACTTGGGGTCAGGTACTCGAAACAGGGGATAAAAGTTCTGTGAAAAGACTATAAACTGGCATAGTCATCTGCGGTCTCTTCTGTCAGGTTATCCTGCCTCGTATTAATAGAACCATATTGGAATGCGACAGTGAGGACAGGTACTCAAAATTTGTAGAAATTGTCTTTTGCGATTCGTTGTGGAGTATAGGAAACGTGAACGCAATATAAATTGGAGAAATTGATTGTATGGCAGTACAGAAGAAAAATATATTGAATAATTTCAAGGATGTATTAGGTCAGTATTGTGCTATCAATCAGTTTATTGAATTATCAAAAAGATGCTTTGTTGTGGATCATGAAGAAGATATGGCATCCAGAGAAAATTTTATTGCTCTTGCCACTCGAAATTCGATAACTTTAACTGATTATAATGCAGAAAATATGGTCAATGCTATTTCAAGAAGTTATATTGTTAATGTTAATTTGTGCTTTGAAACATTTTTGAAAGATGTTTGCTCTCAAGTAAGAAAAACAGTGGGGTCAGGTACCAATGTGGTAAACTTAGCGTCAACTTAAGAGAAAAAGCAGTCTTAGAGGAGAAACTGATTTTAAAGAGAAATAGGAAAGGAAGAAGCAGGGAAAAAATTTAAGCGTAGGAAACCAGGGCTATACGATCAGAAAAATCGAAAGC